>WNFA01000433.1_pt1 | contig 48609 bp, 42 predicted proteins | sample 5400481 | NCBI WGS metagenome assembly WNFA01 (sample SAMN13153340, study PRJNA577476) | soil metagenome | isolation source: 120 cm saprolite under Douglas fir tree site 2 hole 1 replicate 2 | place: USA:California | collected 2015-04-18 | reverse complement strand
TGGCCGAACGATCCTTTGTGCACCAGATCGATTGCGCCTACTCCATAGCGGGTGGCGAGCATACGATCAAAGGCGGTTGGCGATCCGCCGCGCTGCGTGTGTCCCAGCACCACCGCGCGAGTCTCAAATCCGGTGCGAGCTTCAATCTCTGCCGCCAGAGATATCCCGATTCCACCCAGGCGCACGTGGCCGAATTCGTCCGTTTTGCGGCGCTCGTCAGATATGACTTTGTCGACGAGCTTGGCGCCTTCGGCGACCACAACAATACTGAAATAACTTCCGCGATTATGGCGGCGCTTGATTGTCTCGACCACCTCTTCGAGATCGAACGGCCGCTCCGGGATCAGAATCACGTCAGCTCCGCCGGCGATGCCGCTGTACAGGGCTATCCATCCTGAATCGCGACCCATGACCTCAACCACGATCACGCGATTGTGCGCTTCCGCGGTGGTGTGCACGCGGTCAATGGCTTCCGTGGCGATGCTGACGGCGGTGTCAAAGCCGAAACAAAGATCGGTGCCGCTGAGGTCATTATCGATCGTCTTTGGCACGGCAACCACTTTCACGCCCCGCTCAAAAAGCTTCAATGAGACGGACTGCGTGTCATCGCCACCGAGGGCGATCAGGGCATCCAGGCCGTTTTTCTTCAGCGCCTCCATGGCCTTTTCCATGCCGCCTTCTTTCTTTGCGGGGTTGGTGCGTGAGGTGCGCAGAATGGTCCCGCCACGAGGCAGAATTCCGGACACTCCCTTCAGGTCGAGAGGAATTGTTTTGTTCTCCAGAACACCGCGCCAGCCTTCAAGAAAACCAATGAACTGGTCGTTGTAGTGGAAGATACCCTTGCGCACAATGGCCCGTATGACTGCGTTCAACCCCGGGCAATCGCCCCCGCCGGTGAGTATGCCGATCTTCATTGACTATTCCCTTTCTTCCGCGCTGCTCTTGTACAGGCGGTACGAGCCAGACTCGCTGACCTTGTGCCGGCGCGCCCAGAAAGATTCATTGACCTTTCCGGTCGCCAGCTCAGCCGGGCCAATCAAAACATATTCAACATGATATTGCTTCAAAAGTCTCTCCGCGTCAGCCGCTCCCGAATAAATACTCACGATGTCCGCCGCCCGCTGAGGATACGTCAGGCCGCGTGACCACATCCATCCTTCATAACCCAATAATGACCGTCTGCCGGTGAGGAAGACCGGCGTGTTGTAGGTGGGAACGTGCAGCACCACTGCATGCGACGGCGTTTGCTGGGAAATGTACTGGGCGATCTCGACTCCCTGGCTGTCAAACTCCAGATACTCAGACGCTTCTTCCACCACGCGCAGCACGTCCAGCATGCCGGAAAGAGTCATAGACGCCAGAAGACCGATGGCCGGCCATCGCCACCACGATTTTTGCTTCAACGTGTATGCCAGCAGCCATGCCACCAACGGGACTGACGCAATGTACCAGTAGAAAAGGACCTTGATGTTGTCCCAGACCCAGGGCGCGACTTTGATCAGGTTTGGGAGGATGAAGCAGAGGAGAAATGGCAAATAAAAGAGGACCAGCTTGCGCGGAATTTTGAACCAAGCGCCGCGCCAAGACAAGGCCACCAGCAATAGCGGGATGAAAAAACCGGTGTTCACGAACCAGAACCAGAGAATGTTGGCGTCGCCGTGGTCCCAGCCGATGTGCCAGCCGAGGTAACTCTGCGTCTGGATGGTGCCGCTGCCGGAGAGCCATAGTATCTGCGGCAGTGCCAGCAATGAAGCAGTGGCAAAGAACCAGAGCCAGTGGCGCCACAAAGATCGAAAGAGCAACGCCACACAGGCGCCAATTCCCATGACCACTAAGAAGGTGTGCGCGTGAATCAAGGGCAGCATACCCGCAATCAGGCCGGCGGCAAGCATGCGGTTACGCGTGCCGTCTGTGTCACCTTCTGTTGGGGAGTTTTCTGGTTCAGCGCCGATTGCGCTGATGGCGTTCCACCACAGGCAGAAGATCACGATCGCCAGCGGCATGCCGAAGAGAATGCTGCGCTGCGGGACGAACAGAGTCGTAAGTGAATTTCCCCAGCGGAACAGCGGGCTCATGCCGATGCTGTAGTCATGGGTGAGCTGGCTGAACAGCGCGAACAATCCACCATCAAAGTTGTGGAGCTCCATCATTACCCACGTCCATCCCAGACCTCCGCTGAACAAGACCAGCAGCGGCGCGATCAGGCCGGCAAGACGGCTGCGGGTGAGTCGCCACGTCCAGTAGTGCATGAGCCCGGTAAGAGAGAGGCCGAGCACCATGTTCTGCAACCACATGGCGGAGATCACATCGGCTCCGGCACGCACCAGCATGGCTGTGAGCAGATCACATAAGAAGGGGTAAGCGAAACGTACACCGGCGAAGGTGGGGTCCTGCGGCGGAAAGTTGTTGCCCTGGGAGAAGCTGGTAATCACCTGCAAGTGCAGCGGCAGATCGCCCAGGTTGTTCATCACGCCGGTGTAGATGCTGCCGGATTTTTCAAACGCCGCCCGACCAAAAACCAAACCCAGAATGATCGTGATGACTGCGTAAAAGATGATAGAAGCGATGGTGGCGCGATCGCGTGAGCGCAGGGCTGAGCGCATTGTCCGGTTCGCTACGCGCACACTGAGTGCCGACATCTCGCGAAAATCTGGTTTTATTAAAAGGAATGCCGGCAACGCGGTGACTACTGTCGCCAGCGCCAGTGAACCGGCCGACATCCCTAACGCAAGCGAAAACAAGAATCCGGCCCAAGCCATGAGGGCCAAGCCAATACATGCGCCCATGCAGAGGCGCGCAGAGAGAGGCGCAGTGCGTTCAAAAATAAATGTGAGGAGAGTTCCGCCAAAGATGGCAATGGTGAGAAGAACGCAGGCAAGAAACATGGGTCAGCAGGACCCTTCGCGATTGTCAGCGGGCAGGGAAATTGCTTTCGAGTTTCGTTGCAGAGAGAGCGGCTTCACCGAGCTGCGATTTTAAACTATCTGGTTCGCAAGGGCCGGAAGAGTTCAATCGCCAGACCGAACAGGGCATAGGCAACACCGTTGAGCAGAATGAACCAGTAGTAGGCCAGCGGCATGGCCCGACCGAGCAAGGAGGCTGGAGCGGTGATGGCGAGGATGCTTGAGCGGCCCAGGTTGTACATGTAACGAGGTGGGAGTATTAAGCTGATCAGGAACCAGCAACACGCTACGGCAAGACCCATTAATGTCCACATAGCAAGTCTACGTTTCATGGGAGTGGCCCTTTCATCCCGAATTCTACGCCTTTCGTTCAATGAGGGCTCAATTCACGGTGACGTGCCTGATATATTGGCAGGCATGCGAACGTTGTTTGCCAGCCTGCTTTTCATAGCCGTTTTGGCCGCGAATGTTTCCGCCCAGGCTCCGGCTCCCACGCCAACGCCAAATTCCGCGCCTCCCAAGATGGAATTGTTGGATTTAAAAGGCGGTCATCACACGCTGGACGAACACAAAGGCAAAGTGGTGGTCTTGAATTTCTGGGCGACCTACTGCGTGCCGTGCGCCTCGGAAATGCCCATGCTCAGCCGGATGCAGAGGCGCTACAAAGACAAGATCATTGTTCTGGCGGTGTCGGTGGACGACGAACTTGATCGCGCCAAGCTCCAGCCCTTTCTGCACAAGCATGAGGCAGACGACCTGACATTGCTGGTGGGCCCGACGGTGGTTGATCTCTCTGACTGGAAACTTGGTGATGCGCTGCCGACCACGCTGTTCATCGACGCTGAAGGAAAAGTTGCCGGCAAAGTGGAAGGCGCGTTGAAACGTCCGGATCTGGAGAAGCGATTGGCCGAGATGGCGGGAGCGCCGGTCGCCGCGAAGACAGCGAACAAGAATGTGTCTCACAGGTCATCGGAACCCAAATCATCGGAGAAGTGAGATGGAGACGTAGCGGAGCTACGTCTCCACGTTTGAGATGTCGCAGGACTAAAGCCCCATCTATTCTTTCCGCTTTCGGCACGAGTAAACTCGTGCCCTGACACTTGTCTCGAATGCTTTGGCTCACGGACAGCGGTCGCGGACCAGATTCTTCAGCTACCCAAACAAAAACTCCTTCGTCCGCAACTCCCGCACCGTATCCCGTAGCGCCGCGGCTTTCTCGAATTCAAAACGTTTCGCGGCTTCGCGCATGTCGCTTTCCAGATTGCCAATGTAGACGTCGAGCTCTTCCTGCGTTTTGAATTCAGGAAGACCATCAGCTTGTTGCGTCAGGTCCACGTAATCGGATTCGGCGATGCCCGCCAGTGACATTGAGAGTGGGCGGATAATACTCTGCGGAATAATATCGTGTTCTTCGTTATAGGCCCGTTGAATGGCCCGGCGACGGTCGGTTTCGTCGATGGCGCGTTTCATGGAATCGGTCATACGGTCGGCGTAAAGAATGGCGCGGCCATGCAGATGGCGGGCACAGCGCCCAATGGTCTGGATCAGCGAGCCTCCTGAACGGAGAAAGCCTTCCTTGTCGGCGTCCAGAATTGCGACCAGCGAGACCTCCGGCAGGTCCAGCCCTTCGCGCAGAAGGTTAATGCCGATGAGTACGTCATATTCGCCTTTACGTAGATCGCGCAAAATCTTGATGCGCTCCAGCGTCTCAATTTCAGAATGCATGTAACGGCAGCGCACTCCGACCTCAGAGTAGTACTCCGCCAGGTCTTCGGCCATGCGCTTGGTAAGCGTGGTCACCAGCACGCGCTCGCCTTTGCTTACACGCTCGCGAATCTCATGAAGTAAATCGTCAATCTGGCCTTTCACCGGACGAATCTCGACTTCGGGATCGACCAGCCCGGTGGGCCGGATGATCTGCTCGACTACCACGCCTGCCGACTTGGTGAGCTCATAGGGCCCGGGCGTTGCCGAAACGTAAACCACCTGGTTGGCGCGCTCTTCAAACTCCTCAAATTTCAGTGGACGGTTATCCAGCGCTGATGGCAGGCGAAAGCCATAGTGAATCAGGTTCTCTTTGCGGGAACGGTCACCATGCCACATGGCATGAAGCTGCGGCACAGTCTGGTGAGATTCATCAATGAACATGACAAAGTCTCGCGGCACATAGTCGAGCAGCGTTGGCGGAGGCTCGCCCGGCTTGCGTCCGGAGAAGTGACGCGAGTAGTTTTCAATGCCGTGGCAGTAGCCTACCGACTTCATCATCTCCAGATCAAAACGCGTGCGCTGGTGGACGCGTTGTGACTCCACCAGACGGCCTTCTTTCTCCAGCTCTTTCTCCCACCATGCCAGTTCTTCCAGGATCGTGTTGATGGCCTGGTTCTTGGTGGTATTCGACATCACATAATGGCTTTTCGGATAGATGGGCAGACGCGTGTACTTCTGTTTCACGGTGCCGAAGAGCGGATCGATCTGTGAAAGGGAATCCACCTCGTCGCCAAACAGTTCAATGCGGTAGGCGTTGTCGTCGTATGTTGGGAAGACTTCGATGGTGTCTCCGCGAACGCGGAATGTGCCGCGCTTGAAGTCGCTGTCATTGCGCTCGTAGAGAATTTCAACCAGCTTGCTCAGAATGTCGCGCCGGGAGATCTTCTGTCCTTTCTCCAGGAAGAGCAACATGCCGTAGTACGCTTCCGGCGAACCGAGACCATAGATGCAGCTTACAGATGCCACGATCACGCAATCGCGCCGCTCAAAGAGTGAGCGTGTGGCAGATAGCCGCAGCTTGTCCAGCTCATCATTGATGGTGGATTCCTTTTCGATATAAACGTCGCCGGCAGGAATATAGGCTTCGGGCTGGTAATAGTCGTAATACGAGACGAAATATTCCACCGCGTTCTGAGGAAAGAACTGCTTGAACTCATGATAGAGCTGCGCCGCCAGAGTCTTATTGTGCGCCAATACGATGGCCGGGCGGTTGAGCGTCTCAATCACCTTGGCCATAGTGTAGGTCTTGCCGGACCCGGTCACGCCGAGTAATACCTGGTGCTTTTCGCCGGCGTAGCTGCCGTGCAGCAGTTCTTCAATGGCGCGGCCCTGGTCGCCTTTGGGCTTGTAGTCGGAAACTATGCGAAAGTCCATAAATTATGTCGCTAAACTCCAAACCGCTTGTAATCCTGACCACCAGAAAGCGAATCGCTCCTAAAGCAGCGGGCTCGGCGCGTGGTCGGCCTCACCTTTGAATAAGGCGCAGGCACCTGCCAGTCGCGATTTTGCGTCATGCAAATCTATTTATCGTGACATGGATTTGCGGGCGCTGCAAGCAGCAATGGATATTCCGATTGCAAAGGCTTGCAGATGGCCAGAGATTGACAGCGTCACTCGTGGTCTGATCTCGGGCACTTTGTTCTATTCGCAGAACAGCCGCACGGTTTCGTTTTTCTTGTCGATGTCCGTGGTCAGATATCTGAACTGGTCAATAAACTCGTCCACGTTCTGCGGGTCAATGCCGCTGAGGTCCAGGGACAGGGTATGGGTGCCCAGAGCGATGGTCATGGGCCCGCGCTTCTCTATCGGCAGTGACCTGGCGATCTGGACACCGCTGCGAAGCAATCCCAGCGGCACGCGAACGTCAACCTTTCGCGGACTCCCGGTTTCGGCTTTGGGTTCCAGCAATAGACGCAGAAATTTCCGTGTGGGCTCCGCCGATTTCTTTTTCGCGGGCACAATGGCGCTGAGCAGCCGATCGGCCTGGTCCACGGAGATATTGCCGTCGGCCAGCATGGCGAGTATCTTGCGGCGGTTTTCCTTCATGGTTGTCTCCTCTTCCGCTGATTGTCTTACTCGCAGAACACGCGCACCTTGGAATGCTTGTCATCCACGTCCACGGTCAGCTCGCTGAGTTGGTCCACCAGTTCTTCCAGGTTTTCCGGCTTGATCTGGGTGAGGTCAATCTGTATGCCTTGTTCTCTCAGAGCGTGGTTCACCTGTTCGCGCGCCTGGATGGGGATCAGGCTGGCCAGACGCACGCCAGCGCGCAACAATTGCATGGGAATGCGCACGTTAACCTCGGTGGGCGAATCATTTCTGGATTCGTCATGCACCATCACGCGCAGATATTTCGGACGGGCCCTGGCGGGGGTGGTGACCGTGTTGCCCGTTGGTTGGGAATCACCGTTGCCTTCGCCATAAAGGGCGCTCATCAGTCGCTCTGCTTCATCGGCCGTGATCTTGCCGGCGGCCAGCATCTCCAGAATCTGTCGGCGATTTTCAGTCATATAGAATTCTCCTAAGGTCCCTTCGCTAAACCAGGCGCAGCAATATGTAATTCTGCGGGTCGTTGACTTCCACGTGCGTGCCCCGCAGTCCCGTGATCAGGTTCCAGCCGGCCGCGATCGCCGTGAAAGCGTTCAGGTCGAGGAGCAGGCAGCCGACCAAAAAGAAGGGAAACAAGACCAACACGATGGGCAAGAGCAGCAGCCAGACGATGAACAAAGGGAGCCACAGCCGGAATGTTCGCTGGCTTGATGTACGAAAACCAATGACGGCAAATAGAGGAATCATTTCAGTGCCTCCAGTTCGAGGACGGCCTGCTGCGCATTGATCTCGCCGCGTTTGAGCCGGTCCAGGATCTCCGTGCGCGAAGGCGCCGGGTCAGTATCGATAAATTTCAGGCTGTCAGCGATTCTGGTGAGCCGGGCTTTGATGGTGGGATAACTCACGCCAAAGACCTGCTCCATTTCCTTGATGGAGCCATGCGACCGCACAAACGCTGCGATGAACACCTGGTCTTCCCACGGAAGCCGCGCCAGTTCAGGAAGCTCAAAGCTGCCTTCGATGGCGATGTCCTTCTCGGCCAGGCGAACCCGTTCCACGACGACCGGCTCGCCTTTGGTGAGCTGGGTGAGCTCCTGCCAGTCGCGGATGGGGCGATTTTTGGGGTCGGATGGCATCGATTAATTGATTTATAGTTTAAATAAATTGATATTGTCAATGGTAAAAATTGATTTTGTTGATATTATTCCACAAATAGTTGAAAGTAAAGGGGGTGCCTAATAACCCGCTGATAGCGTGCCAGTTGTCAAACGCAAGATCCCCCCGCGCTACTCACGCGCTGAAGGCGGGCGCGCGTTCGCTTAACGGGCGTGGAGATGACGTGACGATTATTGTTTCTAGAGAACTCCTCGATGCGGCGTGGTCACAAAGTACATTCTCGGGATCTTTCGACTACGTTGTCGCATGCGCTGCGACTGATTCAAAATGACATAGGGGGAAATGCGTGCCAGTCTCGGCGATTGTTGGTAATTTCGCAATCCGGGAGACGTAGCGGAGCCACGTCTCTACGTTGAAAAGTTGCAGCATTTAAAAGTTGCAGCATTTAGAAGACTCGTTCAAGGCAACATTGGACAAAAGCATTCTTTAGGACCGGCGATCGGGGTCACATGGAGATGGGAATGATCACGATGTCGGTGGGCGCGTTGCCGCCTTCGCTCATGGGAAAGCCGGTCATCGGTGTGAGGACTCCGGTCGCGGAGTTCAACGCAAATCCTGAGATGGAATTGTCGGCCTTGTTGACGACGTAGAGAAAATGTCCGGTGGGGTCGGTGGCCACGCCGAAGGGGTGTGATCCGGTGGGGACTTCTGCAATGGATGTGAGATTGCCGGAGTTGATGTTGAACACGGAGACCGTTCCAGCAGCGACGTTGGTGGAAAAGAGAAACTTGTCGGCCGGATCAACGGCCAGGCGCAGAGGGTTGTTGTGGCACGAAGTGCCGCAAGAGGCGGCGGGCGTGGGTAGAGTCGATGCCGCGGTAAGTGACGAGGTGGCCGGATTTACTGTGAAGGGAACAACGCTCTGAGCCATGTGGTCGCCCACAAAGACAAACTTACCGCTGGGATCGGCCAGGATGCTTATTGCGGAAGCGAAGCCCGAAGTTGAATTTGCGTCGGCAAAGGGCGAGCCGGTAATCGCGCTGAGTGCGCCGTTGCTGGCGATGGAGAATGCCGAGACGGTATTCAGATCAGAAATCTGAGAGTCAGGAAAGTTGGTGGCGTACAAGGCTGTTCCGGAGGGACTCACAGACAATCCATAGGGGCTGTTAGCAGGGAACGGCGATCCCGCCACGGGTGTAAGAACGCCATTTGAGCCGATACTGAACACCGCTATGCTGTTCCCTGACTGGTTCGCGACGAGTACGAATCTGCCTGCGGAATCGACAGTCACGGCTGTTGGCCGCGCGCCTGTGGCAAAAGGCGATCCGGGAACAGCGGTCAACATGCCGCTCGCGGTGTTGACTGAAAATGCAGACAAGGTATTCGCCGCCTGATTACTGACGAAAAGAAGCTTGTGGATGGGATCGTGAGCCATGAACTCAGCGCCTGCGCCGGCGGCAAATGGCGAACCGGTTGCAGGGGAAAGTGTGCCATTCGTGTTGATGGTGAAAGCTGAAACCGTGCCGGAGCCGGAGTTGCTGACGAAGGCGAGGCTTGTGCTCTGAGCAGGTGGTGCGGGGGGATTGTTCATGGAATTGCACCCGGACAATCCCAGGACGAGAATCGCAAAGAGAAGTTTTAAGCGCGGGATTACGGGCGAGATCATACGAACAATCTCCGGGCGTGATTGCCAGACCATTAAGATTACGTGCCTGCTTGTCGGGGTTATCTGGGGAATTCAGTGAGCGAGGCGAACAGACATGTGGCCGCGGGGGCTGAAGCCCAATTTCTTTGGGCTCTCGGCCCGGCTAAATCCGTGCCTGATACTTGTCTCGGCGATGGAAGTAATAACGGGAAATCAAGAAATGCAGACATCCTTCGACTGCATCGTCGCATGCCCTCCGGCTCTCAATATGACGCGATCGGCATCTACGATGTGTCGCCACCTACGGGGCTCGGAATTATTTTGCTTCCCACCCAGGCCTCACGGCCTGGGCTACATAATTTCGCGCCTGCGGCGCTTTGTGTTTGGGCAGCCCTGAAGATTGTATAAAGTTGTGGCTTTTGTAAATGTAGCGGAGCTACATGTCTATGTTGAGAAAATGCAGTGGCTAAAGCCCGACTTCTTCAAGCCGCATTGCGGCACGGCTGAAGCCCGTGCGCTGATACGAACCAAAATCCCGAATGCCGCCCGCCGCGTTACTCGGTCTTAAACGCGAGCCGACTTTGTTCGCGTTCGCCCAGAACGTCACCGAGTTCGCGAGGATGATCGACCAGCACGTCGGGAGGGGCATCTTCGAGGGTGTGCGGCGCCAGTCCATAGGTCACGCCAATGGAATAAATCCCAGCATTGCGCGCTGTGATGATGTCCACGTCTGAGTCGCCGATGATCACTGTCTCTTCCGGGCGTGCACCCGCTTCGGAAAGCAATGCTGCCACGCCTGCAGGATCAGGCTTCTTGGTATGAAAGCTGTTGCCGCCGTAAACCTGAAAGAAATATTTGCCCAGGCCAAGAGCTTCTACGATCCCGCGCGATGGCCCGACTGGCTTATTGCTCAGGACTGCCATCTTTATGTCGCGCGAGCCCCTGCGGCTCGCGATTTCGCCCGAATCCCGAGGACTCGTGATTTCCTGCGAGCCTGCGCGGGTTGCTGATTCGCCAACGCTTTGTGTGTCAGCCGAGCCGCTCTGCCCGTCGCGGCCGGCGATGATCGCGTCCAGCGAGTGGAAGATGCCGTCATAAACATAGGTGGTGTCGAGTTTATGTTCGCGATAATAGCTCATGAAGTAGAGCAAGGCTTCCTGAACATAGGATTCGTCGTCGGGGTCGCCCAATGAGCGACGCACCAACATTGGTGCACCGTTCCCGATATAGCTGGAAATCACCTCATTGGGCAGTTCCGCCTTCTTAAAGTGGCGGAGCATGGCGTTGACGGAGTTGGCCAGGTCCAGCCGTGAATCAACCAGGGTGCCATCCAGGTCAAAAATCAGGAGTTTGAGATCGGGGGCGGGTATGGCGCGGTTTTTTCGAATCATCCTTCTAAAGTATATCCCTCATCTCGTGACTCGATTTAAAATGGAAGGTACTCCCAAGTACTCCTGAAGACCCATCCCGTCCGGAAACACTGTTGAAGGAGACCCATGCCCGTTACCAAGGCTGATACAAAGAAGAACGCCACTGCTGTGGACGAAGCGCCCAAATCCGCCGCTAAGACTTATGAAGGGCTCACGCGCCAACAGCTGATTGAGATTTACCGGCTCATGTATCTCTCGCGCAAGCTTGACGATCGCGAGATCCTGCTTAAACGTCAGCAGAAGATATTCTTCCAGATATCGGGCGCGGGGCATGAAGCATTGAACGTCTCGTCGGCCATAGCGTTGAAATCCGGCTATGACTGGTTCTATCCCTACTATCGCGACCGAGCGCTCTGCCTGGCTCTGGGCGTGAGTCCCTATGAAATGCTGGCGCAGGCCGTGGGCGCGGCGGATGATCCGGCGTCGGGTGGCCGCCAGATGCCGTCGCACTGGGGACACAAGAAGTACAACATTGTCACACAGTCATCACCGACGGGCACGCAGTTCCTGCAGTCGGTCGGCTGTGCAGAAGCTGGCCGCTATTTCACCAGGCATCCGGATGCGGCGAAGAAACAGGACGGTGATTACCGCCAGTTCAAGAACGTGACATTTAAGGGTGATGAGGTGGTTTACTGCTCTGCCGGCGACGGCACCACCAGCGAAGGCGAATTCTGGGAGGCCATGAACACGGCCTGCAATGAGAAATTGCCGGTAATGTTTGTAGTGGAAGATAACGGTTACGCCATCTCCGTTCCGGTGGAAGTGCAGACAGCTGGCGGCAGCATTTCTCAATTGCTCAAAAATTTCCCCAATCTCCTGGTGGAGGAGTGTGACGGTACTGACCCGCTGGCTTCCTACGCGGCATGCAAACGTGCCGCGGATTATTGCCGCAGCGGCAAAGGACCGGCGCTGGTGCATGGGCATGTGATTCGTCCGTATTCACATTCGCTTTCAGACGACGAGAAGCTTTATCGGCCTGATGCCGAGCGGCAGAAAGACGCGCAGCGCGATCCCATCACCCGCATGCAGCTTTTCCTGGTGCGCGAAAACATACTGGACGAAGCCGGCCTGAACAAGCTGGAGAAATCGGTGGAAAACGAAATCGCGGAAGCCTCTGAGCACGCCGAAAAGGCAGCTTTGCCAGCGACCGATTCCATTTACACCCATGTCTATTCGGAAGACCTTGATCCGCGCAACATGAGCTCTGAGCCGAAGTTTGAAGGCAATGACAAGACCATGGCTGATCTCATCAATGTCTGCCTGAAAGACGAGATGCGCCGTGACGAGCGCATTGTGATGTTTGGCGAAGATGTGGCTGATTGCAGCCGTGAAGAATATCTGAGCCAGAAGCAGGTAAAAGGCAAAGGCGGCGTCTTTAAGCTGACTGCGGGATTGCAGTGCGAATACGGCGGCGACCGCGTCTTCAACTCCCCGTTGGCGGAGGCCAACATTGTTGGGCGTGCGATCGGCATGGCGACGCGAGGGTTGAAGCCAGTTGTAGAGATCCAGTTCTTTGATTACATATGGCCAGCGATGCAGCAGCTTCGCAACGAACTGCCGCTGATGCGTTGGAGATCGAACGGCAACTTCTCGTCGGGCGCGGTGGTGCGGGTTGCCATTGGTGGATACCTGACGGGCGGCGCTGTGTATCACTCGCAATGTGGAGAGAGTACCTTCACGCATATTCCCGGACTGCGCGTGTGCTTTCCGTCGAACGCGCTGGATGCCAACGGCCTGCTGCGTACGGCGATTCGCTGCGACGATCCGGTGCTATTCCTGGAGCACAAGCGTCTGTATCGCGAAACCTACGGCCGCTCACCTTACCCCGGGCCTGATTACATGATTCCCTTCGGCAAAGCCAAGACGGTGAAACAGGGAACCGACATGACGGTGATTACTTACGGCGCCGTAGTACCACGTGCTCTGCAGGCCGCGCAGCGCATTGAGCGCGAACAGAATGTGAGCGTGGAGCTGATTGACCTGCGCACGCTGAGCCCGTATGACTGGGAAGCGATTGCAACCTCAGTGCGCAAAACCAATCGCGTGATCGTGGCGCATGAGGACACGCTGAGCTGGGGCTACGGCGCGGAGATTGCCGCCCGCATCGCTGACGAGCTGTTCGACGAGCTGGACGCTCCTGTGCGCCGCGTGGCCGCGACGGATACGTTTGTCGCTTACCAACCGCTGCTGGAAGACGTGATCCTTCCTCAGGCTGATGATCTCTACAAAGCAATGGAGAAATTGGCGAAGTTCTAACGCGCGAGACTGATCAGCCCTTCGTGATAGAGACCCACAAACTCGCAATGTTTATGACCGCGTCGCTGGTTCTGGCGGCAACACCGGGGCCAGGGATGCTCTACGTTTTGTCGCGTACACTCGCGGGTGGACGTCGCGAAGGCATTCTTTCTTCACTGGGAACGTTTGTTGGCGGCATGGTCCATGTGATCGCGGCGGCTGCCGGGCTGTCCGTTGTGCTGGCGACGTCAGCGTTAGCATTTTCGGTGGTGAAGTTTGCCGGGGCCGCGTATCTGATCTTTCTGGGATTGAAAATGCTGTTGTTCGCTGAGCGCGTATCGTCGGCCGATGCTCCGGTTGGGTCAACTCGGCAATCTCCATTCATACAAGGCATCTGGACGGAAGTGCTGAATCCCAAGACTGCCCTGTTTTTTCTGGCTTTCATTCCCCAGTTTGTTTCCCGGCAGGGCAGCCATGTATTTGCCGCGTTTCTGGTCCTTGGCGCAATTTCAGTTTTGCTGAATACGGCCGGCGATATCGGCGCGGTCTTGCTGGCTTCACCTTTGCAAAAGCTGTTCAACAGGTCGAGGCGTGCACAGGTCAATCAACGGCGAGTGAGTGGAGCGATGATGGTTGCGCTGGGAACATACGTCGCAGTTTCAGATTCGCGCTGAACCAATGCGTCTCGGCAAGCTTTAGTCCATCTTTTTAGCTGCTGCAAGGAATTGCGCCGGAACAGTTTCCGCGAGATTTCGCCAGCGCACCCTACCGGAGCTGTCCACCAGGAATTCCGCAGGATCGCTGATGTCACGACCGTCCACTCCCGCGCCTGGGTGTAACAGGTCAAAGCGGCGTATCACCTCGGCCTTGCGGTCTGAGAGCAGCGGGAATGTGAGTCCTGCTTTGCGGGCGAGATCGGCTGATTCTTCCGGAGTATCGGCGCTGATGGCGACTGGCCGAACTCCCGCATTTTCCAACTCCCCAAGAATGCCTTGAATCCCCCGCAACTCGGAGGTGCAGGATGCTCACCAATAGCCGCGATAAAAAACGATAAGGACGGCTTTGGGCGAGCGGCTGCCGGAGGAGCCTGTTGCCGGCGTGTCCATTAAGTCAAGCAACGAGACGGGATTACCGTGATCGTCTGGCAAGGTGAAGGCAGGCGCCATCTGACCAAGTTTTGGAGTGTTCCCGGTATCACCCGCATGCCTGGCCAACTCGTAGACAATAAAGCCGAACAGAGCCACGATGCTCAACCCAGCTAGCGAGAATTTGAGCCATATGCGCAGTTCCCGGGATTTCTGGTCCAACGTAAGCCTCCTGCCGCGATGAGGTGCTCAGCTTAAATCCGCAAATGCTTTTTTGCCAGCCGAATGTTTTCTCGAATTAGACAAGTCAACAAAGCCGGGCGAAGTTTTAATCAACAGATAACATCCGGCATGTTAATCTCACGTGCTTCAGGAGAGTGCAAGCTCAGATGAAACATCGCCGTGGCCTTTCGTTAATTACCGCTTTGTTGTTGTGTCTCTTTGCCGCTTCCAGCGCAACCTCGCAGACGGTGCCAAAGGCTTCTACTCAGAATGCCTCTGCCCCAAAGGCCGTGGCAAAATCAAGACGGCCCAAGCTGGTTCTGGTGATTGTGGTTGACCAGTTCCGCTATGACTACCTGCTGCGCTTTCGTGACGACTACACAGGAGGCATCGCGCGTCTGTTGAGCGGTGGTGCTGTGTTCCATGACGCACACTACCTGCAATATCCGACTGTTACTGCGATAGGGCACTCCACGATCCTGAGCGGGGCAACTCCCTCGGTGAGCGGCATTATCGGCAATGAGTGGCTGGACCGCGAAGCCAACGAGTCTGTCACCAGCGTCTCGGATAAATCGGCTGTGATGCTGGGCAACGTTATCGGCGGTAAAAGTTCGTCACCGCACCGTCTTCTGGTGAGCACGATTGGCGATGAATTGAAGATGGCCGGCCGCAATTCCAAAGTGATCGGCATCTCCATCAAGGACCGTAGCGCCATTCTTCCTGTCGGGCACATGGCTGACGCCGCCTACTGGTTCGACAATGACTCCATCCATTTCGTCAGCAGCACCTATTACATGAAGGATCTTCCAGCCTGGGTGAAGCAGGTCAATGCCGATCGGCCAACGTACAAATACCTGGGAAAAGAATGGCGCGCGCTGGATGCCAAGCCGAATGATAAGGCATTTTGCTCCCTAGTTGCGGGCGTTGACGTGCCTTTCTGCGGCCCGCTCGAAAATACGCCGTTTGGGAATGAGCTGCTGGAAGATTTTGCGGAGAAGGCAATTGAGAATGAGCGTCTTGGGCAGCATGATGCAACAGATGTGTTGTCACTGAGTCTGTCTTCTAATGATTATGTTGGCCATGCGGTCGGACCTGACTCGCCGGAAGTTCGCGATATCTCCATACGAACCGATCGACTCCTGGGCAAGTTGCTGGACTATATCGACGGCCGCATCGGGCGGGACAACACTCTGGTTGTCTTCACCGCCGACCACGGCGTTGCGCCGGTACCCAAGGTAAACAATGATCGCAAAATGCCTGGCGGCTGGCTCAAGGCTGCGGAATATTCAGGCAAGATCAGCGATGCGCTAGCGGCGAAGTTTGGGCAGGGCAAGTGGTTCAGCTACGACAATTCGGGATTTCTTTATCTGAACGATGAGACGGTCGCCAAGAATAAGGCCGATCGCGTTGAGGTCAGACGATTTGCGGCCGAAGGCGCCCGGAGCCTCCCGCACATTGCGCGTGTTCTCACCCGCGACGAGTTGCTACGTGGCGGTGACAGTGCCGACTCAGTGGGACGCGCCATGCAAGTTGGCTTCTATGGTCCGCGTTCTGCCGATCTGGAACTATTGCCCGAACCGTATTACATGTTCAGCTCACCACCAGGCACAACGCATGCCACTCCTTACAGCTATGACAATCATGTGCCGTTGATCTTCTTTGGGGCGGGCATCCGGCCGGGCGCACACTATGATCGTGTGGCAGTGAATGATATTGCACCGACGCTGGCGGCGATCTTGCAGATTGAAACTCCGAGTGGGTCGTCAGGGAGAGTCTTGTCGGAGGTCTTTGAGAAATCTTTTTAACCACAAAGTCATCATGAGCGTACCGCTCCCAAACGAGGATGAAAATGGGGGTAGGGATCCCTCGCTGCGCTCGGGATTAAAAACTTAAGCTCCACTGGGGATAGAAAACAACTAGCGCTTCTCTCCAACCCGTCCCAGAACAAACCGATCCAGCGCCATCAGCAACTCTTCGCGATTGGAATAAGGCCCGGGTTGATAGCCTTTGGAACTGATTCCAATCTGTGCCATGTCAGAGAGTTCCCAGTCCTGCTTGTTAGTGATGTCCCAGAACTCAACCGCATCTTTGGCGCTGAAGCCGGGCTTATTGATTTCGTCGGGATGGAAATGCCATTCGCAGACGATCTCTGTGTGGTCCGCCGCGCGCGGCCACATGGTGAAGGTGAGCATGTAATCAGGATGCAGGTTGAGGAAGAAGTTGGGCAGAATGCAGTAGTAGTAAACGTGCCGCTGATCGTCCGCACTGAGTCCGGGAAGATTGCAACGAGACGATGTACCGTCCATGGTCAGGCTCTTCACGCCGTCACGCAGATCCATGCGACCGCCGAGGTACGTCGGTTGCGGTGGCTCATTGTCGCCACTCATGTAATGCGACTGTTTGTTGAGCAGCGGGTGAACAATGGGGCAGTGCAGGCATTCCGAGTAATTCTGGATAATCAGCTTCCAGTTGGCCTTGAGCTGATAAACGCGGCGCTCAACCATTTGCAGTTCGTTCATGCGCCAGGGCGCAAACTTTTTGTCGAGTCCGGCAAGATGCTGAGAAAAGGGAACTGGCCGTGCGGAAAGATTGATAAAGATGTGCCCATCCCAGACTGCGCTGGCTACGGCGTTCAGCGGGTAGTCAGCCTCGCGGAAACCCTGAACTTTTTCCATGTGCGGAGCATTGGCCAGAGTGCCGTCAAGCTTGTATGTCCACGCGTGGTACTGGCATTGAATGCGCCCGTTGAACTTGCCTTCATCATGCTGGCAGAGCAGGGTTCCGCGATGGCGGCAAACGTTATGGAATGCGCGGATGTTGCTTTGCTCGTCACGGGTGATGATCACGCTGGCATTGCCCAGGCGACGGATGAAGTAATCGCCGGCTTGGGGGATTTGCTGCGTGCGTCCTGCGCACAGCCACATGTCAAAGTGGATGGCTTCCATCTCGCGTTGAAACCACGCAGGATCGGTGTAATAGCTCTGCGGGAGAGTCATGGCCTCAGCAGCGGCAACGGTGGGACGGGTGTTGAAATAAGAGGTGGACATCGTAGAACCTCAAATCGATTGCCAGAATTGCCAAAATCGGGTAATTGCCAAAATTGAAAAGCGAGCCAATCGGGCAGTTGTGATCTCAGCGATCTTGATCCTGGAAACCCGGGCTTGCCGGTAACTCTGCTTATTCTATCTATCTCCGTGTCTCAGTGTCTCCGTAGGGTCTTACCGCCGGAGTTCTTTCACGATCTCTCTTGCCGCGTTGGCACCGGATCCGCCCGTCAATCCCGCTCCGGGATGGGTACCGGAGCCGCACAGGTAGAGGTTCTGGATCGGCGTGCGATAGCGGGACCAGTCCAGCAGCGGACGCATGGTAAAGAATTGGTCGAGGGCAAGTTCGCCATGGAAGATGTGTCCGTTGGTAAGGCCGTATGTGTCTTCAAGATCCTTGGGTGTGATGATCTGGCCTTCTTCGATCAGTTCGGCGATGCCGGGAGCATACTCGCCCAGTTTCTTTACCACGGTGTCGCCCAGGTTGCCGCGCTGGGCGTCCCAATCAGTTCCTTTGAGCTTGAAGGGCGCGTACTGCACATACACTGACATCACATGCTTGCCTGCGGGAGCCAGCGACGGATCGCTCAACGACGGGATGGCAGCTTCGAGATAAGGATGGGGCGAGAAGTTGCCGTACTTGGATTCATCGAACGCCCGCTCCAGGTAGTCGATTTCAGGGCCAATGTGAATTCGTCCTTTGAGAGATTCCGTATCGTCTTTCAGCGCAGCGAATCTGGGCAGTGCCGAGAGCGCGAGATTGATCTTGGCCACGGTTCCCGGCATACGATAGTGCTGCAACTTCAAAACGAAGTCCGGCGTGAGATGGGTGGGATCGACGAGCTTGAGTAACGTGCGCCGCGGGTCGGCATTGGAGATGACGGCCTTGGCGCTGATCTCTTCGCCATTGGCAAGCACTACGCCGGTGGCTGCGCCGTCTTTCACACGAATATGTTTTACGTCAGCGTCGGTGCGGATCTCAGCACCGGCTTCCCGTGCCGCCTTCGTCATTGCCTGCGTAACGGCGCCAATTCCGCCGATGGCGAAGTTTGCTGAACCCGCAGGATGCGGGTCACCCGCGCCACGAATCAACAGCACGAGGCTGCTGCCTGCCGACCATGGACCCATTGCCGTACCGAAGATTCCGCGTGCAGCCACAGTGGCACGAAGCAATTCTGTTTCAAAAAACTCGGCGACCAGATCGGCCACGGCCATCGGTCCCCAGCGCAAGAGCCGGTACATATCTTTCTTGCCGAGTTTGCGCAGGCTGCGGCCGGTTTGCAGCATGGCCCATAGGTCGGCACGGCTGGGATCGTCAATGTTCGGCGGCAGCAACTTCATGGCTTCGGCAATCACGCGCCCGATCTTCTGCAAAGACTCCTGCAAGAGCGGATACTGGGCCGCATCTTTCGCAGAAAACTTTTTGATCTCATCGGCGGCACGCTTGACGTCGTTGTATAGCTTCAGTGCGCGGCCGTCGGGAGAGAGTGCCGTGGTCCCGATCTCCGGCGTGACCAGCTTCAGCCCATGCTTTGCCAGTTGCATGTCATTGGCGATCTCGGGAAGGATGGGGCCGGCGGAATGGGCAAGGGTAGAGCAGCGAAAGCCGGGATGGAATTCTTCTGTGATGGCGGCGCCGCCTGTTTGGGCGCGTCGTTCCAACACGAGTGGTTTGAAACCGGCTTTGGCAAGATAGAAAGCGGTGACCAGGCCATTGTGTCCGCCACCGACAATGATGACGTCGCGAGTTTGAGACATTGGCTAGCTCGCTCTCCCGGGGTCCCCGGCGCGCGCGGGTTTTGTGCGCGATGGGGTGGTCTTTACGTCTTTCAATATTTCCAGGGCAGCCAGGCGACCGGGTGCGCCCATGATGCCGCCGCCGGGATGAGTTGCTGATCCGCACATATAAAGGTTCTTGATGGGAGTGCGGAAGGCCGCATAACCCGGCACCGGACGCAGGAAGAACAACTGTTCGAGTGAAAGTTCGCCCTGGAAGATGTTGCCTTCACTCAGGCCGAAGTCGCGTTCAAGATCAAGCGGTGTAAGCACCTGCTTGTTGATGATGAGGTTCTTGATATTGGGTGCGTAGTCGGCGATGGTATCGATCACGTTGTTGCCGAACGCTTCGCGCTGGTCATCCCAGTTCAGTCCGGGGCGGAGCTTGTATGGCGCATACTGCACGAAGCATGACATCACGTGTTTGCCCGGAGGCGCCACTGACGGGTCAGTCAGCGAGGGGATCACCATGTCTATATAAGGACGCCGGGAGAAGTTGCCATACTTGGCATCATCATAGGCACGTTCCATGTATTCGACAGATGGCGAGATGGAGATGGCGCCGCGAAGATGTGCGCCTGGACCGGGAAGGCACTTGAAGTCGGGCAGCCCATCCAGTGCGATGTTCACTTTACCTGACGAGCCGCGAAACTTGTAGCGCTTTACTTCGTCCAGAAATTCACCGGGAAGCTGGCTTTCTTCCAGGAACTTGATGAAGGTGAGGCGAGGATCGACGCTGGATGAAATTACGTCGCCAAGAATCTCGTCGCCATTTTGCAGGACCACGCCGTGAGCGCGATTGCCTTTGACCAGAATTTTGGCGATCGGAGCTTCGGTGCGAATCTCTACGCCGGCTTCACGAGCTGCATCGGCGATGGCGTTGGAAATTGCGCCGGTACCGCCGCGAGCGAAGCCCCATGAGCGGAACGCGCCGTCAATCTCTCCCATGTAGTGATGGAGCAGAACGTATGCCGTGCCGGGCGAGCGCACACCGAGAAACGTGCCGATGATACCGGAGGCGGACATAGTCGCCTTGAGCACGTCGGTCTCAAACCACTGGTCCAGGAAGTCGATGGCGCTCATGGTCATCAACTGGACCTGATTGTATTTGTCTTCGCTGGTCAGGCCCTGGAATCGGCGTGCCAGGAAAAGCATCTTCATTAGTTCGCGCGGATTGAGCGTCGCCGGATCAGGAGGCACCATGCTCAGGATCGGCTTCACGAAGCGGCACATTGCTTGCATGGCTTTGCCGAACTCGTCATACGCTTCCGCATCGACTTTAGAATGGCGCGCGATCTCGCGATGCGTCTTCCCATGATCGTTGACGCGCCATAGATAGTCGCCATTGGGCATGGGCGTAAAGGTGCCGTCGAGCGGGAGGATTTCCAGGCCGTGGCGGGGAAGATCAAGATCGCGGATGATTTCCGGTCGCAAGAGCGAGACCACATAAGAGCAGACAGAGAATTTGAAGCCGGGAAACACTTCTTCTGTGACGGCAGCGCCGCCGAGGACATGGCGGCGTTCCAACACCAGGACCTTCTTGCCGGCGCGGGCAAGGTAGGCAGCATTGGTCAGGCCGTTGTGGCCGCCGCCGATGACAATAACGTCGTATTTAGTTTTCGAACCGTTTGCAACAGATGGCATAGATTAGGAGACACGATTCCGGAAACGAACCCAGGGAAGTGACTGGTTATTTTAGCAGGACGGAAAGAACAGATGGATACGTTCCGACATCCGGATTAAGTTCTGGTGGCGAAAAAGCCAGCGGCTAAAGCCGATTTCGCAAAGTTGCTTCGGCACTTATTCGCTTCGCTCATCCATTGCTGCGCTCCTCAATGGCCGGACGTCGTTCCCAGAAACTTGCCGATATTTTCATTCAGAAACTTTGCGTCGGCGGGATTGCTGGCAGCACCGGCTGTGTGTCCCCAGAGCGACGGTATCGGCATGAGTGTTACGCCGGGGATAAATGTGGATTCATATTTCGCGTCACCGACTGGAAAATATAAGTCGGTCACCGAAGGCATATAGAGGATCGGCGTTTTGATGGAGCGTAGTGCCTTCTCCACGTCTCCGTTGAAGCCGGGAGTGGTGCCGACGTCATGTTTCTCCCATGTGCGCATCTGGAGGATCAGATCATTGGCGTCAGCGCCGGGGATGAAGCCGGTACGGTAGTTATTCAGCACCTGCTCAAACGTGGTGCCTTTGGGGGAATCTTCGCGCCACAGTTCCTTGCGCCACCACTCCTGCGAAAACAACCATGCGGTCCAGACTACGCCAAAGGCCTGCAAGCCTTTGGTCGGCGGCGTTTTGTAGTCGCCGTTGGCGAAGGCGGCGTCGGCGGTGATGGCGGCGATCTGGCCTTCGAGTCGCACCACCCCGTGAGGATAATTTTTGGCCGTGCCGGAAGTGGCCACGATCTTGTCAGCAAATGCCGGATAGCTTACCGCCCACTGGAATGCCTGCTCGGCTCCCATGGAAAAGCCGACAATCGCACGCACATGCGTGACTTTCAATTCTTCCGTCAGCAAGCGATGCACGGCTTCCACGTTGTCGCGAATGGTAGTGACGGGGAAACGCGGACCATGAAAAGGCTCAGGCGTGTTGCTGGGCGAGGATGAATGCCCGTTGCCGAAAAGCTCTGTCGCAACCAGAAAGAGCTTGGAGGGATCAAGCGCGAGGTCCGGACCAATGAGCCACTCATAGCCGTGAAAGTCAGCCATGTAGTGCGATGGCAGAAGCACGACGTTATCTTTGGCGGCATTCAAATGACCGTATGTGCCATAAACAATGAGTGCCTTGGGCAAGGTAACGCCGCTCTCCGTCTTGAAGTTGGCAATCACAAACTCATGCCGCTCACCCTTTGGTTTCTCGGCGCTGTTTGGCTTGTCATTCTGAGCAAACAACGAGCCGACGAGGGCGAGTTGCAAGGCGGCGAGTTGCAGAATCAGCAGCAGGGAAAGCTTGCGTATGTTCATGGTCAGTGGGTTCTCTTTTCGGAACGGCATCTTAGGCGTCAAGACGTGCGAGCCAGCGGCAAACATCCTATCACCGTCAATCTCAATTGCCGCGCTCAATAGCACTGAATATAATCGAGCTTCGCAAAGTCCACGTCCCAGAGGTATTCGCTTGCCAGTTGGTACTGCATTTCACGAGCGCACATTCGCTTTGTGCCATAGCCTGAATTATCGCGAGTGGTCAGGCTATTACACGGTGAGCGTGTATGAGGTCCATCATGAGCACGAATACAACGCGATACGCAACGCTGCCGCGCTCATTGATATTTCGCCGCTGTACAAATATCTGATCACCGGCAAGGACGCCACCAAGCTGGTGAACCGCGTGATTACACGCGACATCAACAAGGTAAAGGTTGGCCAGGTGATCTACTGCTGCTGGTGTGATGAGCAGGGCAAGGTCATTGATGACGGCACCATCACGCGCCTGGAAGAGAATAAATATCGCTGGACGGCAGCCGATCCCAGCCTGCGCTGGTTTCGCCAGAATGGCCTGAACATGGATGTTCAGATTGAAGACATCTCAGAACAGACAGCGGCGCTGGCGCTGCAAGGGCCGACGTCCGGCGCGTTGCTCAAGAGCGTTGCTGAAGCGGATGTTGCTAATCTCAAATATTTTCGCATGACCAGCGGCAAGGTCGCGGGTATACCGGTGGACATATCGCGGACCGGTTACACGGGCGATTTGGGTTATGAAATCTGGATGCCGTGGGACAAGGCCCTCACAGTGTGGGATGCGCTCATGGATGCGGGCCGCCGTTTTGACATTCACGCAGCGGGAATGCTGGCGCTTGACGTTGCGCGCGTGGAAGCCGGTCTGTTGTTGATCGACGTGGATTACATCAGCAGCAAGAAAGCCCTGGTGCCGTCGCAGACCTACTCGCCGTATGAACTTGGCTTCGGCAAGATGGTCCATTTGGAAAAAGAAAATTTTGTCGGCAAGACGGCCCTGGTGCAACAGCAAAAGCAGGGAGTGGCCCGCCAATTAGTTGGACTGGAAATGGACTGGGTGGAAATTGAAGAGCGCTATGAAAAGTTTGGATTGACGCCGGCTGCTCCGTCACAGGCATCGCGTGTGCATGTTCCGGTCTATCAGGGTGGGAAACAGGTTGGCAAGGCGACGACAACCACGTGGTCGCCGATCTTGAAGAAGATGATCGCGCTGGCCAGCATTGAGACCGCATATGCTCAGCCCGGAACCAAGTTGCAGATGGAGATCACGATTGAAGCAGTCCGGCAAAAGGTGACTGCGAATGTGGTGAAGATCCCGTTTTTTAATCCGGAGCGGAAGACGAAGACGCCGGTTTAGGGGAGATGCGCTGATGAAGGCGCGCGTTCGTTTTAACGACGTCGGGATGACGTGAGTTTTATTATTTTGGGAGAACTCCCTGTCTCCGGATCGTTACGATGAGCATTCTCGGGATCTTTCGACTCCGTCGTCGCATGCGCTCCGACTCCGCTCAAGATGACAGGGGGTTGGGACCTCCGCTCACTGGTAAATTTGTTTTAAAGCCTGCACTCCTTACCACTTTTCTCCTTACCACTTCTTGAAAATAAAGAACGCTGCCACCACGATGAAGAAAAATCCCACGGCGTGGTTCCACTTGATGTCATCGCCCAAATAGAAGATGGAGAACACTGAGAACACCGCGAGGGTGATGATTTCCTGGATCGTTTTCAGCTGCGCTGGATTGAAACTGTGGCTGCCGATGCGATTGGCCGGAACCTGAAAGCAATATTCGAAAAAGGCAATGCCCCAGCTTACCAGCGTGACTTTCCAGAGCGGCACGTTTTGATACTTCAGGTGGCCATACCAGGCGAATGTCATGAAGATGTTCGAGATGGTCAGGAAAATAATCGTTATCATTGCGGACGGCCCCCTAGCCCATTCCAAGGTCGGCAGCGGACTCAAGCGGCGTGCCGCAGGTCCGGCAGATCACGGCGGAGCAGTCACCGCAGATGAGCGGATCTGTTATCTCCCGGGCACAGGTTGGACAATAAAGAGAATCGGCGGGTTGTGGGTGATTGACGGGATTTGTCATAAAGTTGCTAAAGGCACGCGTTGCGTGGGTTGACTCTAAAACTAACAAATGTAGCATAGATGGATGGAAACCAAAGTTGACGCCCTCAACTCTCCTGCCGACCAGAAGCTCCAGCAGGAATTCAATCAGTGGGCCGCCGCTGGTCGTGGCGATGAGATGGAAGACCACCACTCTGACATCACTGACCAGACGCTTGGGCTCATGAACATCCACGCATCCGATCGTATTCTCGATCTGGGTTGCGGCACTGGATGGGCCTCACGCCGCATGGCCCGGTTGACAACTGCCGGTGAAGTGGTGGGTCTCGACGTGGCAGATGAGATGCTGCATCGCGCTGAGGAGGCTTCCTCTGGTTTTAAGAACATTCGTTACGTGTGGGGATCGGCGGAAAAAATTCCCGTGCCAGACGGCTTTTTTACGAAGGTGCTTTCGGTCGAGTCGTTTTACTATTACGCCGACCAGGGGAAAGCGTTGAAAGAGTTGCACCGCGTGATGGCGCCTGAGACGCAGATGTTTATCCTGATCAACCTTTACAGAGACAATCACTATTCGTTGCGCTGGGTGACCGAACTCAAGGTGCCGGTGCAAGCGCATTCGGAAGCGGAGTACATCAGTCTGCTGCGGAAGCATGGATTTCGTAATGTGGAAGCGCGCCGCATTCCTGACCGCAGCCCGTCACCGGAGGTTTACTCGGGCAAGTGGTTCAAAGACGCGGCTGAGTTGAAAGACTTCAAGCGCATTGGCGCGTTGCTGTTGATCGCGAAAAAGTAATGTTTCTAATTGCAAATCGGGTGATTGCCCAATTTGTCTGGAGCCCATGGCTTTTCAGGGGCTAAAAGCCAGAGCGGAAACGGTTGCGACGAATTTAAGAAATCCCCGGCTATGAGTTTCGCGGCAGAACCCGGTTCACATCTTCCAGGAACTCAGGGGCGGTGCTATAAGCAGACATGCAACCCAGGGGGAGAGCCCGCATTGGACTGGTGGCGAGGCACAGAATCGGCAGCCTGGGTTTAATCGACTTGACACTGGCAATCAAGGCGTCCTGCTCGTCGGACGGCACTGTATGACATATCAAGAGCAAATCTACGGTAGCGGATTTAATTTCGTGCAAGACGGCATCCACGGAGTCGGCTTCAACCACGTTATAGCCCGCTTGTCGCAATAGCATGGTGCGAATGGGCATCAACCTTGAATCGTATCCGAGAGACAACACTCGAAACGCTCTCATTGTGCTCCTCTTCTTCCCAATGACTCAGGCTTTTTCAGCGAAGCAACGCTTTCAAAGAATCATGCTACGAGCATCCCCTTTTGTACGAAGATGGATGGACGGACTAATATCTGCACGTTTTTCAGGTGGGAGTGTGCCTGGCACGAGCGAAATATGTGATGCGTGATCATGGCGAACAATTTCTGGTCGAGAATAATGAGGTCCGGCTCCGGGTGCTTCCCATCATCAATCGCATTGAGCAGCAACAGTGCTGATTCCAGGTTGCGGACAACGTCCAACTTCACGAGCGGGCCCAACCTTTTCAAGAACGAAACATCATGCTGCCCGTCACTATTATTCCCGGCTTCATGATTCCCATCTTCCACTAAAAGGACATGCACGGGAGCAAACTCCTGATGTCCATTGGTCTGATCGGGTCCCTGGGAAGGTGACATTTCACGAAAAGGCCTGTTGGCCATCCATGCATCAAGTTCTTCGCGGATTGCCATAACGGCAGTTCTGGATCCGCCATGAGGGCGGCGAACGGGCATACCCAGTTCAGCTTCCCACCGTTGTACGGTACGCACTCCACGGTTGAAATACTGGGCGATCTCTTTCCAACTGCTCAGATATTTGTTTGCTACGGGCGAAGGCAGACGGACGATGGGTGAAAGCAAGATCTTGTCCCTCTATAAAAGTTTTACACCGCCGCGAACTCAATAGACAAGGATAAGCACGTTGCTATGGCCTTGTCTGTGCTGTATCGGACACAACAAGTCGAATCGCCGGTGCAAATTCTAAGTATGCCTTCTAAGGTTGCGAAGCAAACGCCAAGGCTCTAAGCTATATCGTTTGCTTCTTACCTTAGTCCTAGACGCGAGTGCTCCTACGTTCGCGAGAGCCTGGGCGATCAATTGAGTGATTCATGCTGATGGTGTACATGCGGTGATGCCGGCAAAAGCAATGGCGGGGATCGCAGGACTAATCATAAGACGGAAACCCGGGACGAGACCCCAGGACGAAAATCAGGAATTACCTTTTTCCGCGCTGTTGCAGTATGATTAAGCGCTAGTGTTGATGCGGTCCTCCGCAAGAAATGCGCCCGTAGCTCAGCTGGATAGAGCGGTTGCCTCCGAAGCAACAGGCCGGGAGTTCGAATCTCTCCGGGCGCACCATTTCTACTCTGCTGCTGGATCATTATCAAGGTACGGAGCATGCCCGGCCGGCCTCTGAAATTTTCGCGTCCCAACAATTTGGATGCTTGTACGTGCATCTCATGAGCTATGGGCAATCGTAAGCCCCGTCCGTATCTGGTACGTTCAGGTGCGGATACGGGGTTGGGCCGAACAGGTTATCAAACCGGGGAAATTGTTCCAGAAACGGGCATTTATCTAGTGGTGCATTCTGCCCACCGCTTGCCCCACGAAGTTGTGGTGCTTGAAGGGCACAGGTTTCCCAAATGCCAGAAGTGCGGTGATGCTGTTCTTTTTGAACTAACGCACCGGGCCCCTGATTTGTTTCGCCACACCAATGATTTCGTCTATGAACTGCGCGAGATTGGCGACGAGGAAGATTCGGCGATAGCGTAGGCAGAGAGTAACGTTAATCCGATTCGGACACCCGCATTACAAGTTGGAACCGCACCTGGGCGCCACAAATTTTGCAAACCGGGAAAACTTCGCTGGCATTCAGGCTGGCCTCATGGGGCTCGCGATGGCCCTGATGTAATACTTCATAAATTCCCGCCTTCGGAACTATCTCGCCAGGCTTGTACAATTTGTTGCCAGAACCTGTAGCCATGGGGCCTACCCAGTTGCAAAGGAAGCGAACTGTTTAAGACTCCCGACATCAAAATCGGGTTGTCTTCTTCAAAAGCTTCGACGAAGTCAGAATCCTCGGAAATGTGGGGCGCAGACTGGATTAGCTTGTAGCGAACAGCTTCTCCGCAACGCCTGCAATAAGGAAAAAAGGTATCTCGCAGGAGAAGCACCTTTCGCCTTGGCTCATCGAAATGGCAGATCTCATACACGCCGGAGTGGACCACCGCTTCACCGGGAACGAGCGTGCAATCCGACTGGTCATAACGTCCCGGGTCGATTTCCATCGAAAGCTCCGATGCCTTGAGATGCTGGAATCCAAGGTGAGAGTTGTCGAGCCACATCGCCAGGTTGAGCGCGTCGCAAATGGAGCTGGAAGAAACTAAAGAGTACTTGCACTGTTCTCCTTTATTCACTAGAACCAAGGTGCAGACCTTTTACCACAGAGGTCACGGAGGAACACCGAGGAAAATCAAAATCGCCGACCACAGAGTCATCATGACACGAAGGAACACAAAGGTTTGCAAATCGGATGATCTGGCAATTGGGCGATTGAAACCTGCAGAATCCAGTGACGATTGACACCGACCGGTTGCTGACCTGACTCCAGGGGTTCACCCATAAAAATGACACGTGTGACACTTCAAAACTGTCTCACTCTAAGGGTGCAGGTCAGGGTAACAGGTCACAAAACCTATGTCAGATTGGGATGGATCGTGTAAGTCCTTTAGATCTTGGGATGCAGGGGGAGGGGTAGGGCACAAAGATTGGGAAATCGGGTAATTTGGAAAACCTGCGACCGTCGAGCGATTGGTAATCTGGTGACTGAGCAATCTGCAGGCAGGCTTACGGCGGATCAACGCGGATGGTCGCGGATAACGGAAGATAAAGCAGCAGATCGCGGATAAGGGTAGATGATTGCGGATTCGATCGCCGATTTCGGATTGCAGAGCGGGAAGAACGTTATGCCACATTTTGGAGTGAACTGAAAGCAGATGCCAGCGATTCCAGACGCACGATTCGTTCTCTGCTAATCTTGCGACCAAACGGATTCGGCGACATCTAACCTGCCTGTCGCATTCCGAAGAAGGACTGTTAACGATTATCGTGTTCCGGGTGTGGAAGTCTTAATAAATTATTTTGTAGGACCAACTGGTTATGGCGAAGCCGATCTTACTCAGCGTAGATGACGACCTTGATGTTCTGCGCGCGGTGGAACGCGATTTGCGTTCCCATTACGGCGCGAATTATCGCGTTCTGGCAAGCGATTCTCCGCAGGGAGCACTTGATCTGCTGAAGCAGCTCAAAGTGCGGAATGAAAGCGTGGCCTTGCTGCTGGCGGACCAGCGCATGCCCAAGCTGGATGGCGTGAACTTTCTTCAGGAAGCCAGGGAGCTTTTTCCTGATGCAAAGCGCGCCTTGCTGACCGCGTATGCGGACACGAACGCGGCCATCAGCGCCATCAATGAAGCCAACATCAATTATTTTTTCATGAAGCCGTGGGACCCGCCGGAAGAGCACCTTTATCCGCAACTGGATGATCTGCTGGATGACTGGCAGGCGAGCTACCGGCCAGGCTTTGAAGGCATACGCGTGCTGGGCACACGGTGGTCACCGCGGTCGTATGAGCTACGCGATTTCCTGGCCCGCAATCATGTCCCATATCAATGGATTGATGTTGAGCTCTCAGCGAATGACAAAGAGACCAAGCAGCTTCTGGAGGCGCTTGGCTCGGAAGCGGCGAGTCTTCCGGTGGTGCTGTTTCCGGATGGAACCAAGCTGCTGGAAAGCGTGCCGGCTGATGTGGCGCAGAAAGTGGGCTTACGCACGCGGGCGCAAACCAGCTTTTACGATATGGCAATTGTTGGCGGAGGTCCGGCAGGACTTGCGGCGGCTGTGTACGGCGCATCTGAGGGGCTGCACACAGTGATCGTTGAGAGGGAAGCGCCGGGCGGCCAGGCGGGCATGAGTTCGCGCATTGAGAACTATCTTGGCTTTCCCACCGGACTGAGCGGCGGCGACCTTGCGCGTCGAGCGGTGGTGCAGGCGCAACGATTTGGCGTGGAAATTCTCTCGCCTCAGGAAGCTGTGGGCATGCGAACGGAAGGATCGTATCGCATACTGAAGCTGGCGGACGGCAATGAGATTTCGTGCCATGCGCTGATGATTGCTTCAGGCGTACAGTGGCGGCGTTTGGATGCTCCGGGAATCGACCGGCTTCAGGGCGCGGGCATTTATTATGGCGGCGGCGCCACGGAAGCGCTTTCCTGCAAGGGAGAGACGGTTTACATCATTGGCGGTGCAAACTCTGCCGGACAGGCGGCGATGAATTTTGCGAAGTTTGCGGACCGCGTGATAATTCTGGTTCGCGGCGATTCGCTCTCCAGCACCATGTCACAATACCTGATCGAGCAGATTGAGCGAACGCCGAATATCAGCCTATGGAAACACGCCAGCGTGGCTGAAGCCCATGGGGATTCTCATCTGGAAGAAATTTCCGTTCTTTGCTCAGACACAGATAAAGTTGAGCGGGTGCCGGCCAGCGCGATGTTTATTTTCATTGGCGCATTACCCAGCACGGGCTGGTTAAAAGATATGGTGCAGCGTGACGAAAGAGGTTTCATCCTCACGGGCCCTGATCTTTTGTGGGACGGCAATCGCCCCAAGGGCTGGACACTGGAACGTGATCCGTTTCTTCTGGAGACGAATATTCCCGGGCTGTTTGCAGTGGGCGATGTTCGCCATGGATCGGTCAAGCGCGTGGCATCGGGCGTGGGTGAAGGTTCAGTGGCAGTGCAATTCATCCATCAGTACTTGAGCAAGGTATAAAGCATGGTGGAAAAATCCGAACTACTTCGCGTCCCGGTCTTTGAGGGCCTGCCTGACGACCAGCTCACGTGGTTTCTTGGCAACGCACAAGAAATTGTGTTGAAGCCGGGTGACACTTACCTGCACCAGGGCGATCCTGCAGATGCGATGTTTGTGGTGTTGGAAGGACAGCTTCAGTCACGTGGAGAGCTGGGAGGAGAAGTCTTCTCCTTCGTGGCGAAACCCGGCGAAGTGACCGGAGTTCTGCCTTTTTCCCGCATGAAGCAGTTCCCACTCACGGGCCGGGCCATTACGCAGGGCCGCGTGTTGCGCTTTCCCGCGTCACTGTTTTCTGAGCTCGTACAAAAGATGCCAGAACTGGCGAGCAGGCTTGTGGGCCTGATGTCTGATCGGATTCGCGAAACCACGCGCAGGGAACAGCAGCGCGATCGACTGGCGGCATTGGGAAAGTTGTCGGCCGGTCTGGCTCATGAATTGAATAATCCTGCGTCAGCAGCCAAGCGTGCCACCAGCCAACTACGCAAAACGATCGAGCAGATCAAAGATGCAAGTCATGAACTGGGCGCGCAGGAGCTGACCGCTTCACAGAAAACTGAAATTGAAAAACTGGAAACATCGCTTGTCCAGAGTGATGGTCCACCTCCGGACATGCTGACCATCAGCACGCTGGAAGACCAGCTTGATACGGTGCTGCGCAGCCACGGCCAGAATGATCTGTGGCAGCTTGCCGGTGACCTGGCACGCAAAGGCGCGCGCCCCGAAGTGCTGGAATCATTGTTCGGGTTGCTGGATGCGAGCACGGCACGCGCGGCACTGGTGAGGATCGCGGCGGTGCTGGATGTGGCCAGCCTGCTGGATGAGATTGAAAGCAGCACAGCACGCATATCCGACCTGGTTGGCGCCATCAAGGAATACACATATATGGACCAGTCTCCGGTGCAGAATGTGGACATCGCCAAAAGCCTGGAGACGACGCTGACAATCCTCAATCACAAACTCAAGCACGGCATTACGGTGCAGCGAGATTACCATCCAGTCCCATTTCTGGTGAATTCATTTGGCAGTGAACTGAACCAGGTGTGGACTAATGTTATCGACAACGCCATTGATGCCATGGGCGGAAAAGGTGAGCTGCGTATCCGCACTTTCCGCGACGATAATTGCGTGGTAGTGGAGATCAGTGACAATGGTACGGGAATTCAAACGGATATACTGCCCCACATCTTCGAACCTTTCTTCACCACGAAAGGAGTTGGTCAGGGTACCGGGCTGGGCCTGGATACGGTGCAACGCATTGTGAAGAAGCACCACGGCGATATCAACGTGAACTCCAGGCCGGGACAGACCGTGTTTCAAGTCCTTTTACCGCTCGCGGATCAGCAGTAAGCAAAGGGGCCGGCAGGGCCGGTTGCACCAGTTGCTCCGGTTGCCATGGAACTGGAAACGCAAAGCTTGCGTATGAATTTTCAGGGGTTCTCATGTTTAGCTTCTTACTATGGTGCATGTTGCTGATCGTCTGTTGGCCATTGGCCCTTGTGGCTTTAGTGTTATATCCGTTCGTGTGGTTGTTGCTCTTGCCTTTCAGGGTTGTGGGCATTGCGGTGAGCGGAGTGCTGGAGTTGCTAAAGGCCATCTTGTTTCTTCCAGCACGCGTACTTCGCGGCCCCAGAGCTTAGCTGGCGGCAAACTGTTTACGACGATAACGATCATCAGTTTGGGGGAAGACTCTTGTCGTGATCGTCTTGAGAATCTAAACCGTTCTAAAAAGAGGATTCAGACGAAGAGATGATTTTAAAGGGCAGGGAATTAAATGCCAGGTCGATGGCATCACAACTATAGGTGATGAGGAATGAACTGGTACTGGAAGTGCTTGTCCGAACCACGGCGGCCGTTCCCGCGATGGGCTGAAGCATGAGTGATCCGTTGATAAATCCCGATGCACCAGTTCCAACCACAAACTTTGCCGCACCTCCCTGGACCAGAACCACTCCGGTCCACTGGAAGTTTACGCCACCGATCTCAAAATCGTTAGGTACCACGAGCACCCCAAAACCCGTAACGTTGGTTGTGAGTTGCAGCCCTGGGTCGTTCACCGCGAGAGGTGTATTTTTGACGACAACAATCGCCGGCTGGGCAGCGCTTCCATAGGTCTGGGCCAGATTTGCGGTTGAGGTTTCAATGTAGTTGGCCTGGCCTGTGCTCAATGCGACTAGAGCGCTCAAGGTTTTGACTTCATTCGGCAGCGTGTTTGCGAGACCCGTCTGATAGATGGCCGGGTCAAGTGAGTTGCCGGTTCCCCCAACAAATGGGGAGGAAGGATTTGCTGGAAGCACAACCGTGGGTACGTGCGGCGCCATGGAAGCGGATACGGCCAGCAGTTCCGGGCGGGTCAAATCAAGATTGGCATAACAGCTGGAGATCGAAGGATCGCAGACAGTTGTAATGCCGTTCGTAAGGATGCCAGTCGAACTTGTGGTGGTGGATGTTCCTGGTCCGCCACTTGAGCCACTGTGGTCATGGCCACGTTCATCGCCACTACCGGTTCCTCCGCTGCTAACCGGATTGACGGTATAGCGAGGAGCAAGATCGGTTCCGCGTACCCACCATAAGCCAGGAGGGCATGCCGCCGTGCCCACTCTTGTGCCATCGGCATTAACGATGCTCTGACGAAGGTTCTGCAACTGCTGTGCGATCTGCGTAGAAGTCTGTGAGCTGTCCGTGGCCACTGCTGCGACCGATGAACAACGGTTGGGGGCTGCGAGTGTTCCGTCAACTTTATGTGCGCGTCCGTCGATCGCGGTGGTTGGAATACCACCATCGCTGAAGACTGGGACAGCCGAGGCCGCGTCCATGGTGACCGCCCCGGGAGGACGAATCGAGGGCGCCACCAGCTCAGAGCGCAGCAACTTGCGCGAGGCATTCTGTGTAACGCCGGGCGTGACTGCAAGCGAAGTGAGCATGTAGACCGTCTGCATGCCATTGCCGTCGCATGCGGGATTGGTTCCGCCAGGGGAGAGCTGTTCGCTCACACCATCCCAGCACACGCGTGTGTCAAGGCTGGTCGGCAAGTTGGTTGCGTCGACAAAATAGGGATCGGATATGCGGTTGGTCTTCATGTTCACGCGTACCCATTTATAAGGAAGGGCAGTGCCGGCGCTGGCCACGGAATTCACTGTCGGCAGGTTCCAGTTGTTAACAGCAGGAGTGAACGTGCATTTGGTGCCGCGCGGTACGCCTGAATTGAAATCGTGGCATAGCTGATCGTCAAAATATCTGTTGTTGACATCCGTGGGGTCAACGTTTTCGCCACTTGCCGGATTCAAAACGTAAAGCACGCCTTGGGGATTGCCGGCGATGTCGGTGGGGAGTAATTCAGCCATGCCGCCCACGGAAGGAACGATATCTTTAGAATATTTGACGCGGTCGCGCACTTCTTCCAGTCCAAAGCGGGCCGCGTAATAAGCATTGAGATTGCCGCCATAATTGGCATCTATGCGTGATTCGGTCCCGGAAGAGAAATACATGAGAATGCCGAGACCAGAAACCAGAATGATGGCGAACATCACCAGAAGAAGCGCCGCGCCGCGCTCCGTCTTTCTCGGGTTACTGGTGTTCATCCGCTTCACTGGTTCAGCCTCACGGTACTTGAGAGCGACGTACGCACGGGAGTTCCGGCTGGATCAACGGAATTCGCGAGCAGACTTAAATTGACTTTTACAGTTTTGATCGAAGAGATGATCTGCGGTCCTGTTCCTATGTCCACGCCGGCGCTAACATCGATTTGATTGCCGTTCTGGTCATAAAACGCAAAAAGGTCTTCGCCCGATTGGCCATTGGCTGTTCCCGGTGGCATCACATGATCGGTTTCGGTGTAACTCGTGGATATGGGTTGCAAAGTAGGAGGAATTCCCGGCGCTTTGGCGATCGCGTGTCTCCGGATGCAGGGACAATTACTGTCGTTGGGATCTGCCGCCACGTAGCCAATATTCACGCTGTAGACCTGGCCGTCATTATTGACATCGCCTTCCATGACCAATCGCGTCGGCGAAACGCTTACGATCCCGGCTGCCACCCAGCGATCATTCACCGTGAAAGGAGTGGCAAACATGGACGCGTTGGGATAACCGGCAAAATGCAAATCGCGCACAGTCTGATCAATAAATTCGCGCGCCTGCTGGCTCATGTCCACGCGTGAGGATTCTGCTGCCGCCTTCTTTTGCAATTGCATGATCTGATCGAAGGCGAGCGAGATAACAAGAACCAGGATGGCCATGCTGATCAGCATTTCCAGCAGCGAGAACCCGCGCTGCCCTCTGTTGCGGGCATCGCCAGACATACTGTTTCTTTCAGTATGCTCCGGTTTCTCGATGATGAAATACATGTTCAACCTAGTTTCCTCTGAGCGTCCTTAAAGTGATGGGACGGGCCAAAGCCGCGACCGAACCGGCTCCAATCGTGCTGCGGACGCTTACCGTAACCAGTTCGGTGGACGGCGTTGGTCCTTGATCCAGGCGCCAGCGGACGTCATATTTTGTGCCCTGTCCCCCGTTACACATAACGTACTGCATGGAATAATTCGGTACCGGCGGCTGTCGAAAATCTATGCTCGTGAATGCTCCACTCATTGTGAGCGGTGAACCGCCTATTGATGTATCCATCGTGAAGACATTGCCCTGGCAATCGGTAAGGCTAGTCAGCGCACCATTTCCAGTGGAACTCTGAGGAATCGCAGCAATTCTCTCCATTGTGCTTTCCGCCAGCGTGGCTGCTGTAGTGTTGAGCTTGGAGCCGCCGTTACTGGCTGCGGCCGCACAAATCATCCCAATGCTTCCCATCAACCCAATGCTGAGCAACAGCATGGCGATCATGACTTCAATCATGCTGAAGCCGGCCTGTCTGGCGCCACTTTTTCGGATTGGATGATGTTGCGTCATAGATTGAGTCAGACTTCTAACGCCAGCTCACACCGTTTCCATCCGGAGCATAATTCCAGATTTTGATTTTGCCTGCCGGACTCACCACCACCGCCGCGTACAGAGTTGCACCAGAACGCTGCAGTTGCACATACTGAATCCAACCGACCGGTCCGCCACCATTGGGGCCGGAAGCCAGCCAGTTTGAACAAGGTGAAGTAGAGGAAAGCTTCTGGCAGGGTAGTCCGCGTGAATTCCACGCCAGGCTGGAAACAACGTTGCCCTGCGATGTGTATGTAGTCGAACTTTCCGTATTCAACGGTGCAAAACCAAGAACGGTCGCGTCCAATTGGACCGGAATGCCGGCATTGCTCAGCGCCGCGCCGCCACTCAATGTTGTCGCGGGATCATTCGGGTCACAAGCGCCGTTCCCATCCAGGTCCATGCATAACGCGTTGGGGCCGCTGGCAACAATGTTGTAGTAGGTGTCATCCTGGGCCGCGCGGATACGCGCCTGCTGATAAAGGGACGCAGCCTGCTGCGCCGCCGTTTTAACGCGTACGTTATCGATTACCCTGGAAAGACTTGGAAATGACAAGCCACTGACGATCAGGATGATCGCCATCACAACCGTCAATTCAGTCAGACTGAATCCCGCTCTCAACTTCAAGGTCTTTTCACCTTTCAGTGGGCAAAAAAGATTAAAGGGAACCCGGTATTCAAGAGGTCAGCCCTCAAAATCCAATGGCGCAGGGGGTTACGCCATTCGCTGAGCTTTCGCTTAACACCTTTGAATTTTTTGCGATTACTTTAGTAACCCAAACATAGTACCTCAGGCGCAAGGGCAGTCCAGTGACATTGGTCCTAAGTACCTGAATTCAAGGCAATTATTTTTATTTGAGTTGGACGCCAAACTGAGCCTAAAAGTCAAAAACAACACAGCCTAATGGCCAGATAGGGGCCCTGGTCTTAAGGTCATGTACCTTTAGTACATTGGCCTAAAATCACACCCAGGGTGATTAGAAATTTTTCTCCGGGATGGTGCTCCACGGCGCTCACTTTGGCGGTTTCGCCAGGCCTCTTGACGATGAGAAATGCCATGACGGCTCCTGATCAGCTGGTGTCACCAGTGGGTGTGACAAGAAAAGGCGGCCAGAATCGCTGGATGAGCATGAAATCCGTACGCGACAGCGAATCGTTTGTGTTCAACTCATGCCTCACGAACGGAAAATGACCGTCCTTGCTTGCTCACATTACTTAATGTTTTGTCCTGGCTTTTAAATAGCTCATCAGCAGCTACATTGCTATAATCGCCACCGCCAAGCTCCCACTCAACTTTGGAGATTTCCTGCCTATGTCATCACTCGTTCAACTATTTCGGTTAGCCATCATCCTGATTGCTCTAGCTACTTCTGTTCTGGCTCAGGGCGATGCCTGCAAGATAACTGAACTTGCCGTGGGAGTAGTCAATTCGAATGGTGAAAGTTACCTGGGGCTGAACGCCTCGTCCTTTACCGGTCACGCCGGCAAAGTCGCGGTCCCGGCAAAATCGATGACTTACGATGACGGCCCACGGCGCATCGTTTTGGTGGTTGATCAGGGCAAGAAAGTGGATGCCGATGCTCATAAAGCCCAGCAGGATATGCTGGCTGTTTTGCTGGGGGCTGCCCGGGCGGGAGATTCTTTCGCGCTGATCACGGCGCGTGGCGCGTCACACGTGGTTAAGTTTGGCGAAGAGCGCACCGCATTAACATCGGCCGTAAGCGATGAAGGCTCAGCATCTCATGGCAAAGAGCTCGGCGTGATGGATGCCATTCTTCAGGCCCTGGATATGTTCGGCCAAAGCAAGCCAGGAGACGCCATCATTGTCATGGCCTATGATCTTGAAGGTAACCATGGAGCGAACGCCAAAAAGGTGGCCAAAGCACTGGAAGACCATCACGTGCGCCTGTTTGGTCTGGCGCTTGGACCGGTGAGCACCAGGAACCTTGCCGTTTCCGCCCAGTCGACCACAGCCTGGGGTTTAGCTACCGCCAGCCCCGCAGTTGGTGAAATAACCTATGACACCGGCGATGATAACTTCTATCCGATCACCAGGAATAGCGGAGGCCTGGTCATTGCCGTCCTGAACTATGATTCGCACAAGAACTTCAGCATGAAAGATACTGCTTTGCAGGCAAAGGTCAAACAGCAGGCCCGCAGCATCTTCAACATGGTTTCCACCTACTATCGTATGGAAGTTGAGCCTCTCCGCCTCGGACATAGCGAAGAATGGAACATCGAAGTAGGCGATGCCTTGCGGAAATCTGTCCCGCACATGTTCCTTCTTTATCCGCATCAACTTGGGGCTTGTCAGCCGCCGGTGTCCGCCGCCGCGAAATAGTTGTACGTGTATCGAGCGTAACTTCCCTCAGGCGAAAGCCGATTGCAACTAATCCGCCGGCACGGGTTAGTATCCGCAGACCGCTTTTCAACCTTGGAGGGAATGAAAGGAGTTCGATATTTCTATGCGACGAAAGTTAACGTTTCTGCTCACACTCATTGTGCTCGGCCTGGGGAGCGCCCTGTATGCTCAAGGCACGGACGATAATTCCGCCGATCTCAACAAAGACCGCAAGGATGTTCGCAAAGACCGGCGTGACCTGCGTAAGGACAACCGCGACATCAACGCCGACAAGAGCGACCGGAACAAGGACCGCGCCGATGCCGCAAAAGACCGCCGCGACATTAACAAGGACCAGCGCGATATCAACAAGGATCGGCGGGAACGCAACGCCGATCTGCGCAAGGGCGACACCGCTGATGCACAGAAGGAGCAGCGCGACATCAATCGTGACAAGCGCGACATAAACAAGGATAGGCGTGATCTGCAGGCTGATCGCCGCGACATCCATCACGATCAGAAAGATATAGCCCATGATCGCAAGGACCGCCGGCATGATCGTAAGGACATCCGGAAAGACAAGAAAGACATTCGGCACGACAAGCAAGATAAGTAGGCACCAATCAACAAAGAAGCCCCGGGCTAATCCGGGGCTTTTTGCTGTGCTTAGGCGCGAATCAACGCGAATTACAGAAGCTCAGGGATTTTGAATTTCTACGGCCGATGCGGTTGATTTTGTCTCAAGAGAATTCCCTGTGTCGGAGTCTTCAATTCTTGTGATTACCGCGATTTTGGCAACTTTCTAATTCACTGAGACTTGCCGGCCTGCGCCTCGCTCAAAGCATGATCAAGCAACAAGCGCAGATTTTCCGCGGTTAGCACGCCTTCCACTTCCTGTCCGTTGACGAACATGGTGGGAGTCGCGCTCACGCCCAGGGACTTGCCTTCTGCAAGTGATGAATGGACCCTGCTTTCATCTTGTGCGGCGATGCATGCCTGCAGAGCATCTTCTTTTACCTGATGTTTGGCGGCGGAATTCTTTGCCATGGCATCCAACGCGGCTGCGTCAATTTGACCCGGAGCTTTGATCACTTTGGCGCTTACTTCCTGCTGCCGAGTGTGGACATAATCAGAAAAATCCCAGTAGGCGGCAAGGTCCTGATCGGCAAGGCAGTGGGCGTCCACGGCTGCACGCATTGCCCAGGGGTGCGCATCGAGTATGGGAAAGTCCTTCATCACGATCTTCACGCGATCGCGATAGTTGTTCATCACTTCATTCATCAAGGTAACGTACATGCGCGAACAGAAAGGACATTCGAAATCGTCATAGACGACCAAAGTCACAGGCCCGTTTGGGGCGCCCCGAAATGGCCGGCCACGGGGGTCAATCTTGCGCATGTTCGCCGCATACGGATCTTCGCGAAGATCGATTTCCGTGACGTACAGCAGCTTGCTTCCATCCCCGGCGATCAGGAAATTGACTGCCTTCTTCATGCCATTGGCTTCAATGGTGACGGGAAGATTCTCGTATCCGGCAAAGTTGCTGGGGCTACGCGCTCCGACCGTGACCTGTGCGTTTGGCGGAGCTTCCGTGTAGGCCCGCACCTGACGCTCAATGCGCTGGTTTAAATCCGGGGAAGCGGATTTGTGGGCTTGTGCCAGCGCAATTACGGGAAGCAAAAACATGAGAGCGGTGAGCAATGTGGTTTTCATGTGCGATCGTCTTCATTCTAGCTTTTCGGGAATTATTTGTCGGCGGCAGTGAGAGGAAACTTTAGATTAGTTGTTTTGCCAGGAGACCTGAGCCATAGTGAATCCAGCTCCCAGGAGTGAACTGAAATGATCTTTGAAAAACTAAAGTTTATGGCGATAAGCGGGGCATACCCGGCCCACGCTGTTGCCTAAGTAGTAATCGATTCGTATTTCGGAAGGTAGGCGCGCACAAAACGCGCCTGCCGTCGAGATCGGCGTCAAGGGCGGCAGAGAAGGCACTCTTACCGCTGATGAACGCAGATAGACGCTGATTAAGGATGGATTGGCGAGTGCGGTTCATTTGAAATGCGTTCCTTGGGATGTTTTGAGCTAAGTCCTTTAGGCTTTGGGATGCGAGGGATGGGGTAGGGGTGTGGGGTAGGTTGTTAAATGGTAAAGGCCTTTGATTCGTCATGCCGAGCTTCGTTCATGAGGAAGCGATTTCTTCAGCTGCGAACAGGGGTGAGACCTTGTGTCCTGTAGCCGACTGCCTAAGCACAAGATCCCTCCGTCCTACTCACACGCTGAAGAAAACGCGCGTTCGTTTTACGGACGTCGGGATGACGTCAGTTTACTGTCATCGAAAATTTCCTGACGCCGCATCGTCACCATGAGCATCTGCAATCACTTGATCGGCGCATCCGGGTGACGATCCCAAGAAGCGAAACACTTTTAGGCGAACGCCGCTGCGCCGCAGACCCATCACGGATGAAAGACATCCGCCATCGGTGCCGCGCCAGCCGCCGCTCCCGGAAATGATCTGGCGCCCAGCGCAACCAATATCGTGCGCAGCACATTCTGGTGCTGATAAAAGAAGTTTGATTTAAAGCCGCGCCGCACCTTGGGTCCAATGACGACGGCGGCAATCCGGCCGCCACCGTGCGCGGCGTCCGCGAAGTTTCCTTCGTCAAAGAGGATGATCAGAATCCCATCAGTTTTGAAAACAGGGTTCGCGATCAGCGGAGCAATGTGTGCTCTCAGCCAATTATCTGCCGCCTTCAGCTTCTGCGCGTCCGTACACGTCACAAGTCCAGCAGGGCAATTATGTGCATCATTTTGGATGTTTGGAATTACAAGGGAAAAGTCCGGCAGGTGATTGTTGGCCAGGTCGGAGGAAAAATGCGAGAACGGAACCAGGTTCAACCTCTCGACCCTGCTGTTCACCACATCAGAAAAATAGGAAACAGGGTAGTGGTGGCGGACATAAGGAAATACGTCGCCGCCAACGTATCCGACGGCGGGCAGGTTCTCCGCATAGCCTTTCCAGGTTTTTCCGGCCGTGAGTAGGTGGCGAACAATGTTGTCAGCCGTTACGGTTGCATTGCTTGCGTCGTTGTTGGTGATGATCTGGCCCGCTGTCAGCTCGAAGTAGTTGCCGATCGATGGATGCGTGTTGGCATAAAACTGTGTGGCCAGCGCGTATGTCTTGGCAAGTGAATTGAAATACGGCATGGCCGGATTTCCGATGACTTGCGAGAAGCTGTGATTTTCTTCCACCACGAGCACTACATGGTTTGAGCGCGGCACCTGGGCAACAGCGAGCGTCGAGAAGGTCAAAAGCAAGGCTTTGAATACGAGGTGTTTCACGAAACGGCTCCAGGGGAATCTGATTTGAACTCCTTTTGGCCGGGGCGGCGAAGCAGGCAAGCGAACCCCAGGTCAGCAGAGATAGAGTCATGTAAGACAGAGCGGGATGGATGCGTGGGTGCGGAAAGCACGGCAATAGTCCGACACGAACGCCTCAAGGGCCGGTCACGCCAACGCCAATCAGCCGAGAACCCTCTCGGTAAACACTACATCTAGCACTTTTGAACTAAGTACCCGCAATTTGCAGAATCGGATGTCTGTGGAAATTATTTTTCCCGAGTACCTTAAAAATAACTATTGACACACAATCATTTAGGAGTAGGATGTGGTCAAAAGTGGTACGAAGTGGTGAGAAGCGGTTCGATCGAGGGATCAGTGGTCCAAAGTAGAGCAAAGGATCGAATGAACCAGAAATGCCCCGAAAGAACGCTGATTGAAGTCGCAAAGGATCAAAGTTTCACCATTTTTACCCTTTTAAAGCCGGCAAGGGCCGGGGAAATAGACCAGAAACAAGATGTTCCGCGGAAATCACCCAACTCGGGTCGACGAGAAGGGGCGACTCAAAGTCCCTGCGGAATTCAAGCGTCTGATCGACGAGAAGTACGGTCAGCAATTTTACATCACCTCCCTGGATGGGAAGGTTGCTCAAGTGTATCCCTTCGAAGAGTGGCAGAGGATCGAAGAGAAGTTGTCGAGGCTTTCGAACTTCAACCCTACGAAGAAGAAGTTTTTGAACCGCACCAACTATTACGGCCAATTGGTCGAGATCGATGCTCAGGGAAGAGTTCTGATTCCGGCCATACTGCGGGAGTCGGCGGAGATCAAAGGCGAAGTGGCCGTGGTTGGGAACCTGACGTACCTCGAAGTGCAAAGTATCGAGGCTTACAAGAAGGACATCGAAGAGAACCCGTTTACGTCTGACGATGAGAAGACACTCGACGAACTGGGCATCTAGTGGCGGACGAGGATTCGAGTTCGGAAAAAGCTCCCGAGGGAGCGCATGGCAGTGGGGAAGTTGGCCATGTATCAGTTCTTTTAAAAGAAGCGATCGACTTTTTAGCAATCCGTCGCGACGGGACCTATATCGACGCGACCCTGGGATTGGGCGGCCACAGTTTAGAAATCGTAAGGCGCCTCAGCCCACAGGGTCATTTGATTGGCTTCGATAAGGACACCAACGCGCTGGAGATAGCGCGGCAGAGGCTTTCTCGGGTCGGAGGTGATAGCCATCCCGAGGGCAGTCCAAAGATTACTTTTCTGCATGCGTCATACGCCGATATCGCTGAGCATGTTCCTCTCGCAAGTGCGGACGGACTGCTGGCTGACCTGGGCGTGAGTTCACTCCAGTTCGGCGATCCGGCGCGCGGATTCAGTTTTCAGGCGGATGGGCCTCTCGATATGCGGATGGACCCGCAGGGAGAACGCACCGCCGATCAAGTGGTAAACCGCATGGGCGAAGAAGAGCTCGCCAATGTGATTTACGAATTCGGTGAGGAAAGGAGGTCGCGGAGAATCGCCAGAGCCATTGTCCGGGCGCGGCCGATAAGAAGTACCGCTCATCTGGCACAAGTCATATCGGCTGCGCTCCGGTCAATGAAAAAAGACCATGGAGCTCGGGAAAAGATTCATCCTGCGACGCGTACTTTCCAGGCAATCCGAATATTCGTAAACCGTGAGTTGGACGATCTGAAGGCGCTGCTGGAAGCCGCGCCCAAAGTTCTAAAGCCGGGTGGAAGGCTGGTGGTGATCAGCTTTCACTCGCTGGAAGACCGGATCGTCAAAGATGCTATCAGGGCGGGTAGGGAAGCGGGCATTTACAGCGTTCTTACCAAAAAGCCCGTAACGGCGACACAGGAAGAGATTGATCGCAATCCAAGGTCACGCAGCGCGAAACTGCGGGCCGCGGAAAAAGTTTGAGTTTGTAACTCGCCTGACCGTGGTAGGCAGGCGAGAGCAGCAAAATTCCGGGGAGGCGTTGCCTTCCTCCTACTTGGGTGCAACAACTTCGGGTCCTGCTGTAACGGCGCCGCCCCGGAATTAAACAAAGTTCCCTCGAGAAAAATGAGGACAAAAAAATGTTTCAGGGTCTGACGATTGAAGAACTGATCAACAGCGTGGAGCGGGTGGAACAGAAAACACGTCAGCAGCAGAATTCTGCCGAAACAAATTTTGAGAGATATCCGTTGCGGCAGATGCAGTGGCGGGAAGCGATTGAGGTGGCGTAAATGTCGGCTGGGGCAATGAGCATCACGGGAATGATCACACCGGTGGACGCGCGCGGAAGCGTGCGGCGCTCGGTGGCGGGAATCACGCCTGAATTTTATTTTCATAAGACAATTGATAATTCCCGCGTGATTAAAGTGGCCGATCCCCGGCGCAAGCGAGAGATACGCATGTTCTCCGCCAGCGTCGCGGCCCTTTTCCTGTTCGTACTGTTCTATGCCTGGCAGCATTTCAGCGCGATTGAATACGGGTACAAGATTGAAGCCCAGAAGACCGAACATGAACGTCTGGTGGAAGTGAATCGTTCACTGAAACTGGAAGAAGCCGGATTGCGCGATCCCGGTCGCATTGACACGCTGGCCCGGCAAATGGGGCTGGATTCTCCCGCTCCTGGACAGGTACAGCGACTGGATAACGTTGATTCTGGCCCAGTGATGGCGCGGGTTTCAACCGTAGCCGTGATACCTCATATTCCGAGCGCTGCCCGGCCGATTGCTCAGTCTCCATCTTCGAATCACAAATCACAAATCACAAATCACATTCCGTTTATAGACACACCGTCCGTAGACATCATGTCAGCGGATCAATAACGAAATGATAAAAATCTCACAAATGAAGCGCCGGCCGGCACATCAAAAATCTCCGGAGGTTAAAGCCAATTACCGCCTCTTTTACCTGGCTGCGTTTCTTGGGCTGTGGTTGATTGCGATCTGCGCGCGGCTGGTCTGGCTGCAGTTGGTTGACTACGGCGACCTCACCCAGCGTGCCAACAAACAGCAGCAACGCAGCATAGAAGTGTCACCGGTCCGCGGAAACATCTTTGACCGCAACGGCAATGAGCTGGCGATGACCGTCAGCGTGGACTCCATCTTTGCCGTACCTTCTGAAATCCCGGACATTCATTCCACCTCGCTGTTGCTGGCCCATGTGCTGGATGCTGACCAGTCGGAAATAGAAAACCGTATGCGGGCGTCGCATGCGTTTGCCTGGATGGCGCGCAAGGTGGACAACAGCGTCAGCAATCGCGTTCATTCCATGAACCTCAAGGGCATCTACTTCCAGAAAGAGTCGAAGCGTTTTTATCCCAAACAGGGCCTGGCAGCGCAGGTGCTTGGTTATGTGGGATTGGACGACGCCGGTCTTGGCGGCGTGGAGCGCGTTTATCAGCCAAGACTGTCAGGCAAGCCGGGCAAGATGCTGATTACCATGGACGCCCGCCGGCGCTGGTTCGGACGGGTGGAAAAAAATCCCGAGCCCGGCGAAAACGTCGTGTTGACGATCGACGAGAAGATCCAATACATCGCCGAACGTGAACTGCAAAAAGCCATCGACGAGACCAGGGCCGAAGCCGGGACCGTGATCGTAGAAAATCCAAAGACAGGTGAAGTGCTGGCCCTGGCGAACCGGCCAACGTTCAATCCCAATTTGTTGAGTGAGGCTGATCCCAAATCGCTGAAGAACCGCGCAGTGAGTGACATTTACGAACCGGGATCAACCTTCAAGATCGTCACACTCGCGGCTGCGCTGGAAGAAAAGCTGACGAACCCGAATGAGGTGATTGACTGTCAGATGGGTTCAATCGTCGTGAACGGCTTGCGCATACATGATCACAAAGCCTACGGCGATCTCACCGTAACGCAGGTGCTGGAAAATTCCAGTGACGTTGGCGCCATCAAAATTGCACTGCGTCTGGGCGAAGAACGATTCGATCGTTATATAAGGGCTTTTGGCTTCGGCGGACAAACCGGCGTTGAGCTGCCCGGTGAAACCCGCGGTATCACCAGGCCTGTGAGCCGGTGGTCCAAGGTGAGCATTGGCGCAATCTCCATGGGACAGGAAATCGGTGTCTCTCCGCTGCAATTGATCTCTCTTATTTCCACCATTGCCAATGATGGCGTTGCCGTTCCTCCTCGAGTCATTGCCGGAACCACTGCACCGCGGAGCACGCCGCAACTGATTTCTTACCAGACGCCAATTGGCCGGCGGGTTATCTCACCGATGACGGCTGCAGAGATGAAGCGCATGCTCGAAGGTGTGGTGCTGCGCGGGACCGGGAAAAAGGCCATCCTCGATGGCTACAGCTCCGCAGGTAAGACCGGCACGGCGCAAAAGATTGATGCTACCACCGGACGCTACTCTCATAAGCTGCACATCGCTTCTTTCGCCGGCTTCGCGCCCATCAATAGCCCCGCGATAAGCGTGCTCGTCGTACTGGATTCTCCACAGACAGGCATTCGCGATGGTGGCGGTGACGTGGCTGCGCCCGTGTTTCAGCGCGTTGCACAGCAGGTGCTTGGCTATCTCAACGTGCCGCATGATGTTGAGTTGCAGGACCAGCGGCGTTTGCAGTTACGTGCGAAAGCCAGAGATGAAGTCATGGCGGAAGCTGCGCCGGACCATATCGCCGACCAAGCCGTTCCGACTGACGTACCTTCGCCAGCCGCCGACGAACCCCATGCTGCAACCACCTCTACAGCAACGGTAACAAAGACCGTACCGACGAATATTCATTCCGTGCCAGACCTTACTGTCAATCCAACTGCTAACCCAGGCCCGGCGCAATCGGGAAACCAGATGGGTGCAAGAATGTCGCCGATCTCGCACAATAATGTCCCGCCCACATTAACGCCGATCTCAGCCCCTCGGGGAGGGACTCTGGTGTTCGATACGGCTGGTGGTGCGCTTGTTCCTGATTTTCGCGGGATGCCGGTGCGCTCGGCGTTGGAGCAGGCGCAGGCTGCGGGAATTGAGCTGGAAATTTCCGGAAGCGGAGTAGGCAGGGAGCAGAGTCCTGAGGCCGGCGCCAAGCTGCCGCCCGGAGGACATGTGGTGGTCAGGTTTAGCAGGTAGTCGGCAAAGGCAAGGCCCAGGAACGAAGGCTCAGATAAACATCTCTTCGTCTTCTTCCATAGGGTGACCGTGCCGGGGAGCCTTCCTGTTACCCTTGGCGGCTTTCAGAATATTCAGGCCTGCGCTTACTGCTGCCATGATCCCCTGCACGCGCCGTACCGGACTCAGGACTTTTGTTTCCAGAATCTCACTGGCTGTTTCGATCTTCCCCATGGTGCTGCCAACGAACTCATCCATGCGCATCGCATGATGGCGGGCCCGCTCCACGATCTCGCCCGAAGCTTCGGTCACGTGGGCAACGTGCGCGCGGACCGTTGCAGTTGATTCTGCAAGGTTTGTGGTGATTTCAGCGATCTTCGGCTTTGCATCTTCCAGGATGGCGTTTGCCGTACTCAGCAACGGCGTTGTCTGTTGCTCAAGACGTCCGGCGATGCCTTCCATACGGTTGGCCGTCTGCCGCATCGCCATGTAGAGGGCAAGCAGTATCCCCATCTGCACAACAATGGCGACAGCGGCGACGATCACGAAGATTGCAACGACAGTAGTCACTGGTTTCCTTTATTGAAGGACTTCTGCTTACACGCTGGTTTTAGGACTTCTTGCCTTCCGCGGCTTCACGATAGGCCTGACGGCCGGCGTCAATGGCGGAGTTAATCTGCTCTTTGCTGCGGCCCACAACTTCCTTGCCCCGGTCAACCCACTCGCTCATGGTGTCTTTGGCGTCACGGCTGCGGGTTTTCAGATATTCGCGGCCTTCCTGGGCTGTGTTCTTCAGCGAATCACGGGTTTCACGTCCTGAACGCGGAGCATACAGAACACCCAGAAGCGCGCCAAAACCCAGGCCCGCAAGGAACCACATGAAATTATTGCCGTTGTCTCTGTCAGACATGTACTAACCTCCAGGAAAAGCGATGGTAACATCCGCTCGGGGTGAATTCAAACTCCAAACGGCCAGGGCCGGGACGTTCAGCCGAACCAGCCTGATGTTTGCGAGTTCTCATTAGACGCCATCTGTGATGATCAGCGCTGGCCCTCGCTTTGCGGTTTTCTCCGTTTCTCGGTGTCTCCGCGGCAGGTTTTTGCAAGACCTTGCCAATTCAGTTTGTATCGTTCCCTATATCCATCACAGCCATAGAATTTCCATTCTTATGCTTTTCCGCCACCACGGTGCGCTTTGTCGGCAGGCCTAGCAGCGAGCGGGCGTAAGTGATGGATTCCATGGTGCGAATGTCCGGGTCTTTGATTTCCTTGAGCAGGTTGGTGGTTTCGCGCTGGGAAATCTTAGTTTGTGCTTCCACAAAGCGCCGGTAGGCGTCGGTTGATGGCCACCAGGCTTTGAGTGCCTTGTTGGGGTCTTCAGGGTTCAGGTCCTTTTCCAGAAGTTTATCGGCCAGTTTGATGCCGGCGCTGATGGTGCGCTCAGCACTATCCAGGTCGCCCAGCTGCGTATAGATGTTGATCGCGGAATGAAGATACTGCGCCTGGACAGCCAGAGGCATGTCCGGAACTGACTTTCGCAACTCTCCAGCGGCCTGGCTGGCGATAGCAGCATTGGTCTTAACACTGGCGTCGGCAATCGCCCTCAGGGCGTCACCCCGCGGAGATGACATCATTCCTTCACCGCCGAGCGGCAGTGTTGTTGCGCGGGCCAGCGCCTGGGCCGGATCCTTGTCGGCCTGTGCGATGATCTCCTCCAATCGGTGCTGTGCTTCAGCGGCAGCCTGCATTTGCGCAGCCATATTGCTGTCAGTGCTGCTGAAGCTTCTTTGCATCATGCGCTGTTTCTGTGGCTTTCCCTCGGCTTGTTTCACAGGCTCGCTGGAGCGAGCAGGAGAAGGCGGGCTGATTGAATTCATCCCTTGCGGGAATTGCTGCAGCTTGGCTTGCAGGGCCTGATTTTCCTGAAGCAGAGATTTGGCGCGGCTTTCATCCAGTCTTTCCAGAATGGGTAGAAGGCTGAAAAGCTGGAATTCGTAATCCGACGTGAAACTCACAGACCCGCCCGCCCCGGCGATGGTGATGTTATTGGCTTTGCCTTCATCTTTGCTTTTTGCCTGGCTCAGCACGTCATCAATGGCCTGAAGCACCACTTTGGGATTCATCTCGCCAGAGTGCCGCACGATCAGGCTGGTGAGCGTGCCTTCGCCCATTTGCATTCCTTTATGCGTGTGGTTCTTGAAGCTGTTTACGGCTTGCAGGAAGAGACCTTGTTTATCCGCCATCATGTCCGCCGGCAGCGCATCCATAAGACGGCCTCCGCTGGCATAAGGGAACTCGTCCCACGCCGTGATCTGGTTCACCAGGTCAACGGCTTTGTCGAATTGTTTCTTTTCCGTGTAAAGATTGATCATTCGCTCAGAAGTCTGTTTCCGCACTTTGGACTCTGCCTGGGACAGCAACTCTTCCACATCAGCCTGGGAGAGAGGCAGCAGTGAGCGGAAAATATCTTCCTGCAAGCGCGATTTCACATCATCGTCATCTTGGATTTCCAGCGATGAAGTGAAAGCGTCGCGCAGCAATGCACGCGGTTTCTTGCCCTCATTTTCAGCCGTGGGATAGCTGGAGGCGATCTGCAAGAGCCCGTAAGACCGCATGGGCGCTTCCAGCCCGCGCGAGCTCGCCTCTGATGCTTCCAGCAGGTCATAGGCCTGCTTTTGTTCCTCGGTCAGCTTGGAGGTTGGCTTGGCAGATGCAGATACAGGTTTTACTTTGGCTTGTTC
>WNFA01000226.1_pt1 | contig 48691 bp, 37 predicted proteins | sample 5400481 | NCBI WGS metagenome assembly WNFA01 (sample SAMN13153340, study PRJNA577476) | soil metagenome | isolation source: 120 cm saprolite under Douglas fir tree site 2 hole 1 replicate 2 | place: USA:California | collected 2015-04-18 | reverse complement strand
CGTCCTACTCACGCGCTGATGACAGCGCGCGTTCGCTTAACGGACGTCGGGATGACGATGGTAATTACATTTTGTCTCGGGACGTGGCATGCTACGTCTGTACGGCGAGATCCTGTTTGATCGCAAATATTGTTGCAGATTGTAGGGATCCCTCGCTATGCTCGGGATAAAGAAAGAGACAGTCGGGATGAATGCAATTCGGACATTCTCTACGTCGTGATTCTGTTTGATGGTTAACATTGTTGCAGATTGTAGGGATCCCTCGCTCTGCTCGGGATAAAGAAAGAGGCACTCGGGATGAAAAGCAGCGCTTACGGCACTAATATCAGTTTGCCGGTTGTCTTTCTGCCTTCCAGGTCGCGTTGTGCCTGGTGTGCGTCGGCAAGTTTGTAAATGTGGGCGATACGCAGCTTGAGTTTGCCTGCGGCGATCCAGCCGAGAACGTCATTGGCGCGATGCTCCAGCTCTTCGCGCGTGGCAACGTAATGCATCAGCGATGGACGCGTGAGGAACAACGAGCCTTTCTGCGAGAGCTTGATCGGATCGAAGGGCGGAACAGGGCCGCTGGAGCCGCCAAACAGAGCCAGGTAGCCGCGCGGCCGAAGAATGTTCAGGTCCTTGTCAAAAGTAGTTTTGCCCACACCGTCATAGACAACGTCAACGCCTTTGTTCCCGGTAAGGCGCTTAGTTTCTTCTTCAAAATCTTTTTGTGTGTACAGGATCACCTCGTCAGCACCAGCGTCTTTGGCCAGCCTGGCTTTCTCTTCCGAACCGGCTGTACCGATGACACGCGCGCCAATCATCTTCGCCATCTGCACCAGCAAGAGACCAGCGCCACCGGCCGCGGCATGAATCAGCGCCGTCTCGCCTTTTTTGAGCGGATACGCGGAGTGCACAAGATAGTGCGCGGTCATTCCCTGGAGCATGGCTGCGGCGGCCTGCTGGTCAGTGACGCCCTCAGGAACTTTCACCAGACGATCAGCCGGGACAGCCGCGTATTCGGCGTAGCTGCCCTGGACGCCGCAATAAGCCACGCGGTCGCCAACTTTGAGTGATTTCACATCACTGCCTACGGCGCTCACGGTACCTGCACCTTCCTGTCCGTTCACGAAGGGAAGAGGAGCGGGGTAGCGGCCTTCGCGGAAATAAATGTCAATGAAATTTACGCCGGTAGCGGCGATCTTTACCACGGCTTCATTCGGCTTGGGCGCGGGCACTGGAATATCAACAAGGGTGAGGGCTTCCGGACCGCCAGTTTTCTGTACTTGTAGGGCTTTCATTGACTATGGCTCCTGGGCAGAAATTGTAATCGCAGGGTTGGCCATCTGTCTCGGGGTACTGTTTTAAACTACTTTAATATCAAAATATGAATCGCACGGATGCCGGTCCACATCTATGGCATTAACATAGAAGTTCCAGCCTTGCAGGTTGTTGCCGGTAAAATACTTCTCAGGAGAGAGTTCAGCATGGCAGAAAAGCCCACATTGTTTTCCACCTACCGTCTTGGTCCACTGGAGTTGAAGAACCGCATCGTGATGGCGCCGATGACGCGCAATCGCGCGGGCAAGGTGAATGAGCCCACGGCATTGAATGCCACTTACTATGAACAACGCGCGGCGGCAGGGCTGATCATCACGGAAGCGTCGCAGATCTCACCCCAGGGACTTGGCTATCCGGGAACGCCGGGCATTTACTCTCACGAGCAGGTTGCGGGCTGGAAGCTGGTGACTGAGGCTGTGCACCGGCGGGGCGGAAAGATTTTCCTGCAGCTCTGGCATGTTGGGCGGATCTCACATCCTTCTATGCAGCCGGACGGCGCTCTGCCGGTTGCGCCGTCAGCCATCAAGCCCGCAGGCAAGGCTTTTACATTCACCGGACTTCAGGATTTTGTTACGCCGCGCGCGCTGGAGACCAAAGAGATCGCCGGCATCGTGGAGGAGTATGCCCACGGTGCGAGGTGCGCCAAAGCGGCCGCCTTCGATGGCGTGGAGATTCATGGTGCCAATGGCTATTTGATTGACCAGTTTTTGCGCGATGTCAGCAACCATCGCACGGACCAGTACGGAGGATCTCTGGAAAATCGTGTGCGCTTTCTGCGCGAAGTTACAGAAGCGGTGATTGCCGTGTGGGGACCGGAGCGCGTGGGCGTACGCTTCTCACCCGTAAGCGAATTTAACGACATGCGTGACTCCGATCCGCATGCCACGTTTGCACGCGCGGCTGAAGTGATGAACGAATTGCACGTTGGGTACGTCCATGTGGTTGAAGCGCTCAACGCGCCTGTGCATCCAAAGGGCCGCGTGACGCCGGTGTTCCGCGTGAAGTACCGCGGCGCCGTGATCGCCAACGGCGGATATGATCTGACTTCAGGGAATGTGATACTTTCGCGCGGAGAAGCTGATCTGGTCTCGTTTGGTGTGCTGTTCATTGCCAATCCGGACTTGCCGGTGCGCTTCGAAAAGGGCGCCAAGCAGTTGAACCAACCGGACCAGCAGTCTTTCTACGGTGGCGGCGAGAAGGGTTATACGGATTATCCGGAGCTATAACGGCACGGGGCGTTTTTAGTTTAAGGCGGCGGTGATTTGGGCTAGACTTTGTGGGTCAGGTACTCAGGGGCTAAAGCCCAATGATGTTTGAAAGTGACGGCACGGCTCAAGGCCGTGCCCTGATACCTGCAGAGGCTAAAGCCAGACGGCTGGAGCCATTTCGTGGGACAACAATGCCGCAGATTCCCGACCTTATTCACTGGGCCATTCCCGCGTTCATCCTGCTGCTGGTGGGTGAAGCTGTGGCTGACGCGCGCATGCGCCGTGAGCTCTATCTCCTCCCAGACACGGCGGCAAGCCTGAGCATGGGGCTGGGCAACGTGATCATTGGCCTGTTGACCAAGGCGCTGGTGTTCGGTATTTTCACGTTCGTTCATCGCTTTGCCATCTTCAATATCGGCTATCAATGGTGGGCATGGGCGCTCATCTTTTTTGCCGACGACTTCTCCTACTACTGGTTCCATCGCATTAGCCATGAATGCCGTTTCTTCTGGGCCTCACACGTGGTGCATCATTCGTCCCAGCGTTACAACCTGGGCACGGCGTTGCGGCAGACGTGGACGGGAACATTCATGTCATGGATCTTCTGGTTATGGCTGCCGCTGGCCGGCTTTCCTCCACTCATGATTCTTACCATGCAGGCCGTGAGTCTGCTTTACCAGTTCTGGATCCACACCGAGCTGGTGCGCAACATGGGCCCGCTGGAAACGGTGATGAACACGCCATCCCACCATCGCGTGCATCATGGAACGAACGAAAGCTATCTTGATCGTAACCACGCGGGCATTCTGATCGTATGGGACCGTATGTTCGGGACGTTTGTTCCGGAGGAAGAAAAGCCGGTCTACGGCCTGACGAAAAATATCGGCAGCTACAATCCGTTTCGTATCGCGTTTCATGAGTGGATAGACATGTGGCACGACGTGAAGCAGTCACCCACCTGGCGATTGAGGTTGAGATATGTTTTCGGCAGGCCGGGGTGGAAGGAAGAAAAGAAGGCTGCCGGGGCATAACGGCGCTCGGCGAGCGAAACACGGCTCTACAGGCTGCGGCTCCCGGACTTTCCTCCAAGTATGGGTTCCTAGCGTGCCGTTACTTCAAGCCACTCTCATCTGAGTAACATCGGAACCGTTTCGTCTGGAACACCGATGAACCATCTCCACAATGCTGAGGACGGAACGATATGGACTGGCGCAGATCCGTCTACTGCATTTGACGCAATAACTTTCAACAATCAGGTGGTTGTACGCGGAAGGAATATGGTAGAAACGCGGAGGCTCTTGCAACATCGCACACCTCTATTCAGCCCCTGGGCTCGCGGGTTGTGTCACTGATGTTAAGCCCGAATGGTGCAGGATGACATACTTCTTTTTGGCAAGGTAAGGAAGATGAGCATTCTCTCATGGAGTGTGCTGATTTGGAAAGCTAAGGGCGGCGCCTCGGTCCAAAAGACTTAAGAGTCGACCATCGAGTGATCTGGTGATCGGGTGATCTCTTGATCTGGCGATCGGGTGATCCGAAAATCAGGGCCAATTGTTATGAGTGCGTGACTCGCTATATGTTGATTACCCAATCCTCAGCGCCTCAATAGGTTCGACCCGCGATGCCCTGAATGCCGGCACCGCGCAGGAAACGATTGCGGTCAGCAGAAGGCTGCCGATCATGGTGGCGTAGATTGCCGGATCGACCGGGCTGGTGCCGTATAGAAGTGATCGTATGAGCGTGCCTGCGGCTGCACCGCCTGCCAGTCCGATCAATAAACCGATGAACACAGGCCGCAGCCCGTCAATCAGGACCAGTCGCAACACTTCCGATCGTTGTGCGCCGAGCGCTATGCGAATGCCGATCTCCGTAATGCGCTGCTCCACCAGGTATGAGAGCACTCCGTAGAGGCCGACGGCGGCGAGCAACAGAGACAGCACGGCAAAGGCGAGCACGAGCGTGGCAATGAAGTTCTGGCTTGCCGTGGTTCTGCCAAGGATCTGTTGCATGGTGAAGACTTCGTAAACCGGAAGGGCCGGATCGAGTGCGGCGAGTTGCTTTTGTATCGGTATCGAAACTTCGAGCGGATCTCCGGAGGTGCGCACCACGATTGTGGTTGAACCAGTTAGCTCAGGAATGCCTGACAGAATAGGGAAGTACATCATGGCTTTCACCGGCTGCGTGACTTGGAAAGGCGTGTCGCCGGCTATGCCGATAATCTCGTACGCTTCGGGCTTACCGTTCCTGGCTACGTTGAGGTGCTTCCCGATCGGGTCATCGCCGGGAAAGAATTGATCGGCAAACTTTTTGCTGATAACCACCACATGGTAGCGGGAAAGCCGCTCCCGATCGGAAAAGAAACGTCCTTTGATCAATGGAATCTGCATGGCAGTGAGGTATCCAGGATCGGCGGAGCGCTCGATGGCGTCGTTCTGAATGTTAAAGCTGGTGGACGGGCGTTCAGCAATGGTAAAGATGTGATCGCCTTCGTAGCCGCCGCCAGGCGGAGTGGAGACCAGCGCAGCGGCCCGCACTCCGGGAAGAGCGCGCAGACGTTGCAGCAGCGACTCATGAAACGCGAGCACCTTTTCCGGTGTGTCGTATTGTTTTTCCGGCAGGCCGTATTTCATCGTAAGCACATGATCGGTCGCGCAGCCAAGATCTGAAGTCCGCAGGTGCAGAAAGCTTTTGAAGAGCAGGCCGGCTGAGACGAGCAGGATGACGGTGAGCGCGATCTCCGCGGTAAGCAGACTCTTGCGCAGAAGGGCGCGTGACACGCTTCCGCCGATTGACCGCGACGATTCCTGGAGCGCGGCGAACACGCCTTTGCCAGTGGAGGAAATAGCGGGTATTAATCCGGCAAGCAGCGTTGTTAAAAACACCAGGCTGATTGCGAAAACGAGAACCCCGGCATCCACGTGAACAGAGTCAGCGCGGGGGAGGGCCCGCCAGTGGCTTGCTAGCCAGCGCGTGGCAAAGAGCGAGATCATGAGCCCAAGCGTGCCGCCGGAGATGCATATGAGAAGGCTTTCTGCCATCTGCTCACGGATGAGGGCAACGCGGCTTCCGCCGAGCGCGCCGCGCACCGCAACCTCTTTGCGCCGGGCTGCACCACGTGCCACCAGCAGGTTCGAAAGGTTGAGGCAGGCGATCAGCAACATGCATCCGACGGCGCTGAGCAAAACGGTAAGAGGAGTCTTCACATCCTGGACCATGTCATCGATCATTGGCCGGAAGACAGCATCTTCTGCCACCGGCTTTGACGCATTTGCCTGATGCAATTGGTACTGCAGCGTGCTTACCGGCTGGATGGCTGCGCTCCCACTCACTCCCGGCCGCAGCCGGGCGATCACATAGCTCTGATGCATGTCATGTGCTTCGTACATGGCAAGCGTGAATGTTGGAGCATAAGGCACCCAAAGCGCAACATGAGGATTGGGATAGGTGAACCAGCGCGGCAGTACGCCGATGATGGTGTAAGGATTGGTGTCGAGACGGACTTGCTTGCCGATCACCGATGCATCGCCGGCGAAGCGCCTCTGAAAGAAATCCCAGGTGAGCAGAACAACGTGATTGGCCCCTGGCTGGTCCTCATCAGGGGTGAACACGCGACCAAGTTGTGGCTGCATGCCCAGTACGGAAAACAAATTCCACGAGCCCGCCCCGGCCTCCACCACTTCCGGCAGTTCCGCATGTTCGCCCGTGAGATTGAAGCCGTAGTAACGCCATGCGGCCATGTCCTGGAAACCATGGGTCTGTTGCCGCCAATCACGGAAATCAGCGGGCGCAACCATGTTGAATCCGTCGCCGCCGTTGATATCACCGCGGAAGTGTTCGTAAACCATCACCAGCTTATCGGGATCGTGAAAGGGCAACGGTTTGATTAATACCGCGCGCACAATGGTGAAGAGCGAGGTTGTGGCTCCGAGGCCTAGAGCCATTACCAGGATGGCAACAAGTGTGAAACCTGGAGAGCGGGAAAGCGTGCGCGCACCGTAACGAAGATCACGCGCCAATTTTTCCAGCCAGTTCCAGCTCCAGTGGGAACTCGCCTCTTCGCGAAGAAGGGTCGGATTGCCGAACGCTCGCAGCGCGGCGCAGCGTGCGTCGTGCGGAGACATGCCTTGTGCAATGTTTTCCTCAACCTGCTGTTCCAGGTGAAACTCCAGTTCCTGGTTCAAGCGGGCCTTTTCAGACTGCCAGCGAAGCAATCTCAACATCGCCATTCGGAGTCGTTCAATCCAGAGCATCTGTCGCCTCCTAAAAATCTGTTACACGCCTTCTACAACAAGGTTGATGGCAGTTGAGAGTCGCGTCCAGGTTTCTTTTTCGCGGTCAAACTGCGCGCGTCCGGCAGCCGTGAGGGAATAAAACTTAGCCTGACGGCCAAGCTCTGTCTCGCTCCATTTGCCGCGAATCCAGCCTTGCTGCTCCAGCCGGTGAAGAGCGGGATAAAGTGAACCCTGCTGTACCTGCAGTGCTTCGCTTGAAATTTGTTGAATGCGCTTCGCAATCGCCCACCCGTGCATGGATTCGAGCGAGAGCGTCTTCAATATCAGCAGGTCCAGAGTGCCCTGCACAAGGTCGCTTGGTTTACCCATACTATGATTATCTACACCATGCTGATGTAGATAGTCAACACTACGATACTTGAGCCAGCAAATTCTGAACAATCAAGCACTGACTTTGTCTGTCAAGGAGGACAAAAAAGGGCGGATCGGCGGAAAATGTCAGTAAACTTTTGATTAATAGCGAATCGTGACAAAGTGCGATATATATGAGGAGTCACTGCTCAGGCGGCGGACAACAAGCTCTTTGAAAACTTAAGTTTCCTGCTAGTGATTGTCACGGATGACACTAATCTGCAGAAAGATCGCCGAGATCGGGTGATCGCGCGACATCGCCCGAGATCGGAAGAGCCGAAGCTGGCCGCGAATTTGCGCGAATCAAAGCAAGCGAAGGAGCAGTTGGGATGTTTCCGCTAAGTCCTTTAGATTTTGGGATGAACGGGGAGGGGTACCCCCCTTTCAGATTGAGTAATCGGGTAATTTGGTAATCGGGTAATTTAAAATCCGAAAATCCACGACGTTGGGATGAATCGTGTAAATGTTGTGGAATCCTAGTTGGCGTACAGGGGGTATCCCCCGTTCACGCGCCTATCGCCGAGATCGCCGTCATCGCACGACATCGCCGTGATCGGAAAGGCAGATCTGACCACTGATCAACACTGATGACACTGATCGGATAATGCCCTTTGCCGCTGATTTACGCAGATTAACGCAGATCAAAAAAGAAGCACGACAAAAGTTCGCGATTTTTCATTCAGCTTTTTCAGATCAGTGTTATCTGTGAAAATCAGTGGTAAATATTTGGTTTTGATCCTATGACTTCTTCTTCGGCTTGATCGCCTGCCACATTTCATCGGTAAGCATGTCGCCCAGGTAGTTGAATGATCCGGCTCCCTGAAGCAGCGCGCCGCCGTCCATGGTGATCTGTTCGCCGTTGATGTAGCCGGACATGTCACTCACCAGGAACGCAGCCAGGTCAGCCAGCTCTTCATGGGTGCCAAAGCGGCCGATGGGATTTTTCTTGGCGGCCATGGCTTCCATTTCTTTCATCGGCAGCAGGCGTGAGAATGCGCCTTCGGTGGGAATGGCTCCGGGTGCAATTGAATTGAAGCGGATGCCTTGCTTGCCCCATTCCACCGCCAGGCTACGCATCATGGTCAGCACGCCGGCTTTCGCCACCGCTGACGGCACCACGTAACCCGAGCCGAGTTCGGCATACGTAGTGGAAATGTTCAGGACGTTGGCTTTATGTTTTGCCTTCAACCACCGCTTGCCGCAGGCCATTGTCGTATGGATGGTGCCCATCAGCACAATGCCGATCACGGCTTCGAACGCTCCGGTGGAAAGGTCTTCCGTACGCGAGATGAAGTTGCCGGCAGCGTTATTGACCAGCACGTCCAGTGGACCATCCTGCCAGAACTGTTCGATCATCGCTTCCACGCGAGCATTGTCTCGCACGTCACAGGAAAAAGTTTTTACCTTGCCGCTGGTCGCCGACTGCAACTCATCGGCAGCCTGTTTCAGGACATCTTCACGGCGTCCGCAAATGTAAAGCGAGGCTCCGAGTTCGAGAAAACGCTTGCCCATGCTTTTGCCCAGGCCGGTAGCGCCGCCTGTGACCAGGATTTTCTTGCCTGCCAGTAAGTTTTTCGTGAACACGAAGGTCCTTTCAATACCATTTTTGAACGACTATCGTACACTGAGCCGCTATTCATTGCCAGACGCAAGTCTTTGCACAGCAACAAGATCACACCATCAAGGGAGCGCGTCAGGCGAACGCAGTTGGTCACAGAGCTATTCAGTGCACAGCCACGATGGGGATGTCATTCTCAGCCGCCCACGTCTCCCACGCAAACGCGCTACGCTGGCGGAAGATACGTACGAATTCGGCGTGGTCCGCTTCCCGGAGATTGAACTCCAGCAATAGTTTTTCCGCGAACCTCGGTTCCAGCGCGGCCACTGCCACCCAACCGTCATTTGCCTGATAAAGCCCATAAAAGGGAGAGCCACCTCCCAGCAACTTGCCTCGGGCGGTCAGTCCTGCGGTGATTGGCGCGGAAAGCTCACGCGCACATTCAGCCAGCGAAACGAATTCACAGCCGGCTTCGCCGGTCCGCACAAGTTTTAACAGCAATGCCAGTGACTGGCTCACCGAACGTTCGGCTCCAGCCAGATCAGCAAACAGAGTCGCGGGAAGTTCCGGCGGAGTCACAAGTCCGGCAGACGCAACGTATGTCAGATCGTGCCCGCTTTTTTCTTCCATTGGATGCGGATCTCCAATGATCCCCACAAAGCACAATTCAGGATGACGACGATGGACACTGTCCCAATCAAGGCCAAGCCGCCTTAAGGCGGATGGTCGAAACGAGGCCAGCAGCAGGTCTGTGCGAGCGAGAAGTTCGTCAAGCTGCATACGCTGAGCTGCGTCTTTTAGGTCAAGCGTGATCACGGTCTGATCCTTCGCCAGCGACTCATACCATTCCGGTGCAAAGGCTTTCAGCGGATCGCCAGAAGGAGGCTCAACTTTGGTGACGCTGGCGCCCAGACGCTGCAATCGCGAGGCTGCAACCGGTCCCGGCGTGTTGATGCACAGGCTCACAACGCGGACGCCGTGCAAGGGAAGCGAATTGGTTGGACTTTCCATCTTTACTATTTTTCCTACTTTGCGAGCTGGTTCCTTTTACACGCTCACTGTTCTAGTGCAGCATTGCAGCGGCATTATAGAACGCGCTCAAACTTTATAGTGCCTGACTGCGGGTTGAAGCGCATGGTAGAATCCGCTGCAAATTCATGAGGAGTTGAAATGGGTCTTCAGTCGGGTTGGAAGGGTTATTCCTTTTCGTTGTCCACAGTGGTGTTCCTGGTATTGATCTTGGCGATGGCCGCCTCCGCCACCGAACGGCAGAACAACGCCGATTATCGTGCCCGCCGCGTAGCGCTGGCCAAGAGCATGGAGGGTGGCGCGCTCGTACTATTTGCGCCGACCGAAGCTGAAGGTCCCAACAACCTCTTCGGGTTTCGTCAGGAAGACAGTTTTTACTACCTCACTGGATGGTCTGAACCCGGCGCTGCCGTGCTCATCAACTCGAATCCTTATGTCGAGATTTTTTTCCTGGCGGAGCACAATGTGACGCAGGAAAAGTGGACTGGCCCCAAACTCGGCCCAGAGAGCCCTGACGCCGCCAAAGTGACAGGCTTTGACAAGGTGGAAAGTCTGGACAAGATGCACGATGAGCTGCTGAAAATCCTGCCGCAGCCAAGAGCCATTGTCTATTCCGATCTTGGCAGCAACGGACTGACCGCTCCTTCCACCGGTCCGGTCGAATGGCTGCGCCGCGGCAATTCGTTTCCCAACTATGTCGCGTTCCGTGACGCCAAGCCGCTCATCGCGCGCCTGCGTATGATCAAAGATGCCGGCGAGGTCCAGTTCATCAAGAACGCCACGAACGCCTCAATGGCAGGTCATGTAGCGGCGCTTAAGGCCATTCATACTGGAATCTCCGAACGTGAAATCTCCGCGCTGATGCAGTATGAATTCGGCAGACGCGGTTGTGAGCGACCGGCGTATGCGCCGATCGTAGGCTCCGGCTTCTATTCCACCGTGCTGCACTATTCTGAAGACGACCACATCATGAAGGATGGTGATGTTGTCGTGATGGACGTGGGCGGCGAATTCTCCATGTACGCCACGGACATCACCCGCACCGCGCCGGTCAACGGCAAGTTCACCGCGCGCCAGCGTGAGATATACAACATCGTGTTCGGCGCCCAGGAAGCAGCCATCAAGGCCTTTCAACTGGGAAAGTCGAAACTCGAACGTGGGCCTGACAATGATTCGCTCTACAAAGTCGCCTATGATTACATCAACACGCATGGGAAAGACCTGCACCGTGATCCCTTGGGCAAGTACTTCATCCACGGTCTGGGACATCATGTGGGCCTGAACGTGCATGATGCCAATGACCCGGCGCCTTTGAACAAAGGAATGGTGTTTACGCTCGAACCAGGTATTTACATTCCTGAAGAAAAAATCGGCGTCAGAATTGAAGACATGTTCTACATTGACCAGGATGGCAAACTCGTGATGCTCACCCAGGGCCTGCCGCGCACCGCCGAAGAGGTGGAAGCGGCTATGAAACACTGATTCATCTCGGATTGATGCTTCGTTCACGGCTCACGCTCCGTCTGCCCGGGCTGAAGGTTCATCGCATTTCTGCACTGAGAACGGTGCACTTAGAATTGGGCGATGCCGGTTCCAGGTTTCCAGGTTCCCCAGAGGCATTGAAAAAGAGAATTTCGCGGCCAAAGGCGCACATCATGGTTGCGATTGTTCCTTCGTACAAAATTTTTCCATAAATTCTCGCGCTTGCCGCCTGCGTGTGTTACTTTTTGTGATTCGTGTCAAATCACTGCCCTGACTGGAGGCCAAAACATTGGGAAAGGACATGGTTCCCAAGCGCATCTTTCTGACCAAAGGAGTTGGAAAGCATAAAGAGCGCCTGACATCTTTCGAGCTTGCACTGCGTGACGCCGGTATCGCGGCGCAAAATCTAGTGCGGGTTTCGTCAATCTTCCCGCCAAACTGCAAGCTGATATCCCGCAAAGAGGGAGTAAAGTTCCTGCATCCAGGTGAAGTCACCTTCGCTGTGGTGGCGGAGAATTCCACCCGCGAGCCGCACCGGCTGACGGCAGCCAGCATCGGCTTGGCCATGCCTGCGGATCGCTCCACCTACGGTTATTTGAGCGAACACCACTCGTTCGGCGAACCGGACGACGTAGCCGGTGAATATGCAGAGGAATTGGCCGCGGAAATGCTCGCCACCACGCTCAACGTGGAGTTCGATCCGGACACATCCTGGGATGAGAAGAAGGAAATCTACCGGATCTCGAACAAAATCGTTCGCACCACCAACGTTACGCAGACCGCCGTCGGTGACAAGCGCGGTTTGTGGACAACGGTGATTGCCTCCGCCATTCTGATCTTCGAATAGAAGCCAGACCTCAACCGCGGATTAACGCAAATGCTCTGCGTTGGTCCGCGGTAAGCTTTTTCAATTCACTCCCGTACTTCCAACAGCTTTTTCGGCCCGGTTCATCACTGAAAAATTAGTGCGCTCAGTGAAGATCAGCGGTAAGTTTGTAGTTTTTGAATCCGCGTACTTCCGCATTAAGCCGCGGTGAAAGGGTCTTAGCCCTTGATTGTCCGCGCTTGAGTTTTCTAATCGGTGTTATCAGTGAAAATCAGTGGTAAGTCTCTTTTTGTAGCTTTTGCCCAGACGCTCAAAAAGTGCCGCGCACATAATCGGTAATCCGACGGTCGCGTCCACAAAGACTTCACCGAATTTTCCGCCTTCATCCGGCGGAACGAACTTGCCCCAGGAAATAGCTTCTGAGTATGGCGATCCAGAAAGTCCTCCCCAGTGCACCGGTTCCGGACACACGCGCACGCCGTAGTGATAGCGCTTCAGCGGCACATCTTCTCCTGCGCGGCGAACACGGAGCTCGCAATAGGGACCGAATTGCTGGGCCCAGTTGCGCGGCACGCCGCCGCCGATGGTGAAGATGCCCAGCTTCTTCTGCTTGAGCAATGTCTCGGCAAAGTGATTCAGGTCAAGGAACGGATCAAAGTGGATCGCTGGCTTACGTTCGCGTACGCGCATGCGATTGTTCAGCGCCACATCCAGGCCGAGTTCGGAATCGGTGAAGGCCGGCACGAACACCGGCACTCCTTGCTCATACGCCGATTTCAGGATCCCGCGCCCTTTCATCTTTTTCTTCAAATGCTCGCCAATGGCGCGATTCAGCTTCCATGAGCACATGGTCTGTTCGGTATCCCACTTGCCCAGCACTTCTTCCATCACCAGTTCAACGTGATCAAGGTTCTGTTCCGGCTCCAGCGTGTCATAGACGCGGTTGTATCCGGCTTCGTACAGTTCCACGTCATTCATGCGCGGATCATAGCGATAATGTTTCTGTCCGGTTGCCTCCACCAGTCCGTGCGCCATGAGCGCGCCGGTTGAGACCACGGCATTCACCAGTCCGCGATCAATCAGGTCACAGACGATCAGGCCCTGTTTGGCAACGGTCATCGCGCCTGCCAGCGTCATCACCACAAAGCAGTCTTTATCGCGGGCCATGGCTTCCAGCACGTCCACTGACTCGCCCAGTTGACGGCCGGTAAAGGCCGTGTCTGCCATGCCGCGGACCAGGTCGCTCACACTGCGGACCTTACTTAGATCGAGCGGAAACACCGGCGACAGTTTGTCGCTCACCGGATCATGCAACTTGCGGTCAATACCCGTACCTTCTTGCTTCTTTGACGGCTTCTTTGTCGCCTTACTCAATCAGGTCACCTCAGAAAAACTCGAGTTTCAGATTTGCAATGCCAATGGTCGAATTTGATACAAAAGGGAACTTGCAAACTTAAACGGTTGTGTACGCATTCGTCAAACACACCATCTCAGAAGCACAGACTCGTGACATCTTGTCATTCTGAGCGGAGTCGAAGGATCGATGTATTTCGCCTTAAGTCGAATGTGGATATTCTTCGAGACAAGTGTCAGGGCACGAGTTTACTCGTGTCGAAAAGTTTTCAAATAACCTGGGCTTGTAGAGACCGCGTGAGAACAAGTCGTGTTTACGACAATTGCATCCACCTTTGAAACAAGTATCCGGGCACGGCTTCAGCCGGGGCGAAAGTGAAAAGAAAACGCGGGCTTTAGCCCCGCGCTGTTGAAGCCATGCCACACATTGCTACATCCCATATTTCTCGTAAAACCGATTGCTAAACATCTCCGCGGGATCATGCTTGCGTTTCGTAGCGAAAAATTCCTCGATCTCCGGATAAGCGTTCCGAAGTTGCTCTTTGGAATAAAAAAGCTGGTAGGGAAGATAGAACGTTCCTCCTGCCTGATGTGCAGCATCAATCAGATCAACGGTGGTCTTCCGCAGTATTTCCGTGTCTCGATCGGTGAAGCGGCAATTGAAGTAAAGAACAAAGCCAAACATGTTCTGCTTGGCATACGGCAGGGCCGTGATGGTATCACGATGCAGCGTCCGGATGGTCACGTTCAACAAATTGGCTTTATTTCGCTTCACCACTTCACGCAGGCTGTCTACAAACTGCGGCATATTCTCGTAAGGAATGAAATATTCCTGCAGGATGTCAGTGTCGGGCAGACGGTTCTTCAAGTAGGCCATGCTGTCATACATTTCTTCATTGCGAGAGACCAGGCATTCTCCTGGCTGAGTCATGGCCTGATTGCGCGTCACGCAATCATGCAACTGTGGCTCCAGATATTTCTCCAGAGTCCAGCGGACCCAGCGCCCAAAGCTGCCGGTTTTGGACAGGTTGATCACAAACCGCGCCACGGCATCATGCCTTGCCGGCTTCAGCTCAGGAAGGCTGCCATTGAAAGGCGCTTTCTCGTAGATGTGCGCTACGGTCTCTTGTAGGTAACCGTGTGGCGCCACGGAAAGTCTTCCAAAGGCCAGCCCGATCTGCGCGTTTCCTTCGACATCTTTTTGGTAGTAGCGTGGAAAATCCTTATAGTCCATGTACACAGCTTGTCGTATATACATGGCATTGTCTGTCACCTCCAGGTCGGCATCCAGAATTACGCCAAATAACCCGTATCCGCCCAGCACGTGCCGGAACAGTTCGCTATTTTCAGTCGCGCTGGCTTTCACAATCTCGCCGCTGCTGAGCATGATGCGAAGCCCCCGCACGGTCGGCGCAACCGGTCCCGGATCAGGGTCAATGCCATGAGCATTAACGCTCAGCGTTCCGCCTACGCTGAAAATGTTAATGGATTGCATCGCCTTTACTGAGAGCCCTTGTTTATCCAGGGCCTGCTGCAACTGCCACCAGCGCACGCCGCTCTGCACGTTCACAATCCTGTGTTCCTTATCCACGGTGAAATGGTTGAAGTCTTGTAAATCCAGCATCAGTCCGCCATGCGTAAAGGTCTGGCCGCCCATGCTGTGTTGCTGACCGGCGCAAGTTACTTTCAGATTGTTGGCGCGCGCATAGGTGAGTACATTGCGGATATCGTCTTCGGTCTGGATACGCGCTATCCCGTGTACGGCAGTCCTGTTCAGGTGACTCGCGTCATTGGTGAACCCACCCATCTGCGCCAGCGTAAGCGCTGGTTCCGGCTTCGCTGCTGTTGAGTCCACCAGCTGCAGCCTAGTCGGCTTCTCCTGGTCTGGGTCATGCGGATAGATGAAGTTACTTTCTTTGTCCTTGGCAGGACTGGCGGAATAAATAAAGATCTCTCTGAACGTTACAATCAGAAATGAAGTGGTGACCAGCACAAGCGTCAGCAGAACGGGGCGTTTGCGTAGCAAGTGTTCTCCTCTTACAAACGGTGTATCCCAATAAGTTTCAATGATGGTGAAGTTCGTCGATAGTATCGTACCGGCGCGCTGAACCAAACACTTTTTAGTAGCAGCAGACAGATTTGGCCGGTCTTTTCTAACTCGAAATCATTCAAAGTATGGAAGGGGAACAACCATGCGCGCAGTTCTTTGCAAAGAGTGGGGTGGACCAGAAAAACTGGTAATCGGCGATGTGCCCGCGCCGGCGATCCGTGATGGCGCTGTCCGTCTCAAAATTCATGCTGCTGGCGTCAACTTCGCCGACCTGCTTTTGATTGCCGGACAATATCAGGAGAAGCCTGCTTTCCCTTTCATTCCTGGCGCAGAAGCGGCCGGCGTGATTGCCGAAGTCGGCGCTGGCGTTTCTCACGTGAAAGTTAGCGACCGCGTGATGGCCCTCACCGGTCTTGGAGCTTTTGCTGAGGAGGTGGTGATTGACGCCCCTCGCGCTCTTCCCATTCCTGACTCCATGGACTTTGCTGCCGCTGCGGCGTTTCCCGTTGCCTATGGAACTTCGCACGGCGCTCTGGAATGGCGAGCGCGGCTGCAACCGGGGGAATGGCTGCTGGTTCTGGGTGCCGCCGGAGGTGTTGGTCTTACAGCGGTTGAGATCGGCAAAGCCATGGGTGCCAAAGTGATTGCCTGCGCCGGCAGCGCGGAAAAGCTTAAAGCTGCCCAGGAACATGGCGCCGACCACCTTATCGATTATTCCAAGGAGGATATTCGCGAACGGGTTAAGGCCATTACTTCGGGCCGTGGCGGCGTGAATGTTGTTTACGATCCCGTCGGCGGCGACGCCTTTGACGCCAGCCTGCGCTCCGTCGCCTGGGGTGCCCGCGTCATCATCATTGGCTTCGCCTCCGGACGTGTCCCTCAGATTCCAGCCAACATCGTCCTGGTTAAAAATATCGATGTTGTTGGTTTCTACTGGGGCTCCTACCAGACCAATAAACCGGAGTTGCTGCGCAGCTCCTTCGCCCAGCTTCTACGCTGGTTCGCCGAAGGGAAACTCAGGCCGCACATTTCCCATCGCTTTGATCTGGACCACGTGGCCCAGGCAATCGAGACTCTTCGCGACCGTAAATCAACCGGCAAGGTTGTGCTCAACGTGAGAAGCTGAATCCCTGCCGGGCACTGCCGCCATCCAGCAGGCAATCATGATCAAGTGGGAAAAATTTTCTAAGGTGATCAGAGTCATTTTATCGCTATGAAGACTGTGCAAAAGTTTGCAAAGTGCGTAAGAAGTTCCTCCTTAACGCCGAAATTAGGCGAATCATGACCAATCCCCTAGGCCCATGTGAGTAAAAGCCTTGGTTCCTTATGCCCTCAAAGTGAACTCCTGGGTTACGCCAGCTCACCTATGAACATTTCGCTTCCAGCTGCGAATCTCCTACACCCTCATCTGTGGAAGGATTACGGCAGCTACATTCCATCTCACATCAATTCAGTGATACGACCTTAAAGACCCTTAATGGCACGGCACTTGCCTGAGCAAAGACAATCCCATCGCGAAGAGATTTTCACGGTGGTGCACCCCGCACCGTCTGAAGACCGGAAGCTTCGCGGAAAGACCTTCGTTCTGTAAAAAAAACAAAATTTGTGAGGCTTAATGAAATCAGTAGCAAAACTACTGGTCATGAGCTTGCTCGCGTGTGCTTGCGCGCTCGCTCAGACCTCTGTTCCCCGAATTATCGCAACTGATCTGCAAAGCGGCCCGAATACGGGTGGACCAAACAACAAAGGCGCCATCGTCACGTTGTACGGCTTCGGCTTTGGAGCAACGCAGGGCACATCCAACATTTCCGTCGGCGGTGTGAGCGCAGACAACTATCCGTTTTGGTCGGATAAGAAAGTAAGTTTTCAACTTAGCTCGAGTGCGGTGACAGGCAACATCGTTCTTTCCACATCGGCTGGCGCCAGTAACGCGATGCCGTTTACTGTGCGCACCGGCAGAGTGCTCTTCGTCTCCTTGTCAGGTGCAGACACCAATTCCGGTTCCTTCACCTCGCCATGGCGGACCATCAGCCATGCGAATACTGCCAGCCAGGCGGGCGACGTCATTTACGTGATGAATGGCGTTTCACAGACCGCGCTGGACGGCGCGTCATCCGCGCTTGCGATTACCAGGAGCGGAACATCAAGCGCGCCTATCGCATTGCTTGCTTATCCCGGCGCTACAGTCACCATCGGTTCAGAGACCGGCCAGCAATATGGTGTCCGCACAACCGCCGTGGCAAGTAACTGGGTGCTCGGCGGAATTACATTGCGTGGCGTCTTCAGCGCCTTATCGATTGCCAACTCGTCCAACTGGCGTGTGCTCGGCAATGACATCTCCTGCCCGAATGGATCGGGTACAGGAGCTTGTGTTGCTGCCTCAGCCATTACAAGTTCGGTGTTTTACCGCAATCTTGTCCACGACGTTGGTTCCACCACCAGCACCAGCCTCAAGCTCTATCAGGCGGTTCAGTTTGACGTTGGTTCCCATGCGATCGATTTCGGCTGGAATGAGATCGCCAACACGCGTTCCTGCCGTGCGCTTCAGTTTTATTCTGACACCACGGCGCTCTACAATCTCACCGTCCGCAACAATTTGATCCATAACGTGCGCTGTGATGGCATTAACTTCGCCACCATTGATCCTGCGCTTGGAGCCGTCAAGGCCTACAACAACGTGATCTACAGTGCCGGCACCGGGCCTGCTCCTGGTGGGATTGAGTCCAGTTACTCTTGCATCAGAGTCGCGGGGACCAATTCCGCTGCCGTGCAACTCTCCAATAACACTCTCTATGACTGTGGTGGGCGCAAAAATGCCGACTCTGGAGCGATATCAGCATCGGCTTCCGCGGTGCTCGTGGATAACATCATCAGCTCTCTCTCCGGAGAGACCTACCTGGCTCCCAATTCCAACGCTGCGTTATTGAGCGGCAGCAACAATCTGTTTTTTGGTGCTGGCGCGATTCCCACATTCTCATCCGCCAGCAAGAACGGCGATCCAAAGTTCGTGACTCCAGGCAGCAATTTCCGGCTTCAGTCTGGCAGCCCGGCGATAGATGCAGGCGCGAACAGCAATGTATGGCGCGATATTGTTCAAGTTGCGCGTCCGCAGGGAACCGGATTTGACATGGGGGCCTATGAATACACTGGCGCCGCACCATCCCCTACTCCCACGCCAACTCCCACGCCGGCTCCGTCTCCAACTCCCACACCAACTCCCACACCAACTCCTTCGCCCACCCCGACTCCTACTGGCTCCATCACTCTCAGCCCGACCTCTCTCGCCTTCGGGAGTGTTGTGATTGGATCATCGGGCAACCAAACCGTTACTGTGAGCAATCCATCCTCAGTTAGCGTAACTATCAGCCAGGTTGCTGTCACCGGGACCGGTTTCAGCGCATCTGGTCTGGTCACGCCGCTAACACTTGCTTCGGGCAAGACTGCGGCTATCACGGTTAAGTTTGCGCCGCAGAGCAGCGGAGCAGTTACGGGTAGTCTGCAAGTAACCAGCAACGCGTCCAGCACGCCGGTAAGTGTTGCTCTTTCCGGAACGGGCGGGACTGTTCAGCACAGTGTCACCATCACGTGGGCCGCCAGTTCGTCCACCGTGTCCGGTTACAACGTATATCGCGGAACGATCAGTGGGGGTCCATACACCAAGCTCAACTCCACGCCCATCACCACGCTCAGTTATACCGATAGCACAGTCAGCTCCGGCGCCACATATTTTTACGTGGTAACCGACGTTGCGTCTGACGGCACTGAGAGCGCCTTCTCCAACCAGGCCACAGCGGTGGTGCCAACACCATGAGGACGGGCCTGAAAGAACAATCCACGAATTTAATGAGCAGAAGGGTATTCATGAAGAGGAATTCGTTTAGAAAGTTCACGCAGTTTGCAGTACTGGTCTGCGCGCTCTCTGTTGCCGCAATGGCGCAGAGCGCTCCACCCAGAATCTTTTTTTCTGATCTGGAGAGCGGCCCCAACAGCGGCGGAGCCAACGGCAAGGGTGTCTTCGTTACGCTCTGGGGAAAAGGTTTTGGCGCTACCCAGGGCTCGTCCACGGTGACCGTGGGCGGAGGATCGGTTGACAATTATCCACTGTGGTCTGATGGCAAGATCACTGTGCAGCTCGGCACTGGCTCCTCCACGGGCAATATCGTGGTCAACGTTGCCGGAGTTGGCGCCAGTAACGGACTGCCGTTCACCGTCCGGGCAGGCAGGATCTTCTTCGTCTCAACCAGCGGCAATGACGCGAACTCAGGCAGCTTCACGGCTCCATGGAGGACCATTGTTCAAGCCAAGAACAGCATGTCCGCGGGTGACACCACGTATATCGAAAACGGTGTCAGCCAGACAACGGAAGACAACTTCACCGCCTATCTCAGCATGGATAAGCAAAACGCCAGCAACTCCGGCACCACGGCTGCTCCTATGGCTCTGATTGCCTATCCGGGCGCCACGGTTACGGTCGGCGTAGCCGGAGGCCTTCACTACGGGATTCGCACCCCCAACATTGGCGTGAATATAGATTACTGGGTGATCTCTCAGCTGCATATCATCGGTGGAACGCAAGCCATGGACATCGGCGGCGCTGGCTGGAGAATCATCGGTAATGAGATGCAATGTCCCGGTGCCGACGACCAGGTTGGCTGCTTTGAGATGAGCGGCGGTAACCAGGCGAAGTTTTACGGCAATGACGTTCACAATGCCGGAATCAATCCAACTTCCTCAAAGTATTACCACGCGGTGTACTTCAGCACCGATTCCAACCACATTGACGTGGGCTGGAACCACATTCATGACAACTTTACCTGTCGTGCCTTGCAGTTTCATTCTTCGCCCTTGTGTTCGCCGACTTGCGGAAGCGGCGATACCACGGGCTTTGATCAATATGATCTGCACGTTCATGACAACCTGATTCACGGCGACAATTGCAACGGCATCAACTTTGCCACCGTCGACCCCTCCAAGGGACCGGTTGAGGCATACAACAACGTGGTTTATCACGTTGGCCTGATGGACCCGTTACAACTCGGCGCCAGCTTCTCCTGCATTTACGTTGCGGGTATCACCAACAACGGAACGCCAGGCACGGGTACGGTGCAGGTCTTCAACAATACGCTCTCTGACTGCGCGGCCAACAACTCAAGCAACGCCAGTGGCTCTCGCGGCGCCTTTGGCGTGGGCGGTGGTCCGAGCACTTTGATCATGAACTTGCGCAACAATATCGCGGACCAGAACCCTGGCGAGATCTACATTGATGGCAGCCTCAGCCAGATAACCGGCGACCATAATCTCTGGTTCGGTGTCGGAACCGGTCCAACTCAAACCACCAACAACCTCAACGCCGATCCGCAATTCGCAAATCGCAGCGGCGGAGACCTTCACATCATCAGCACCAGCCCGGCTAAAGACGCCGGTCTGACCATTGCTCCGGCGAATCCGTTCGTTTCCAAACAAGCCACGGACAAAGACGGAGTGCTGCGGCCGCAGGGCACCGCCTTTGATATGGGAGCTTATGAGCTATTTGCCGGGACCGTCACGGCCAAGCCGAACCCGCCCACGAATGTAACGGCGGTTGTTCACTAGAAACCACTTCCGGGCGCTGGTTCCCGGAACTGAACTCAATCAACCACAACTTAAACCAGAAGGCCTGCACCCCCGGTGCGGGCCTTTCTTTTGGCTGACTAACACAATTTTCACAAACCTTTCACAGTGCTTTCGCATGGTTCATTTTTAATTCCTCGGCTGGATGTTTTCTGTCGTTAGACCGTCCCCCACAGGAGAGATACTATGCGTTTGCAACAACTCTGCCGCGCCGCTCTGCTCTTGCTTTGCGCTGCGATAATCGGAATCCCCGCCCACGCCGAGGGTAATCCTCACAAAGTCAAGCACATCATTGTAATCATGCAGGAGAATCATTCATTTGATAACTACCTGGGCGCATTGGCCTATGCCCCGGGCTCTCCATATCATTCCCCGCGCCGTGAAGACGGTGATGACCATGACGGCGGCTGCCGCAAAGACGACCATAGCTGCGTTGACGGTCTTTCCTGCAGCGTTGATAAAGCCGGTAACTTCACCTGCCGGAATTCCAATGGTGATGACGATGGCAGCACAGTCTTTGCTTTTCACGATTCACGTCGCTGCGTTGCTCCCGATCTGGATCACGGCTGGGCCAACACGCATCGTGAAGCCAATTTCAATAATCCTAACGACACTCTTTTCCAGGGCTTGATGGATGGTTTCGTCCGCATCAATGACAAGACCGAACAGATCGATAAAGGTGAGAATGCCACGGAAGACCAGACCATGGCTTTCTACAATCAGAATGAAATTCCGTTCTATTATGATCTGGCCCAGAAGTTTGCCATCAATGATCGTTACTTCGCGCCCGTACTTGGTCCCACGTTCCCCAACCGTTCTTATCTGATGGCCGCCACCTCATTCGGTCACCTGACCACCAGTGACAGCTTCCCACCTCCGGGCAGCGGCGGTTATAAGCCTATCACCGGAACCATCTTTGATCTGCTGGAAAAGCACAACGTGACCTGGGCAGACTATTTTCAGGATGTACCTCAGGGTGGCAGCTTCCGCTCCTTCCCCGCCCCACTCGATCCCCATTTCCTGCCTCTACCTGTTTTCCTGGGACAGATCGCCGGTAACCCAGCGCTGCCTCCGTTGCCCGCTGTTTCTTTTGTAGATCCTAACCTTGGCGTTCTGGGCATCAAGAATGAAAATGACGAGCACCCGCCTACCGACATTCAGCGTGGCCAGGCCTTTGTTTCTCGCGTGGTGAATGCGGTCCGCAACAGCAAGTTCTGGGAAGACTCCATCATCATCTTCACCTATGACGAGCATGGTGGTTTTTACGATCACGTTCAGCCCCCGCGCGCCCGCCAGGGAAATGCTCCCAACCCGGATGGCATTAACCCCGGCCAATGCGCTGACCTGTCCAACCCTCCGCTCAGTCTTCAACCCGGCAAAGGCGCGGAGTGCTCCACCAACCTGTTGAGCAGGACTGATAATAGCGTGGCTGACGCAGCCGACCTTTGCCCGCAGTTTGCTGCCAATCCAACCGGCCCTTTCCCGGCCGCATGCGCCAACTTTGATCAGTACGGAATTCGCGTGCCATTCATGGCCATTTCAGCTTTTTCCAAGCCCAGCTACGTTTCGCACACGGTAGGCGATCACACTTCCATTCTGGCGTTAATTGAAGACGTCTTCATAACGCCGGCCAGCCGCGAAAATGGCGACGACGACGAAGCTGCCGTGAACCGTCCTCACCTGACCAAACGTGACCAGCATGCAGCTACTCTGGAAGACATGTTTGACTTTGATCGTTCTCCATCCTTGAACACCAAGGTCGGCGTTGCTCTTCTACCGGCCAATGACTGCACACCACAGTAACCCGTCTCCGACGCCATCTGAGGGTCTGCCGTTGCGGCAGGCCCCTTTTCATTCTTGCTACTTTTTGGGGTATTCCAGAGTAGATGGAGCGGTAAGTCTCTCTTTTGTGGCGACTTTGTTTACGTTCCAAGAACGTTCCATGAAAAGGCGGTAAAAACTGCACCAAAGTAATTGCAGCTTTTCAGCGAGTTCGGCTAATGTTGATTGCAGCGAGACTGGTGCAAACTGGTTTCTCTGGGACTGGCGTTGGGGCGCGAATTAAATGGGTGCGAATAATAGGGGCAGATTTTCCCGAGCAATACGCAGGGGATTGGGCATAGGCCATCCACCGCAAGTTGCGGCTGTCTGTTATCGGGCCAATGGTTCCTCGGTTGAGTTTCTTCTTGTAAATACCAGTTCTGGCAAGTGGACATTCCCCAAAGGTCGTCTGGAAGTGGCGCTCTCTGCCAGTGAAAGTGCCGCGGCGGAGGCATGGGAAGAGGCCGGCGCTCGCGGCGCCATTGAAGGTGAGTCATTTGGCATCTATGTGGACAGCAAACGCTCACCCGTCGGTTCCGAATCTGCACGCGAAATCACCGTCGCCGCTTACCTGATGGAAGTCCATACTGCCGTTATGCCGCAGGAAAGCGGAAGAAATCCTTGTTGGTTCACGCCTCAGGAAGCTAAACGCCGCCTCAGTGAATCACGGCCCGAGAAATACTCTGAGACCATCCACAAGATCGTGGACGCTGCCATTCATCGCATCAGCGGCTTTCCCGTGCGCGCTCCCTTTTCTTCTCGACCGCATCAATCCGCCCACCTGCGTTAAAACGAAACAAGCTTCACCAGAACGCGTCTTGCATGGATTGCGTTGAAGGGGCTCCACGCCCCCAACTCCTGGCATTCCGGCGAGCCGGAGTTCCGCCACGCGGAATGACGGCAAGAGAGGAAACCCCGAGGATGAGTGCTCAGTCATGCTACAACAGGGAATTCTCTCGAAAATCTGCACTCTTTGACCTTCGAGCCATCGATCCCGCATAGCTTTCTCCCACTCTCTTCAATTATCGTAGGGAAGCTTTCTCAATGCTCAACCTGCACAAGTCCGTCTACCTGCTGATCATCTGTGTGGGATCTTTAGCTTCCGCGCAGGCCCAACCACCCCGGATATTTTTTTCTGACCTTGAAAGCGGTCCCAACACTGGCGGAAGAAACAATGCTGGCGTATGGGTGACTATCTGGGGCAAAGGTTTTGGGGACGAGCGTGGCACATCGACCATTACGGTTGGGAGCGGTGCAGTTGCGAACTATCCAGTGTGGACTGACACGAAGATCACTTTCCAGCTTGGGAGCAAAACAAAGTCCGGTGAGATTTTTGTTCACGAAGGCAAGCTACAAAGTAACGGCATACCTTTCGCCGTTCGTGCAGGTAAGATCTATTTTGTCTCTACCACGGGGCGCGACTTTCACAGGGGCAGCTTCATTTCTCCCTGGAAATCCATCCGCAAAGCCAAAGACAGTCTTTCTCCGGGCGACACTGCTTATATCGAAGACGGCGTGACGCAGAAATCTGAAGAGACCTTCACCGCCTACCTGAGTATGGATCGCCACGGCGGCGACAATTCAGGAAAACAGAACGCGCCCAAGGCGCTGGCCGCCTATCCGGGGGCCGCGGTAACCATTGGAGTGGAACGCGGCCTGGCTTATGGCATCCGCACTCCAAATATCGGAGTGCGAACTGATTACTGGGTCATCTCGCAACTCCACCTGATTGCGGGTACTCAGGCAATGGACGTCAGTGGTATAGGGTGGCGCATCGTCGGCAATGAGATGCAGTGTCCAGGCGCGGACAACCAGGTCGGCTGCGTGCAACTCAACGGCTCCACGCAGGTCCAGTTTTATGGTAATGAGGTGCACAACGCGGGCCCCGCTCCGGCTTCCTCAAAGTTCTATCATGCCGTGTATTTCAGCACTGATTCCAATCATATTGACGTTGGCTGGAACCATATTCACGATAACTACACCTGCCGCGCCATCCAGTTCCATTCATCACCTCTCTGCAGTCCCAGTTGCGGCGCCGCGGACCAGACCGGTTCCGACCAGTTTGACTTGCACGTCCACGACAACGTAATCCACGGCGACAACTGCAATGCCATCAACTTTGCCACCGTGGATCCATCCAAAGGCCCAGTTGAGGCCTACAACAACCTGATCTACCACGTTGGCTTGATGGATCCAAAGGGTGAGGGGGGCGGGGCATTCTCATGTATCTATGTGGCTGGGATCACTTATCATGGCAGCCCGCCAGGCGGCGCTGTGGAAGTATTCAACAATACGCTTTCAGACTGCGGCGCCAACCATACCCGTGACGCAGACGGCTCGCGGGGAGCGTTTGCCATCGGCGGTCCCAGGTCTCTTACCCTGCACCTGCGCAATAACATCGTTGATCAAAAATCCGGAGAGGTTTATCTCGACGGCAGTAAGTCACAAATCAGCGGTGACCATAATCTCTGGTTCGGACTGGGCAATGGGCCTTCGCAGACGTCTAACAATGTGAATGCCGATCCACAGTTCGTTGATCCTTCGGCCTTTGATTTCCATCTGAAACAATCCAGCCCGGCGAAGGATGCCGGCGTCAGCACCCATTCTGACAATCCGTTCGGAAACGGCCGGGTGACTGATCTGGACGGCCTGTCTCGCCCGCAGGGAACAGCGTTCGATATTGGAGCGTATGAACTGCCCGGGAGTGGAAAGCCCGCACAGCCGAACCAATAGGCACTATTTGAGGCTTTTGTTCGTTGTTGAGCGAGGCGAAAGAGGGCTGTAACGAGACAAGTGTCAGGGCAAGAGTTAACTCATGCCGTAACGGCCTCTAAATGAATTGGGCTTCAGCCCCTGAAATACGCACTACCGTCCCGCAGCCAGCTTGAGGAGATTGCGAAATCGTTCTGCCTGTTCCTTATCGTCCTGCGTATCCATCAGGAATTGGACACCATAGTTATATCCACGGCGATGGCGCACAATTCCAGGCGCGCGCACTGGACTGCTGGAGTACGGCGGCGTGAATTCAATAAACACTTTGTCTTCGGGCTTCAGTTCCAGTCCGGCGAAGACCAGCATGCCGCCTTCGCTGATGTCGTTGGCCCGGCCTTCCATGATGCGTGTGCTGTCCTCGCGACAGGCGATCAGGCGTATAGGGAGATTGAGACGGTATCGCTGCCACCGTCTAAAAACACACCTCTCTTGCGCAGGGTTGGGATTCATTGGCTTTGTGGTGCGGACGCGCGGTTGTGTTGCCATGCTTTGATCATAACCGCAGTCGATTCAGAGGCGAAGGTTACAGAAGTGCCAGCGTGCCGCTTCAAGCCCATTTGAGTATTTCACAAACTCGCGCCTCCTTTATATATGCCGAAAGAGCTATTCATCCTGGCAGGCAGCTCAAAATGCCCCGTTTTTGTCCTTTGTAAGGGATTAAGAAACGCTTTTCACCAAAATGCCAATATCCTTGCCTGTATTGAATCTCATCCAAGTCACTGATATAGAACAACTTGCAATGACGACTATCTTTGGCCACCGCCGGAGAGCCATCCATAGATGAAAAAATTTTTAAAGTAGACCTCTTCATCGATCTGCTCCCTTTCAATAAATCCATTGTTATCAATGGCTTAATACGCCACCAGGGATTGGCAACCTTCTTGCACGTTCCTGCCGTTAGGCCACGCGGGAGCATGTTCATGCGCATTGGCGGAAAGGAACTGAAATCCCTTATGCCGGAGCGGCAACAGGAAAGGCGAAGAATGGCCCGCCTTGCATTGGAGGTACTGGTCAAGATTGAAGCTCCTGGCAGTGGCGCCCAATTCTTTGCTGAAACGCGCAATGTCAGTGCACAGGGTATTTACCTTCGCACCCAAAAGACCGGTCTGCAAATAGGCCAGGAGCTTGAATGCGTTCTAGTGCTCCCGGAGAAGCTGACCTTGGCCAGCAAACCAAGTTTTGTGAACTGCCGGGGGAAAATTATTCGTCTCACGACTGACCCAGCCGACCACAGCTTAGGGGTGGCACTGGAAGTAAGTAGCTTCGATTTTTCCGTGCAAAGCTTTCCTCCAGCTAACGCCAATCACGCGTGATTCCGTTACCGTAATACCTATCCAACATGATCGAAAATGCCTGTCCCTGCCTGCCGAAGCGAATGCTCTACCCGGCCTTCCGCAACAAATCCAGCGTCAACTGATTCAGCCGCACCGGATCGGCGATCTCCGAGCCTTCTGCCAGCAACGCCAGATGAAATAACAATTCCACCGAATCGCCCACCGACGGATCGTCCGGATTCGCCTTATACCGTTCATACAAACGCGTGACCAACGGATGATCCGGGTTGAGTTCCATAATGCGCTTCTGCCTTGGCCCGCCTCCCTTTGTTTTTTGCAGCAAGCGCTCCAGATTGGGACTGTACTCATTCTCTTCCGTGACGAGGCAGGCCGGCGATCCCACCAGGCGTGTGGAAAGACGCATCTGCTTCACGTATTCATCCAGCTTCTTCTGGGAGGCGGCCATGAAGGCCGCGTAGTCTTCTTCTTTTTGCTTGAGCTGTTCCGCGCGCAGCTTTTCCTCTTCCTCTGTCCCCAGCTTGACTTTGCCTTTGTTGAGCGACTTCAGTGGTTTTCCTTCGAACTCATACAAATGCTGGACAAGAAATTCATCCACCGGGTCGCTCATGAACAATACTTCGTAGCCTTTTTGTCGCACCGCTTCCAGGTGCGGAGAGTTTTCAATTGCCTTGCGTGACCCACCCGTCAGGTACAGAATGTCCTTCTGATCGGCCTCCATTCTTTCCAGATACGCCTTCAATGTGGTGAGCTCAGTGGGATGATGTGAAGATTCGAACATCAGGAGCGGCAAAAGCTTGTCCTTGTTTTCGTAATCTGTTGCCACACCTTCCTTCATCGCCCTGCCAAACTGCTCCCAGAACGTCAGGTACTTGTCAGATTCCTTCTCGCGCATGTCTGCGAGCGCATCCAGCATTTTGCGAGTCAGCCATTTGCGCATCTGGCTGATGTGCCGGTCTTGTTGCAGACGCTGCCGCGAGATGTTCAACGGCAGATCGCTGGCATCAACCACTCCCTTAATAAAACGTAGATATCGCGGCAGCAGGTCCTCGCACCTCTCCATCACCATCACGCGTCGTGCATAAAGCCGCAGTCCGCCTTCCGCCAAATGGAAGTAGAGGTCGTGCGGAGCCACAGAGGGAACAAACAGCAGCGCCTCATACTCAAAATTTCCTTCAGCTTTCAAAGGCAGCACTTTAAGCGGATCATTCCAGTCATTGGAAAGGTGCTTATAGAAATCGTTGTACTCGCTGTCCGTGATCTCGGAACGGCTGCGCGTCCAGATCGGCTTCATCGAGTTCAGGGTCTTGGTTTCGATCTTGCTTTCTCGCCCCTCTTCCTTGTCGCCCGCCTCCTGGCTGGGACCTTCATAGATGATGGGATACGCGATGAAGTCAGAGTACTTGTGCACGATCATCGAAAGCTTCCACTGGTCGGTGTAATCTTCAATTCCGCTTTCATGGTCCGGCTGTTTGAGGTGAAGAACAATGTCCGTGCCGCAGCCCGGCTTCTCTACATCCGCGAGCGTATAGGTCCCATCGCCGGCTGACTCCCATCGCGTGGCCTTGGTTTCTCCCGCCCGGCGTGTCGTGATCGTAACTTTGTCTGCGACCATAAATGCCGAATAGAAGCCCACGCCAAATTGTCCAATCAGGTCGGCGACGGATTCGGCGGACTGTGACTCCTTGATGCGTTGCCGCAACTCCTTCGTGCCCGATCGAGCGATAGTGCCAATGTGATCAATCAGCTCCTGGCGGCTCATGCCAATGCCGGTATCGGCGATCGTGAGAGTTCTGGCTGCAACGTCAGGCTTAAGTCTGATCTCATACTTGTGATCGCCTGGAGTCACCTCGGGCTTCGTCAGTGATTCGAATCGCAGCCTATCCAATGCGTCAGATGCATTTGAGATCAGCTCTCTCAGAAACACTTCTCTTTGCGTGTACAGAGAATGGATCATGAGGTGGAGTAATTGTGTAGTCTCAGCCTGAAAGGCAAAGGACTCCAAAACAGGTGCGCTGGACATGGTTCGTTCTCCCGAAACAATAATCTGTTGACGCGGGCCAGGAGGCCCGCGCGATGAAGCCATCAACTGCCTTATGCGTATTTTATCGAAAAGTGAAGCTGCATCGTAGGGGTGCCGTCGGCAATGCTGCCCCAATTTGTCATCTTGGGCCCCAGTCCGGAGCGAATGCGACGGCGTAGGCGAAAGATCCCGACAAAGCAGATTGTAATGACGCCGCATCCGGGCCTCTTAAGCCCCTGTGGCCGTTGCCTATCCCGATTGCGAATAAGCTTGCAGGCTGGGTGCGAACACTTCATCGAGTAGAAAATCGCCGCTCTGGTGGATGAGATATTGGTGCATGAAGAGTGCGATACCGGCGCTGCCGGTCGCATAGTCGCAACTGAACCTGTAAAGCTCGTAGCCGGGGAATGCGGTGCCTTTGGCCGTCTCAATCCGGAAAAGGGAAATCCCTGTAAGCAGCCGCTTCAGCGCCACGGAAGCTCTTTCTTTAAACGTTTCAATCTCGCGCAACCCCAACAGGAATTCACCCATGCCCGCCAGGCCGATAAAACGCCCCGGATAGATTCCGTACTTGCGGTCCACATCCGGCAAGAGTTTGTCCAGAATCTCAGCGTAACGTGGGCCACCGAGCGCACGATAGTAGCGTACAAGCGCCAGACCAACTCCTGCGGTCCCATAGCGAAGATAGGGCACGCCCGGCGCGCCTTTCATCCGGCGGACCTGCCAGGTGAGAGAACCCTCGCTATTGGTAATTGCTGCTGCAAGATCAAAGTCGAGGGCCTTTTTCCCCAGATCAAGATATTGTTCTTTTCCGGTCACCAGATGCAGATAGAGAAGAAAGAGGCTTACCCCGCTGGCGCCGTGCGCAAATCCAACGGGTACCGCATTATTTGATGATGCCCAATAGGAGGTATTATTTTCCTGTTTGGCAGTCTGCGCAAGCTGTTCTGCGGCGCGGATTGCCTGTTGCAGATATTCCTCGTTGCCCGTGTCCAGAAAAAACCTGAGTTGCGCCATTCCCCACCCGGCCAGTCCATAAAACATGTCATGCGTTTCCATGAGTGCCGGATGATTCCATGTTGAGCGCATCAGTTCTTCCGCTTTCTGGTCAAAGCCCAACCTCTTGAATACCCACGCAATTCCCGCGGTGCCAAGGTAGAGTCCCGGAGGATAGGAAGCATGGCTGATCTTTTGCTTCAACATCCACTCGGTCAGTTCACCCGGGACAATGCCCGTGATAGCGTGGATCGCCCAGGCGGATCCACAAGCGCCGTAAGCTAGATTCAGCGGATTAGTGACAAAGATCTTCGGGTCGGCAGGGAAAAGCCGGTCAGAGCGCTCATAACTGGCAGATGCGAGCATGTGCTGTACGGTGCTTTCGACTGTTTCCCGGCACACAAGCTGCAAGTCATCGTGCAGTTTGTATTCCGGAGCAGAAGTAACGTATGCGGGCTCGAGAATGCTGATCACATCTGACAGCGACGGTCGGGATCCCGCGTCACGACTGAGAAGCCGTGTGATCAGTTGTTCCAGTTCAGAAGGAAGACCAAAGTCTCTTGCGATGGAATTCAAAAACCTGGTGTGCGCTTGCGGGTCAAGAAGAAGCATGGCATTGATCGGCATGATGTAGCTCAACATCGTGGCGCCGAAGGCAAAATAGTCGTTCGCAAAGCCGGGAGCGGTGTTTAGATCCGCAACTGAGGCAAATCCGGGAGTAAGCAGATAGCTGGGAGCGTCCGTACCGGATTCAAACGCTCCCTCCAGATCGATCAGCTTCAATCTTCCATCACTTCCAACCAGAACATTGTTGTGAGAAAAATCCATGAACACAATGCCGAGTTCGTGGAGCCGTTTGAGCAGGCGCGCCACTTGCAAGAAGATGCGCTTGTACTCTGACCAGAATATCTCCACCTTTTCACGCGTAGGTTCCGTAAGCAGCACAATGGTCTTGGACCCGGAGTAAAAGCGCAGCGTGGCTGCATTGGCGATATATTCTTCCACCAGAAACGATCGGTCTTCTTCTCTGAAGAAATCCAGCGGGCGGGGCGCAATGCTGGAGGCTTCAACCTTCTTCAGCAGCCGGTATTCTCTTTCTAGAAGGGCCACGGCATCGGCGCCGCTGGGCGTGTAATTCAGAAGCGGGCGTGCTTCTTTAATGACCACGTCAGTGCCCCTCACCGTATCGGTGGCAAGATAGACTCCGCCACAACTGGAATAGGCCAGGGGAGCGCGAACGAAGTAGCGACCGTCCTTGAGTGCTGTCGGCGGATCAGCGCTCGACCCTGTTTGTTGCCACGGAAAAGGATCTTTAATCCATTCTGGAAGGACGAAGCGGGCCAGGCGTTCATCTGGCACCGGCTGCCCGTCCGGCCTTGAGATAACCAGCACCCTTTCACCCTTCGCGTTCAGTACAGCGATCGGAGAAATGCCGCCGTAACGGTAGAAGATGATCTTGCTGTCACGGTATCGCCGGTCTGACCGTATGGCCGGGCCTTGCATGCCGAGTGTCGCCTGATGCAGCTCTTCGGCGACGCGCACAAACTGCTCTTCATCCTGGAAGTAAACGGTAACGAATTTTCCCGCCCCGGCAACGCTCCATCCTTTGCCCGTAATGATCGAAAGAACCAGTGGGTCCAAACCGAACTTGAACGCGATATTGCTCTTCGCCAGGACGGGAACAATGCGCAGTAGTAACTCTTTCGCATTGGCTGGCGTTGCGGACGCGTGAATTTTCCACCCCTGGGTCGGAAGCGTTGTTCCCTGGGGCGTTATGTGAAACCACATTTCACTGCGATGAACATTCCAATTCGCCGGAAGCAGACTCTTTACCGGATCGAAGAACGCCTGTTTATTGGGGACGTAGCGGTCCAGAGTCTCGTAAAAGAGCTTGTCTGCCACCGTAAACAGCATTTTGGAAATGCTTGACACTGTCTTGCTCGCAAAAGTGGGAGGGAATGTGGATGGAGCATGTCGACTAAATGTCCATCCACCTGAAAGCTATTCTTGTTTCAGCGCGGTGCTCGGATCGACCATAGACGCACGCCGGGCCGGCACATACGCCGCAAGCAAGGCGACTGCTGAAAGTGAAAGTACCGCGAGTACCAGGGTGCCTGGATCGCGCGGCCGTATCTCAAAAAGTAAGCTGCGCAACACATCTCCAAGCGCCAGAGCACCAATGGCTCCCAGCGTTACTCCAATTAGAGTGAAGGTCATGCTCTGGCCGAGAATCAGGAGAAGAATCTTTTTACGATTAGCGCCCAATGCCATGCGCACTCCAAGTTCCTGCCGTCGTTGTGCAACGGAATAAGAAACTACTCCATAGATTCCAATCGCAGCCAGACCCAGTGCCATGGCAGCGAAGAAGCCGAGGATCTGGCTGTAAAGCCTGGGTTCGGAAACAGAATCGGAAATAATACTTTCAAGAGTAGCGGCGCTAAGCACGGCTTCATTGGGCTCAAGCTCAAGAACGCTGGCGCGCACGGAATCAGCCAGTGATTCCGCCATGGCTCCGGTTTTGATGGCGACTGCGGGCGGAAAGGATTTCAGAAGTGAAACAAATGCCGGTGGTACTTGCGGATAGGGAACATACATTTCTGAGACACTCGCCGTGTCTACGGAAGAATCCCTGAAATTCGCCACCACGCCGATAATTTGTTTGGGCGTATCCGAACCATCAAAAATATTTAAGTATTGGCCAACGGGACTTTCTCCGGGCCAAAACTCCTTGCTCATGGACTCATTGATGATCACCACCGGCTGAGTCTTGCTGGCATCACTCTTTTCGAACTCGCGACCTTGCAGGAGGGGAACAGAAATTGTAGGGAAGTACCCGTAGCTTACAACCACATATTGCGCTGTTGGCGGATGATTGGGTGACAAATCAGAACGGCCGCGAACAAGGAATGGTATGGATGGGCTCGGAGCCAGCAACGGAGGGCTGCTGACAACGCCGGTTGCGCGGACCTGGGGAAGACCGGAGAGCTTGCCCAGCAGAGCTTCATAGAATGCTTCCATCTTTTCGCCGGTGTCATATTTGGCGCCAGCCAGCGCAGAGAGTCGCGCAATCAACACGTGATCTGAGTTGAATCCAAGATTCACGTTGCGGAGGTTCGCCATGCTTCGCAGCATCAACCCTGCACCAACCACAAGAACAACGGCAAGCCCGATCTGTCCGATAACCAGAACCGTGCGTAGGCGGCTGCGCGCAAATCCTGTGCCCGTTCGGGACTGGCTCTTCAAATGGTCGATCATGCCCTTGCTCAATATCTGTACCAGGGGGATCAAGCCCGAGACAGTTCCAGTCAAGAGGGAGATGACGGTGGTAAACAGAAAAACACGGCCATCAACCGCCAATGGTCCAATGCCGGCCAGCACCGCGCTTACGCTGTGTCCCAGCGTTTTCACTACGGCCATGGCAATCATTAACCCCAGAGATCCTCCAATTATCGAGAGCACCACGCTCTCTGTTACCAGTTGCCGGAACAGACGCATGCGTGGCGCTCCCAGCGCATTGCGCACGGCCAACTCGCCCTTGCGATCAGAGAAGTAAGACAGTAAAAGATTGGACACATTCAAGGAAGCGATTAATAAGATGAAGAGCACAGCACCGAATAGCACGTAACTTTCACGCTTATAGCGCTCCAGGCTGCGGGATTGCAAAAGACCGAGGTGGACTCCATTTCGCTTGCCGGTTGACGAGTCTGCAGTCGCGTGTTCGCCAATTAAATTCAATTCTTCCTGGGCCGATTGCACCGAGGTTCCTTCACTGAGCCGCCCTATGGTGGTCACCCATATCGCGGACTGGTTCTCCAGCAACTGCGGCGTTGAAACCACACCGATCATCGTGATGGGAATCCAGACCTCAGCCTTTTGTGAGATACCCTGGAAACCCGCCGGCAAAATACCTACAACCGTGAAGGCATGTTCATTCAGGTGGATTGTCTTTCCCAGTACGTCGCGCTGGCCGCCAAAGTGTCTCTTCCACAAACCGTCGCTGAGAATGGCAACGGGACCGGACCCTGGCGCTGCAGCTTCGTCCTGTGTGAATGTTCTTCCCTCAGACGGGATGATTCCCAGTGTTGGAAAATAGTCGGGGGTTACTAGTTCGGCTCGTAGAGGTTCAGCCGGGCCATCGCCGGACAGGATAAGACCTTGCCGGCTTAGTCCGGCGATTTCGCGCATCGAACGCGCAACTTTCTTCCATTCCTGAAACCTGGGATAGGAAGTGGCTTCCAGTGTCTGGCCATTTTTAGAATAGGTCTGGAAGATCACTAGTTCGCTGGCATTGGTATATGGCAACTTTGGAAAGAGCAACGCCTCCAGCACGGTAAACATTGCGGTATTGGCGCCAATCCCAAGAGCAAGTGTTGCAATCACCGCCAGTTTGAGCGGCGTATGCTTGGTCAAAAGCTTCAGTGCAAGTCTTATATCAGCGATGAGTTGATCAATTCCAAACATGATTCCACCTTCTTCTCTTTGACGGACCGGCGTAGCTTAGGTGATCGGGCCGAGTATAGCAAAGGGGCTTTCGCCCTTCGAAACAAAGGTATTTATGTCCGTTTTTCGTAATTTTTTTGGCACTGCAGTTACGTGATCATCTTCCGTTTACAGCATTGCAATTCCCAAAATGGATTGCGAAATATCGAATTAGTTACACAATCATGAATAATGCCTATCAACAGATTAGTTCAGTGACAGTGCGTTTCATTTCGGGAAGCCTGGGTCAAAAATACTTCATTGAATGATTGACAGCTAGCCAGAGCGCTAGGCTATGGTAAGCAAGCGCTGCCTCTGCATACCAACATGGCACCGAAATGGAACGAGTGGGCACATGAGCGATTCCAGCTGTAGAACGTTACTACCTGCGATACGCGAAGCTACAACCTATTCACTGCTGACTGCTTTTTTCCATGATTTCCTCTGGCCTCACAAATGGGCCTGCATCAAGATCGGAACGTTGATGGTCCTCAGTGTCGCCCTTCAGCTCCCGTCCCCCATTCTGACCATGTATGTCATTGATCGTGTTCTTCCGTTGAAGGACGTTGGATTACTGAATGGGATTATCGGGCTATTGCTTGCCCTTACGCTTCTTCGGCACATATTCAGTTATCTGAATGAGACTGCAACTCTTCAGATCAGGGAAATGATCATCATGGAAGTGCAGAAGCGTCTAACGCTGCATATCCAGAGATTGCCGCTGAGTTTTTTTTCTGACAAACAGTCTTCTTATCTTCAGTCGCGGGTCATGAGTGACGGCCGTGCGATCGAAGGTGTTCTCATCAAGAGCCTGGTGTCTCTGGCCATCAACGTTCTTCTCTTCTTCACTGGCTTACTTTTTGTCCTGCTGGTCCGTTACGAGATCGTGTTGATCATGCTTGTGTTCCTGGCCCCATTCGCGCTGGTCCGCTATTTTGCTAATGACAAAATGCGAAAGCTGAGCCAGGACCTTCAAGAGACAACCGCGCGCGTCTCCGCTTTCATCGCTGAAAGCTTTGCCGGAATACGAGTCATCAAGAGTTACGTGCGGGAAGAGTTTCAGCAGGACCTGATCTCAGAACGCCTTGAGTCTCTGAAGAAGATATTTGTGAAGACCAATCTGGTGGCAGTCTTCAGCACGGTTGCCACCAGTCTCTTGATGGCGCTCAGCGCCGCAGCCGTCCTGTGGTATGGCTCTAGAAACGTCCTTGCCGGACGAATGACTCTAGGGCAGGTGGTAGCTGTGCTCTCCATGTTCAGCTTCTTTTACCAGCCCATTAATGAGTTGGTAGCTGCCAATCTGAAGTTCCTTCAGGCCGCCGCGTCGGTCAAGAGAATTTATGAATTCATTGGAATGAGGCCTGAACGTCGCGGAGGGCAAGTTATTGCCGGCCATTGTGCGGGAAAAATTGAATTTAGAAACGTCGAGTTTGCCTATCAGCTCGGCCATGACGTGCTCCGAGGCGTCAATTTGCTGATCGAGCCTGGGAAGCACGTAGCGCTCGTGGGTAGAAGCGGCGCCGGCAAGAGCACGCTGGTAAACCTGCTGTTGGGCTTTTATTCCCCATCTGCAGGGGAGATCCTGGTGGATGGTAAGCCGGTTTCTGATCTGTCACTTGATTCGTTGCGAGAAAACATCGGAATTGTTGACCAGAACGCATTTCTGTTCAGCGGCACTATTCTGGACAATGTACGTCTTGGCAAGCCTTCAGCAACCCTGGAAGAAGTGAAGGAAGCCTGCCAGTTGTCTCATGCCGATGAGTTTATCGCCAGGCTGCCTGAAGCTTACAACACGCTTGTCGGCGAGCGCGGTGTGCGGCTCTCCGGTGGACAAAGCCAACGCATCGCTTTGGCGCGAATGTTTCTTAAAGATCCTTCCATTCTGATTCTGGACGAAGCGGTTTCCTCCATCGATTCGGAGTCGGAATCCTATATTCAAACCGCAATTCGCCGTCTCATGGCGTCACGGACCACCATCATCATCGCCCATCGCTTATCGTCCGTTCTGGTGGCGGATGATGTTGCCGTCCTTGAAGGCGGCAGGATCGTGGAAATAGGTACACACAACGATCTCCTGGAAAAGAACGAATCATACGCACGCTTGTTTCGTGAACAGTTTGGGCCAGCCTTACAGGAACGCCGCGCGGCTGAAGTTGTGGCTGCGGGTTAATTGATCTTGCGCAAGGAGCTATCAATGAATCGAGTGTTATTACCTCCCCGGTGTCGAACATGGTCAAAAGATGGCTGGCACATCTACTTTGACCCTTACAACTTTATCGTTGTCCGGGTGAATGACAGTGGCCGCCTGATACTGGATATGTTGAAAAGGCACATGTTGCTGAGTGACATTGCCGCGGCGATCGCAAGTAAGTTTGGCATGCCTCTGTCAAACGCGCAGGAAGCGGTGGAAAGGTTTGCCGGCAGTTTGATCAAGGCCGGCTTCCTGCACCAGAATGTTTACGAGGAGCGGTCGCGAGCTGAATTCAATGCGGTGAACTTTCCCTACGATATCTATGTTCACCTGACCAACAAGTGCAACTTGCAGTGCCCCTATTGCTACAACAAGACCGACCGTGAAACCAAGATCAAGCTGGAAAAAGGCGGGCTGGTGGCGCCCACCATGAGCACGGACGAATTCAAACACCTGATTACCAGGCTGGTTGAGAATGGCGTGCGCAGGATCCTGTTTACCGGTGGAGAGCCGCTGCTTCGTCCTGACGCAATGGAACTGGTTGCTTTTGCCAGAGAGCGGTCGAACCAGAGAGTCAGCGACGGTAGCACAGCCGTGAATCTGGAAATGCTGACTAACGCAACTCTGATCAAGCCTGCCGTGGCGGAGAAGATGTGTGAACTGCTGAATACCGTCACCATCAGCCTTGACGGCCATGAAGCGCACATTCATGAGGATCAGCGGGGCGCGCGGACTTTTGAGCCAACCGTGAACGGTGTGCGCACCCTGGTGGAAAAGAAAAAGGAACTTGGCACAAAGCGGCCTTTTATCTGTATGGTCCCGGCCCTGACCACCAAGAACGTGCCGTTGATGAAAGAGATATTCGAATTCTGCCTTGACGATCTGGGTGCGGACGGCATGGCGCCCATTATTTTTCAGGCGGGTGACCATCAGCAGGTCAGCCTCAACCAGATTCCCGAACTCAAAGTGTTTCTCCAGGAACAGGAGCGGACAAAAGAGTACATGCTGGCGCGCAACCAGCGGCTGGGAAAGGCGCCGGCCAAGAGCGGATTTCTTGTTCCTCGCGACCACTGTGGCGTGGGCAACCATGAGATCAGCGTTGATCCCGGTGGATTCGTTTATCCCTGCCAGTCTCTGCACTTTGATGAATTCATCTGCGGAAACGTGCGCGAAACCGACATCAAGGAAATCTTTGACCGTTCTGCCGTGATGAACCGCGTGCGTGGCACTACTGTGGAAACGCTGAGCGTCTGCTCCCATTGCGACTTCAAGTACTTGTGCAATGGAGGATGCCGCGCCACTGCCTACAACGTGTACCGTGAATTCGATCACCACAACGAACTCTATTGCAGGATGTTTGAGACCACGTCGGTGTCCAAGCTCTGGGCTGCCGCTGAAAATCAGATTCCTGCGTAGACGGACCAGCGTCTTTCTTAGAAGAAAGGAGGGCCCCATGTTCGATCCTATGGCTTTTAGTGCTGACACCGTAATGGGTGGTGCGGCGGCAGAATGTTCCTGTTCCTGTCTGTGCACCGGTTCAGGCGGCGGAAGCGGATCCGGTGGCGGGAGTCTGAATCAATAGCCCGGCACCGGTTCACCGGTAACGTTTCGGTTCGCAAAGCGTGAGTTTGTAAAGCTTGAGTTTGTAAATCTATGAAAGGAGGACAATCCCCAATGTTCGATCCCTTAGCATTTGTTGCGGACAATGCGCTCGCGGTAGCAGCTTGTGGCTGCACGTGCGGTTGCAGTGGCGGAGCTGGCGCCGGTAGCGGCGCTGGTGGTGGCAACGAGGCGTAAAAAATGAACGAATGAGCAACTATCCTCCGCTGAACTGCAGCGGCGGTGGATAGAGGCTCTCCCTTGATGTGCACACAACGACGATATGTACACAGCGATGAGGTGAATCATGAGACCAGAGCGGATACGCATTCTGGCGACAATATTGTTATCGGGAACAATGCTTTGTGGCGGATTGACGGGAAAAGCCGAGGACAACGATGCATTGCATCTTCAGAGTGGCAGAGTCTTTATCAACGATCGGGCGCAGCCGGGTACCTATTCGGCGGTGATGACTCATTTCCGGTTCTTATACTTTTATGTGCCCGAGAAGGGGCTGTTCATTGTTTCCAGCAGCGAGTTTGATCACGCAGTGCAATCCGGCAGATTTGAAAACCGGGAGATGAAATTTGATGTTCCAGGAATTGCGTTCAAGCTTGTTGCGGCGCGCTCAATATTTGAGAACAGCCGGCCCGCATGGGTGCGTTATGACCCGGGTTTCACGTTGGACGTAACGACACTCATGTTCGGATATGGAGATTCGGAGTCCGCGCCCTATGATTGGCCCAAGCAAGTTGGAAAACATATTTGAAATTCAACCATCCCTCCCTCATACGCAGCCTGGCCGGCTTATGACGGAACTGAAATCACCTCAGTCCGGCGGCAAAGATGGCGTCTTGTCCTCCGTCATTCATCAGATGGGGCGGGAGGCTTCGCTTGAACTGCTGGATCGCGCTGGCATTCGCGGCCGCGCTGGCGGCGGCTTTCCCACTGCCCATAAGTGGTGGCTCGTTGCTTCCGCGAATGAATCCCAGAAATTCTTCGTTTGCAACGCGAACCTCGCGCAACCCGGTCAGGGCAAGGAGAGCTGGTTCATTCTCACCAATGCCGACAAGGTGATAGAAGCCGTTGCCATCGCCGCTTATTGTGTAGCTGCGCATTGCGCATATGTTGCCATCCCCGAGCATGCGCATGCCGAAATTGCAGCGCTTGATCACGCAATAGACCGCGCGTATCAGGCAGGGTTGCTGGGAAAAGACGTTTCTGGTTCTGGATATGACTTAGAGATGAAGCTAGTCAAAATGCCGGCGGCGCATCTGGCGGGCGAAGAAACCGCGCTACTGGAGTTTATTGAAGGCAAAGCGTTGCAGCCGCGGAAAAGACCTCCATTGCCAACCGCCGCGGGATTGTTTGGCAAGCCAACCGCTGTCAGCAACCTGGAGACAGTGTTGCAGTGCAGGCTCGCCCTGAAACTTGGAGTCGAGGAATATCGGGAGCTGGGTACTCCTCAGGCGCCGGGAACCATGGTGTTCACCCTGTTCGGAAATGTGAAACGCCCCGGTCTGTATGAGTTACCTCTCGGCGCGACGTTGCGCGACCTTATATTCGATTACGGCGGTGGGCCATCTTTCCCCGGCGATCTGAAAGGAATATTCCCCGGCGGGATTGGATCATCGCTGCTCGGCCCCGATTCGCTTGACGTAGCGCTTGATTTTGATTCCGTTCGCGATGCGGGAAGCGATTTAGGCTCAGGAGTGGTCATCGTCATCGGACAGGAGACATGCGCGGTGGAACTGGCAACGCGCCTGGCAGAATTCTTTCGCGACGCATCCTGCGGAAAATGCAGTCCTTGCAAAGACGGTACTTCCCGCACCTACACCATGTTGACGAAGATCAACCAGCTGCAACAACCGAGCGTTGATCTCTCTGACCGGTCATTGCCTGCGTCCAAACGTCCACCGCAGACTGAACTCACCATCCTCAACAATGTCGCGCGCGGCATCAGTTATACCGATGCTGTCAAAGGTCTGGAGAAGATCTCGTATCTGTGTGAATTCTTCAGGTATCGCGGCGATTGCCATCACAGCACGGAAGCTGCCGGTTCCGTGTTGAGCCTGCTGAACGCGTTTCCTGAAGAATTTGAACAGCACATGCGCGATGGCTTCTGTAAATTAACCGAGCTTGGAGGGACTAAAGCCTCGGCGCTGACCGCCGCCCTTTAGTGGTGGTGATGAAGTAAAAGACTGCAAAGGGATGAATCGATGCTGAAGATGTCAATCAGTCCAGCTTCCAGTTGCCCTCCCAGGGTCGAAAACGACCTTCTCCAGGAAAGCTACAGGAGAGATCTTGCTTCGTTCGCGCGCATGCTGCATGACAGACATTATGTTTCCGGCTGCGATGGAAACCTCTCCGTTCGGCTGGATAAGAACAGCATCCTTACAACTCCCACGGGAATGTCCAAGGGGTTATTGAAACCGGAACACATGGTGCTGGTTGATCTTCAGGGTCGCAAACTGGAGGGAGCGTTTCAACCTTCCAGTGAGATTGAAATGCATCTCACCATCTACAAGCACAGGGCGGATGTTGGTGCGGTGGTCCATGCTCATCCGTGTGTCGCAACCGGAATCGGATGCAGTGGCACCGGTTTGACTGAGCCGGTCTGTTCGGAACTGGTCTTGACGCTCGGCGAAATTCCTCTGGCTCCCTATGCTCCGCCTGGGACCAGCGCTTTAAGTGATTCGTTGCTCCCGTTCATTGCGGGCCACGATGCCATCCTGATGCAGAACCATGGCGTGGTTGCGTATGGCGCCACGCTCTCTCAGGCCTACCTCAACATGGAAACCGTGGAGCACACCGCCCGCATCACGCTGGTATCAAGACTGCTCGGGTCCATGAAACCGCTGAATGCTGATCAGGTCTGCCACCTGCTTGACATGAAAGCAAAGAAGACCTTCCCGCGTTCTGATTCCCAGCACTAAACAGCCGTCAACATTAGCCGATGCATATCTGGAGGGAAGACCGAAAGACTGTTTTAGGAGATTCCATCAAAGAGTAAGATACTTTTGCCAGGTCGGTGGGCAATATTGTGGTGTCGAAAAACGAAAACAAACCGGTACCCGAGATTGTCGCTCACTCACTGCTGAAATCTTCGACACTTACGATTAAGGACACGTACTGTCAAGGAAACTGCAAGCAGCAGAGTCCGGAGGAGTGCACAGCCACCACGCAATTAGTGTTTCCGTACCGTGGGATTTTTGTCCGGCATGTCGGCCACGAACAGGTCGTAGCCGGGCCAAACCAAATGCTGTTTTTTAACGCGCATGAGGGCTATCGCATCAGCCACCCCGTCGCCGGTGGCGATGCCTGCCTTACCATCGTCATCGGTGAATCACAGCTGCGAGAACTTTCACCAAAGAATTTGTTGAACGACGGCCCAGCATTGACGTTTCGCCGACAGCGTTCACGGATTGATGCGCGCACTCAGTCGCTTGTAGCACTGCTGCGCCACAGTCTGCGTGAGAATACATCCGGACCCTTAGAGGCAGAAAGTCTCGCATTGACGTTGGTCCAGCGAGCACTAGGGTCACGCACTACACACCCAGATGGAGCGAGTTTAGGTCGCCAACAACTTGTGGACCGGGCAAAGCTCGTCCTTGCAAGTAATTCGGCGCGACGGTGGACCTTGGCTGAAGTCGCCGCCGAAGTGCGCGTCTCGCCGGTTTATCTCACGCAAGTCTTCCAACAAGTGGAAGGCGTTCCGTTATATCGCTACCAATTGCGCCTGAGGCTCGCACGTGCTTTAGATCTTCTCGCGCAGTACGACGACTTGACAGCCCTAAGCCTCGATCTCGGCTTTTCAAGCCATAGCCATTTCAGTTCCGCATTCCGTCAAGCATATGGTTACTCGCCTTCAGAATTCAGACGGTCAGCTCTAAATCGCTAAACTCTCTCCTCCAATAAGTCGCTAAAAATCCTGATAGCGATCCTCTCCCCCGGAGTGGTCTACTACATAAATTGGACCGCTCTTGGAGGAATGATCAGATGACACTGAATCGAACGGTGACTGTTTTTGGTGCGTATGGTCATACCGGACATTTCGTTATTGCGGAGTTGTGCAAACGAGGTTGGAAGCCAATTCTTTCGGGCCGCGATGCCGCGAAGCTGAGGACTTTGCGCGATGCGTATCCGGAATTAGAAATGCGCGTTGCGAACTTGGAGAACCCAAACTCACTCGAGGCAGCGGTATCGGGCAGCAGCGTGATTATAAATTGCGCGGGTCCGTTTCTCGACACAGCGATTCCGATCATCGAGGTCGCGATCCGTTCGGGTATTCACTATTTGGATGTGGCAGCAGAACAAGCGGCTGTGTTGGGAGTCTTCCAGCGCTTTGAGCACGACGCACGAGCCGCAGGGGTTGTGGTCGCTCCCGCAATGGCGTTCTATGGTGGCCTTGGCGATCTCTTGGCGACAGCGGCTATGGGTGAGTGGGACGGCGCAGACGAAATCTGCATCGCTGTTGCCCTCGATAGTTGGAACCCCACGCGAGGAACTCGGTTAACCGGCCAACGCAACCCCGGCCAACGTTTTGTTTTTTCGAATAACAAGTTGGAGAGGGCTGATCCACCGCCCGGGTGCAAGTGGAATTTTCCCGCGCCATTCGGAGAGCAAGATGTCGTACCTCTCTCTCTCTCAGAAACCATCACCATCTCGCGTCATCTCCGAACACCAGAGATACGTATGTTCATGAATGTCGCTCCACTTACGGATCTTCGCAATCCAGACACGCCCGTGCCCACGCCCGCGGATGAGAGTGGACGTTCAGCTCAAGTCTTTCTGATGGACGTGATTGCTCGCAACGGAAGCAGAGAACGCCGAATCGTGGCGAGTGGACGAGACATCTATGCGATCACCGCGCCGATTGTAGTGGAAGCGGCGGAGCGCATCGTGAAAGGATTGGTCGAGAAGACGGGTGTCGTCGCCGCGGGCGAGGTCTTCGATGCGCAAGACTTCCTGAACTCGCTTAGTCCAGCCTACCTGGCATTGAAGTTTCTGTGATGCTTGCTATGGTTGGGACAATACGTTGATCCTTTCTGAGGCAATAGGTAACCGGATTTGGCTTTATCGACAGGTTCGCGGGTCGTCGCGAACGGACTTTTGCAAGCCGCTGCCGCATCGCCCAGACTTCCAGCAAATCACTAAAAATCTTGATAGCGACCCTCTCCTCCGGAGTGGCCTACTGGTCACACCCGAATCGCGGGTACTGGAGAAGATGTCATGAGTGCGAAGACTTGTGCGGCTTGCGACTGCAAGCTGGACGCAAATTCCATCAAGGTAAAGATCAGTGGCAAGGCTGTCGAAGTGTGCTGTGACGAGTGCGGACAGAAGCTAAAGGACGCTCACGTTTCAGCAAAAAACGCGAGGAGGGACTAAACGATGATTGGGAACAAGTCTTCAGCGACGCGGCAAAACGTGCAGACCGCGTCAGGGCGTATCAGCTATTTGGAATGTGGCACTGGGCCAGTGGCGTTGTTTGTTCATGGCGTGCTACTCAATGGACATCTGTGGCGTCATCAGTTGGTAGAGCTTTGCGATATTCGTCGCTGCATTGCCGTAGATCTGCTCGCGCATGGTGAGACTGAGATCCCGCCCGGTCAGGACGTATCCGTAACTGCCAATGCCGAAATGCTCAAGCAATTTCTGGATGCTTTGAGTATTGATCGGGTGGACCTCGTAGGGAACGATAGCGGCGGCGGTATTGCTCAGATTTTTTCCGCGAGGTATCCGGAGCGCGTTCGTAGTTTCTCATTGACTGATTGCGATACCCACGACAATTGGCCGCCTGAGGCTTTCAAGTCGTTTTTAGCGATGGCTGCCAATGGTGGTCTAAGCGACACCCTACACGCAATGCTGGCAGATGTATTTCGACGTTAAATGGTCACGTTGGCTTGCTGAAACAATCCCCGGCACCAAGCGACGAGTCGAATTGCAGGGAGCCAGGATCTTCTTCCCTGAAGAACGCTGGACGGAATTCAATCAAGAATTGCGTGCTCACTGGGCGTAGAGAAACGTTGTCGCCTTCAGAAGGCGAGACGCTGCTCGCTGCAACAAGTGCTCATTAAATAGAAGAGAGATGCCGACGTGATCCATGTATTCACAAAGGAGGGTTTAGATGGTTAGGCTTCAAGGAGAGAAGAAGATGGCCGATCAAAAGAGCAAAGCCGAACAGTTCCGAGCGTTGCATATCCCCGGAAAGCCGTTCGTACTTTTCAATGTCTGGGATCCAGGAAGCGCCAAGGCTGTGACCGCAGCGGGTGCCAAGGCGATTGCCACTGGAAGTTGGTCTGTCGCGAATGCGAACGGCTTTGCGGATGGCGAAAATATCCCGCTGGGATTAGCGATCGATAATCTGAGCAGGATTGTCGATGCGACGTGCCTACCGGTGTCCATCGATTTGGAAAGCGGTTATGGCGATGCGCCACAACTGGTCGGTGAGACTATCGGTAAAGCGATTGATGTAGGAGCAATCGGCTGCAACCTGGAAGACAGCTTTCCCGCAAACGGTAAATTGCGAGACGCTGCGGATCAGTGCGATCGCATTCGCTGCGCTCGGCAGATAGCCAATGCCGCCAAGTTTCACTTTTTCATTAATGTTCGGACAGATGTCTTTTTCCAAACGCCGGCCGAGTTTGATAACGAGTCCATGATGGTTCAGGCGATCGAGCGTGCACACGCGTACGCGGACGCCGGTGCTGATGGGCTCTTCGCTCCTGGTTTAGCAAATATTGGTTTAATCGCACGCCTGGTCAAAGAGTCGCCACTCCCGCTCAACATCATGGTTGAAGATGCTACGCCAGCTATTTCTGTACTTGCAGATCATGGCGTCGCAAGAGTAAGCCACGGTCCTCGTCCTTACGTTATGGCGATGAAAACTCTGGAGGAAGCAGCGCGTGCCGCTAGCCTGTGAAGGAAACAACATGCTCGACTTAGTGGACCGCTGGTCTCTCGCACAATCGAAAAGAAGCCGCGTTTAGGATCGGCAACCCGTCGAAAGCCTTAAGAATTTCCGGCCAACCGTAAAAAACATCCTGCTAAATGATTAAAACAGGGAGTATATTTTCGACGGCAATTACGACCTCTTCCAGAAGCGCAGCGCCGGCTCGCTAAGTCATTGAAAAGGATCAGATTCAAAACACGACCTCTTCCATGCATCGGAAGTGGGTTCACGTAAGTAATTGAAATTGGTGGACCTGGTCGGGATCGAACCGACGACCTCTTCCATGCCATGGAAGCGCGCTCCCAGCTGCGCCACAGGCCCACTCTTTGGGTGAGACCTTTATATTGTCGCTGAGGTGGAACAAATCGTCAACAAAGTCGTATAGAGAGGTACGGATCTTTCATCTGACGTCTGGTTCGAATCATAGCGTGGGCGACGCGGTGTGCTGCTATTCTGGGTTGAGCCCTTTTGCTGGACGCAACGTCTATTGTTAAGGACAAAAGATTAAGGGACGGGTTGAACAGAGACTTGGCCATTACACCTGGTGATAATTCAATTCGTGTGGCAAATGTCCGCCGCGGCATCTCCTTGAAAGAGCCGACGATGATCGCGCTTGAGACCTTGCGCACGCACAAGCTACGTTCGTTTCTCACACTGCTGGGTGTAATTCTTTCGGTTTCCACGCTGATTGTAGTGGTGTCTTTAATTGAGGGAACAAACCGTTACATCTCAGATAAGGTGGCAAACTTCGGAGCGAATGTTTTTCAGGTAAGCCGTTTTCCCATCATTACCAGCTTTGACGAATTCCTTCGCCTGCAAAAGAAGAACAAGAACGTGACCTGGGACGACTATCGTTTTCTCAAGGAAAACATGAGGCTGGCCAATGCCGTTGGAATTGAAACTTCTGGCCGGCTGGGAAAAGCAAAGTATAGAGGCGACACCCTGGATGACGTCACCATCGTGGGCGTCTCCGCGGAAATGGCGGGCATTGACACCCGCGAAGCTGAGAATGGTCGTTACATCATTGAAGCTGATAACAGTCACCGTGCGAATGTAGTGATGCTTGGGACCGATATCGCCAAGAGATTCTTTGGCGGCGTTGATCCGCTCGGGAAGTCCCTCTATATAGATGGTGAAGAGTTTGAAGTGGTGGGCGTATCAAAGGAGCTGGGGACGGCGTTTGGTCAATCGCAAGACGACTTTGTGCTGATGCCGGTGGAAACGTACCAGAAGCTGTACGGCACACAGGAAAGCATGGACATTGCGGTACAGGCAATCGGGCCGGACTTCATGGATCCTGCCAAGGATGAAGCGCGCATGCTGATGCGGGCCCGGCACCATCTCAAGCCTAACGAAGATGACAACTTTGGAATCATCGAAGCCTCCGCGGTCATGGACCTGTGGAAGCAGCTCACCGGGACACTGGCTTCGAGCTCGATCGGAATCGTGCTGGTGTTCATGGTGATCGGCGGCATCGTCATCATGAACATCATGCTAGCGAGCGTGACGGAGCGCACCCGTGAAATTGGTGTGCGCAAGTCTCTGGGCGCAACACGGACTGATATTCTCATGCAATTTGTAGTGGAAGCGGCGGTGATGTCGGTGGTGGGCGGCGCTCTGGGAGTCATAGCGGCCATGGCCATCACTCTGCTGGTCAAGCTGGCCACTCCCGTTCCGGCTGCCGTTCCGTTTCTATGGGTAGGCATTGCTCTTTTGATTTCCACTTTGGTCGGACTCTTCTTTGGCGCTTATCCAGCGCACAAAGCCTCAAAACTTGATCCCATTGAAGCCCTGAGATTTGAAGCATGAGAGCACCTAAAACAACGCTATTGTCGGAAGACGTGAAGATGGCACTGGAAACCATCCGCACGCACAAAGTGCGCTCGTTCCTGACTGTGCTTGGCGTGGTGATTGGCGTCACCGTGGCGATTACGGTCACGTCAATTCTTCTGGGTTTTGAGAGCAGCGTACAGGATTCGTTCGACCAATTCGGCATGAACAATCTGTTCGTCTTCAAATTTCAGCAGGGAATCCGCGGCAGACTCACGCCCGAGGAACGCACTCGCAAATCGCTGACCTTTGAAGATGGTATGGCCATGCGCGAAGAGCTTCCCGCGGTGAAAGAAGTCAATATCATCGCGCTGCCTAAAATAGGCGTTGGGCCGCAGCCGATCCGTACCGCCAGATACAAAGGCAAGGAGCTAAGCAATATCAGGTTTCGTGGCGTCACGGCCAGCTATATGGAAGTGCAGAGCGCCAAAATCAAGGACGGCCGCTTTTACACCGACCAGGAAGATCTGCATCGGTCTGATGTTGTGGTGATTGGTTTTGATGTGGCCAATGCGCTTTTCCCGACCGAGAACCCGATTGGCAAGCCGCTTCAGGTGGATGGTGGCGTGTACGAGGTGATTGGAATCCTCGACAAGAAAAAGAACGCCGCTCTTGGCGTGTCTGACAATGAGGTTTTCATTCCTTATCGCACGTATCGCAAGCACTATCCGCGTGACGATGAAAATTTCATCAACGCCATGGCCTATCCGGGAATGAAGAACATTGCGGAAGACCAGATCCGCAGCCTGCTGCGTACGCGCCGCCGGGTTCCCCCTGACAAGCCAGACACCTTTGGTATCAGCAGCGCAGAGCAGGTGGGTGAGCAATTTAAATCCATCATGGCTGGCGTGGTGCAATTGGTGGTTACCGTGGTCTCAATTGGTTTGCTGGTTGGTGGCGTAGGCGTAATGAATATCATGTTAATGAGCGTAACCGAGCGCACCAGAGAAATCGGCGTGCGCAAAGCAATTGGCGCCCGCCGGCGGGACATCACCTTCCAATTTCTCACCGAAGCCATGACTCTCACTGGCATCGGGGGTATCATCGGCATTGTTCTGTCTCTTACCTTGAGCCTTCTGCTCAAGCTGGCCAGCATACCGTCACTGATTCCAATTTGGGCAATCGCATTGGGAGTGGTGGTGGCCTGCAGTGTGGGATTGTTCTTCGGAATCTATCCGGCCGTAAAAGCCGCGCGCCTCGATCCGGTGACGGCGTTACGTTACGAGTAAGCTGGCTGTCTTTTTGTTTTAATCCCGAGTGTAACGAGGGATCCCTACGGGGATTCGGGATGACGACGCGTCGTCGTTTGGCCGAACAGATGATTGCCAACCGTGGCTCTTCTGCCGCTCTCTACTCCGCCACTTCAGTTTCACGAACATATCCATACGGACAATGGCGGCAGCCGGAGCGGCAGCAAAAGCCACGATCGCGCAGAAACTTTGCGGTAAATACCCAGCAGCCATTCTCCAGGTAATAGTCCTCGCCTTCCACCAGATCATTGCCAGAGCTCAAGACATTACCGCCAGCGCCAGCGGCTGGGCTTGCGGATTCTCAACCAGCACGCCGTCTTTGAAGCTGACTTGTTTCCCAGAGATGGCAGGCACGCGCTCGCCCGGAACCACAATGCCAGCGAGATTCAATGGATCGGCAGCGGAGA
>WNFA01000232.1_pt1 | contig 48755 bp, 44 predicted proteins | sample 5400481 | NCBI WGS metagenome assembly WNFA01 (sample SAMN13153340, study PRJNA577476) | soil metagenome | isolation source: 120 cm saprolite under Douglas fir tree site 2 hole 1 replicate 2 | place: USA:California | collected 2015-04-18 | reverse complement strand
AGTTGAAATCGGGAATTCCGGCTTAGGGGAGCAGATTTACAGTTGCGGGGTGGAGTTCCCATAACGTCGCAACCTGCCCAGATCCACGATTGTGCTCAAAATCCTCGAATGCCATTCCCAGGACCTCTGCTGGCAAAGCTTGTGGCAGTTCCCCACCATGCTCTACGTCAAGGCGAAACCCATGTTGTGCTAATTGCGCTTGAATATTTTTTCGCGCGCTGCAAAACTCGCTGTCAACAGGCGTCTCCACGATCACTCTGGGAGCGTTTCTATCTGCCGTTTGAGAAATCTCAAGGTCGACGTCACAGTCTTCGCCGTTAACACTCACGTTCTGTAGAAATGCCTGCGCAACATGGAACACCTGCAGTTCGCGCCCAGTTCGGGGTGCGTCCGGAAGAATGATGACATCCTGCGGCCAACTGAGAATGGTGTCTACCGTAGTCTCTATTGGAGTCATATTCGGAATTGGGACATGCTTCTGGTAGTGGCGGAAATCGGCGCCGGGCGGTTCAAGAGGTACGCATTTGCAAAGATCCTGCGGCTGAACCTCACCAAAATTGACACCCCCGCAAGATAATGTTGAGGCAAAGTATAAAGCCACGCCACCCACAAGGGAAACGCGTATGAGCCGCTTTATTCGATTCTTGCTAAATGGCATGCGGGTGAAATTCAGCGGACTAGGGGAAAGCAACATCCCGCCGCACGGCAGTGCGGCTGTCCTTCCCTGCTCCCGTTGCTCATTTCCGAGGCTCGGGCTCCCGACCATAAACTGTGTCCATCTCCATTAAAGAATGGGCTGCGTGAAAAAAAATGGTCAAAATTGACCAACGAAGATCACCGCGTTTATCGGGCCGCCGCGCGGAAGAGGAACTTAACTAAAATCCCCAGGCTGTACTAGGTTCATTTTCGCCCCCAGATGTGAATGGCGGCCAAGATCAAGACCCACAAGCCCCAACAATCGACGCTGTAAAAAGCCAGCTCCATATCACGGATGTATTTCGTTTCATGACGCCCCTGTTTCGTATTGGTTTAGACTAATGGGCCTAGAGACAGACCTGCAAAATCGCGACAAATTGCTAACCGGCGCCTTGTTTACGCTTGACGAGGAAGTCTTAAGCATTTAAGACTATATTAGCACTCGAAAGTTCGGACAGCACACCCTCTCCCAAACCGTCGCGAGCTTGCGGGAAATACGTGAACTCTGTCGCCCTTTCTGCCGGACTGTCGTGGCTCGCCGTAGAAGCAGGAAGCAGTCAGCAGCCTCGTGGGGAGGGTTGCCGGCCTGCTAAAGGTCGATCATCTGGTCCGGGCATCGATGGCTGTAGGCAGATGGATCGGTCGTTTTCGGAGACAGCCCAACACCCCTCGATGCTAGCCTGCCCGTCTTGTGCAACCGGGAAATAACCCAGTGCTTGTGCAAATCGGTCCTTTCAAGTCCTAGCGAGGAAAGACCTATAAATTCATTCTTCTACACGCGATTCGAAGGGTGGTTAAATGCGCAACAAATGGCGCAAATCCAAACCTGATGCCAAGAAAAGCTTCCTTGCGGCGAAACTCTTCGGGCCTTGCAGAGCCGGCAAACACGATCAGTGTGCCGTAGAGCTTGCGACGTATCGTTGCTCGTGTAATTGCCATTACCCCAAGTCGGACGCATCCGAGGGAGAAAGGCAGCCTAGCCTAAACGTTGCATCAGCGAACGCGACCCAGCGTCGGAACCCCAGGAAGAATAACCTGAAGTCTTACTTCGCATATGAGCGATCACGAACTCACTTGGCCCTTTCGTGTATGGGTGCGAAAGAACCGGATGGAGTTCTTGGTAAGCACAACCAGTCCCGCCTTGGGGAGACCACTGGAGACGAACTGGGATGGGAAGCCGCGCGAGATCGGCTCGAAACGAGGCAACCGAGTGTACGATTCCGTATAAAACGAATCAGCGCTTTCTTGCGACCTCTCAGCGCGCTTCTGCTCGCCTTGCTAGTCTTCCAAGGCTGCAACGCACTCGATCTCTTGTGCGGAAGTGCTCGGCCAGCCCCGATCATTGGGTCTCTTTCTCCCAGCACGATTACGTTCGCAGAAGTGCAGCAGGGCTTTCTTCTCACTGTGAATGGTAGTCACTTTGTTTCGTCTTCTGTCGTGGTCATCAACGGGACCACGCTAAGCACTAAGGTCACGAGCACTCAGCAGTTGCAGGTCACGATCACGACCGCCTTGATCTCCGCTCCTGGAACAGCAAGTGTGACAATCAAGACTCCGGGCGGGACCTCGGGCGATCTTGGCTGCACGAGCGGTGGAACCAGCCACGCCCTCGTCTTGACTATCACTTAAAGCAAAAGCAGCGGGCAAATAGGAAATTAACCCTGAATGTTTTCCAAGACTTGAGATATCGAAATCGCGTTTCACTTTGCCGGGCACGCAAACAGACTGCGCTCATCTCCGAAACAGAATGGTAACCAGCAAGTTGATATGAGAGCGACACAGCACGGACCATCATAATTGCTGGGGATATGGGGGGCGAATGGTTGGACAGAGAAAAATACGAGTTCGGAGCGGTATAACTCGTACCGTCGGTTGTTTTGCAATCCTTGCTCTCCTTGCGGCCACGTTATCCACCACTGCGGATGGGTATCCTGGGGCAAATTCTTCTTCGACCGTCCAGCAGTCAAGCCTAAACAAGTCGATACGCAAGAACCTGCCCAACTTCGGCGAGGCGACTACGACCCTATACCGCGGCGGCCAGCCCTCGAAAAGCGGATTTCGCATCCTGGCAAAGATGGGCATTAACATCGTGGTAGACCTGCGCGGGTCGCGCGATAGTGAGCGCAAGATTGTGACACATCTCGGGATGCAGTACGTGGCACTACCCTGGCATTGCTCGTTTCCACAAGATAAAATATTCGCGCAATTCCTTACATTGCTGCGGAATAATCCAGGTAAAAAGATTTTCGTCCACTGCCGTTTGGGTGATGACCGCACGGGAATGATGATTGCATCCTACCGGATGGCCCAAGAGGGCTGGCCTGCGGAGAAAGCCGAAAAGGAAATGGAGAAGTTTGGCTTTTCCTTCACCCACAGACGTCTGATTTGCCCCGGCCTGTCTTCCTATGAAGAAAAATTTCCCCAGCGCTTTAAGACCAGCCCCGCATTCCGGGACCTGCGTTAGGAGACTAAGTTTAGGTTACTGGCACCACATTAGGTGTACATCGAGGAAGTCGGTTTTTATAGCCCTGCGACGATCATCCAAGGATGCACAGCGCCACGGACTGAAAGTACGGCCCGTTGATGTACAACGCTCAGATTGGAAAACTGGCGACTTTTCGTCAGACCTTAATGTGATCCGAGTCTGAATGACGTACTTCGGGCGGGTCCTGATGCTTCTGTGTTGGACAAGAAAAAATATGGACAGCGTAATCACAAGTCTTCTGGACTCTTATGGATACGTCGTCCTTTTCCTTTTGGTTGGTCTAGAAAGCCTCGGCATACCTCTTCCAGGAGAAACCGCACTAGTCACAGCCGCGGCTTTCGCTGCGTCAGGTCACATGTCGATCTATATGGTCGTCGCGACTGCGGCCGTCGCCGCAATCGTGGGCGATAACGGCGGATATTGGATTGGCCGCAAAGGCGGGCTTGCCCTGGTTCGGCGGTATGGGCACTTCTTGCATCTCGACGAATCAAAGATTCATCGTGCCCGTGATTTCTTTGAACGCTATGGTGCCAAGACTGTTTTCATTGGGCGCTTCATTGCATTGCTGCGCACCTGGGCCGCTGTCCTCGCGGGAGTTGGCGAGATGCGATACAGCACTTTCATGTTGTACAACGCGACAGGCGGCATCACTTGGGCTGTCATCTTCGGTACCCTTGGCTACATTTTTGGGCGCAACCTGCCGAAGCTTGAGCATTATGTGGGCCAGGCCAGTCTCGCTCTGGTCCTTCTAGGCGCCATAGTGGTAAGCCTTGTTCTAGGTGCCCGCTGGTTTAAGACACATTCTGATCAACTGGCCGAGCGAGTGTCGCGTGTCGCCGATCAAATTGCGAATTCTCGCTTCTTCCTACGCTTTCGCGAAAGTCATCCTCGGGCATGGGACTTCATCGTTCGACGGTTTGAGCCGGGCGAATACCTGGGTCTGCATCTCACATTTGGCCTGATTATCAGCTGCGGTGCGTTATGGCTTTTCGGCGGGGTGACGGAGGATGTAATTCATCATGATCCCCTTACCCAGTTCGATCTCACGCTGCTCGACTGGCTCCATATGCATACTGCGCCGATAGGCTTCAGGATCTTTACAGCAATCAGCTGGCTCGGTTCTCCCGTGCTGATGGCCACCCTTGCGATCTTGGTGGCTCTAGTGCTTGCTGTGCGCCGGTACTGGCTTCTTTTTATCGGCTGGACCGCGTCCCTCGCTGGTGCCGGTGTTCTTACCGTGGCACTCAAGCACATCATTCAGCGTCCCCGGCCCATTTATGCAGCTACCTTTCTGCCTAGCTACAGCTACAGCTTTCCAAGCGGCCATGCAATGGGATCACTGATCGGCTACGGGATGCTTGCGTATTTGCTCGTGGTCTTCTGGGCAAAGCGTCGGCAAGTGCGGATTGCGATCATTGTTGCCGCTGTCTTGCTCGTCAGCGCCATTGGGTTCAGCCGTCTCTACCTCGGTGTACACTATTTCAGTGATGTAATTGGCGGCTTCGCTGGCGGCCTGCTGTGGTTATCAGCCTGTGTAACCGCTTTAGAAATTTCCCGTCGTCAGTCCAGCAAAAGGCAACTTAGAGCGTAGTGCTACGGGCCAGCGTTCCGCATATTCTACTGACACGCCTACTGACACAGCGCGCGTCGCCGTCGTGCATGGGTTGCAGAGTTTTGACCTGTCGGTTGAGGTCACTTTAACTTATTGTTTGCTTTGGGAAACCCAGAAGGCTCAGCGGCTGGGAAATTACTTGACGCGGTAGAGGTCTGCACTTGGGCCGTAGTCTGCCGGAATGTTTATCGCACAACGTCTTATCCGAATTGTGAGCAGATCACACTGAATTGCGCGATCTGGAGGATGCGGATGAGGCTAGGCGCGGTGCCGAGTTTTAGCGCTGCTTTGCCATCCGTGGCTCGGTTGGTGCCCGGTAGTTCTGCTTGCAACATAGCGGCTTTTGTTTCGCGGTACGGATTAAGGTACGTAGATCTTTCAGCTTGTACGGACTAGCAAGGACTTAGGGGGCCGCCCGCCTCTTGCAAGTCGTTGTATTTCCTTGGTAGAGGTCTGGGGTCGCGTACACAACACCTACACAACAGTCAGGCGACCAACCATAGCCTTACATACCTACAACGCACAGCCAGTGCGCTGCATGTCCTTGAATTTACGTTCTAACGTTAATTCGAATTGCAATAGGCATCCATACGACGATCGAATGCGGGACGTTTACCAGAAGTCTATCGAGAGTACTTCATGCTCGCTGTGGCGCGACCGGAGCCCGCTGTAAGGAAAGGGCCAAGTTGCTGCTTTCGAGCAAAGCTGCTCAGGGTGCTCGTCAGAATGCGTTGTCTCGCTTCTACTCCGGTTCAAGACGCGCTCACGTTCGCTCACGATTCATTGTTCCCGAGCGTTCCGGAGCGTGATTTTCAAGACCTGTAAGGCATCGCCCATGCCCCACATTCAACAAGATAGAAACATCTGTCTGCACTCATAACCCAAAGGTCGGTGGTTCAAATCCACCCCCCGCAACCAACGCGATCATAAGGTTACGAGGAATTTGGATTTTCGATTGTGGTGTGAAATGGTCCATTACTTTTGAAGCGCCATAGGAGAGGCCGTCCACCTGGCGGCCTTTTGCTATTTGGTGAGGTCTTGAAGCAGCGCCCGCTGCACCACCGATGTATTGGCTTTGTGCTTCGCTTCCATGACGGCTCCGCCGTAGAATTCCCGCTTCACATCTGAACTGAACCAGTCTTGAAATTGGCAAAGAACAACTCGGCTGTCGATCTTCGGTCGGTGCATGCATTTGGCTTGTCTCTCCAGATGGGTTATGCGAAAAGAACAACCTTGCTTCCGCCAAAATCATCATCGTGCTTGGGATAACGTGCTCCTCAGCCTAAGGTCAGGGAGTAAAGAACACCTCTTTGAACCTGGTTTGTCGCTCGTCATATAACTCCTAATATCTGGACAATCCAGCATTGGGTGTTAAGGCGGTCGCCTGCCTGACGTGACCGGCGAAATTTGTACCAAAATGCCCAGAAGCTAGCAAACGGTATCCCCGGTCGTGGGATGAACTAGGCCGCACCCTTTCTGATCTCGGCAATGATACTCCGCGCGCGGCGGAACTCGTCGTAGACACTGGAAACCTCTTGGTCGGACAACGTAGCCGTTGCCTTCTTTGAGGGGTCCGATAACGTCGAAATCAAAAAATGCAGCGCAGAACCCGGTTATCCGGTCCAGACGGGAAAATATCCTTGCTGGTGGAGTAATCCGCTGGAGCTTTATTTTTCGTTTTTCCATTTGTTTCGTCGCTGATGAGGTGCGGTTCACGATGCTGTTGACCAAGGCACGAGACTTTGGTGCGCCCGGCGATCGCAGAGTTTGAAAAAGAAAAGGCAACGCCCGATGAGGTTGTAGGTTTTGATCCCGACTAGCTCCGCCATATAAAATCCCGTTTAAAATCAATGCTTCTGGCGATCATAAACAAATCAGTTCCGCGCGGATCGGCTTCGAGCCTTAGTGCGGCTGATGCGCTGGTCCAGACTTGCAAACCAAGACGCTGCAGACAAACCAAACGGACGCCTGACCGTGCTTTGCTACAAGCGTCACAGGGCTGCTGAGCCGACGGGTAAGAGTAGGGCGGTGACGAAGATTCATGTCCATTCGTCGCTGTCCGGCGGTACCCTGTTAGGTCCAAGCAAAAAGAAATAGGATCTAGGGAAATGCCGGTACATAAACCACAAGATCCCGCCGGGCCTTATCCACGAGAACGCAGGTACCGTCGCTTCGACCTCCGGTTCCCTGTCCACGTTGCTTTTCCATCCGGGAGCACGGTCCGCGAACTCGATACCATTAGCAGAAACGTTAGCATCGGCGGCCTGCTTGTGAAAGCCAACGATTCGCTTCCCCCGGAGGCGCAAGTCAGCTTAACTATTGAAGTGAAAGGCCCACGGTTGCGCCGCCCGGTCCTGCTAGTAGGCGAGGGCCAGGTTGTGCGGGTGGAGCGGTTAGAAGCTGGTGCTGGATTTGCCATCGCCATTGAGTGCAAGCGTCCCATTGCTGAAATCGAAAATCATCTTCCAGCCACGAGCTGAGCCGGACCCTTTACCAGAATTCGTTCGCCACCGTTAGCCGCGGCAGAAGTTTTCCCTTACCCATATCATTCACCCGCGCGAGACAGATCCGCTGCTCTATAATTCATCGGTCGCTCCTGCGCCGTGGTTCATTTCGGTTCTCCACCTCAATGATAGTGGAGGTTAGCTTAATGACTAATCGGTCCTCAATTTCGGTCGCGCTCCTAAATATGATGTTGGAATTTGTTTGAGACGACTCCTGAGTGCGGCTTCGAATGTGCTATTGGCAAACACTATTAGTTTCGTGGCCTCGGTTTCGATCCCGATGGATACTATTGTGATCATTTGTCTGGATCCGTATTGCGTTCGGTAACCGCACTGAGCTTGATGGAACTGCGCCGCATCCGCAAGAAGCTGGAATCCAAGTAGCTCTCTATTTCCGCTGTCGCTGAGGAGTCAGGCGACTACGCCGCGTTCGTAACCGAATATGTATGAGCGGAAGGCGAGGGCTCGATACGGCGCGATTTGTTGATTTGCTCACGAACCCTGCGTTTGGCTTCGGCTAGTTGGGCTGGGTTCATAGCCTTCTTCACGGCGTTATTGGTGCGGGCGACCTGGTCAAGCGCAACGCAGAACCAAACGTTGGCAAAGACGACGTCGCTGTCGGTTGCCCGTCCAATCCAAGAGCTGCGCGCGCCAACATCAACTGGGCGGAAAGGATACCTTGTTCTGCAGGCCGGGTTCCTCTAGCAAGCCCCGGAGGAGTGGAGTCGCCACTGTGCTGGGGCTGAGCGTCATAAACAGCAGTTCGATTCGGTTAGAAACACCAAGCTTGTCGAAGATGCGAAAGAGGTGATTCTTAACGGTGTGCTGGCTCAAGCCCAGGTGTGCGGCGATTTCGCGATTGCTCAGTCCCTCAGCCAGATAGCTCACGACCTCTGCTTCGCGGCTTGAAAGCAAATTCATGCCGTTTCTGTTGACGGCCCGAACCTTGGGTGCCGAGGCCAAGGCATCGAGCACCAGAGCCAACTGCTCATTGTTGACCCATACCTGGCCACCGTGCACCTTGCGGATGCATTGGCAGAGCATGTCTGAGGATTCTTGGTGATCGAACACCCCTCTGGCTCCGGCTCGAAAGGCTTCTAGAACGGACTCAGGCTTGGAACAGTCCAAAAGCATGACCGCGCGCGTTTTGGGGCGCGTTTGACGCAGTTCTTCCAGAATCCGGAACCCACGCTGGGCGTCGTCGTCCGCGAAGCCGCTGATGACAAATAGGTCGATTTTTTGGGTGATCGAAGCGGCCACTACACTCGCGGCATCCAATTCCGAACTGACGACCTGAAAATCGGGATCACGATTGAGAACTCCGACTAGCAATTGTGCATGAAACCGCGAATTGTCGGCAACGAGTACACGGATTGTAGCTGCTTGCTTATTGTGAGCGTGCTCCATTGGCACCTCCTGTAGTGCTTAACAGTCTGGGACCCCGGGTTCAATTCATTCGAACTGAAACCGTGACTCTCCTGAAACCAGTCTTGCAGGGCTTTTCGTAATCCCGTCGAAGTTCTAGCAAAAGAATTCCCCCCACCCAGCGGGATGCGGTTCCCGCACATGGCATCGAAGGCGCTTGGAATTGGTGGGTGAAAGAGGCCCTATTCTTTTAGAGCTACTAATCAACGAGCGAGAGTATCTGGTTGACAGCATTCGTGTAAATGGCTCCTCAGTGCCAATTCGGCACTATTGGGCCATGAGTCTGCGCTCACTCCAGTCGCTCGCGAGCAACCTGCCAGTTTTGTTGCAAGGTTCAAAGTCCTCTCGTAGTCGGCCATTTTTTCGGGGGTGAATTGTGTCAATTAACTGCCTTTTTCGTAAGTGCTGTTGATCGAGAACGCGCCAACTATTTCGGAATAAAGCCGAAGGTGGGCTCACACCTTGCTACCACCACCTAACGCTCGTTGTCGCCGCTGCTCCCGGTCGTACTGGTCTGGCATTTGTGCCCGCGCCTCCGTGGTCCCGCTGTCTGATCTGAAAAGCAAGCGTGTCAGCCGTGTTGGGAGAATTGGCCTTTTTTAATTGCTCCGCCGATGCTGCTGCAATCAAGGTCTTCTGACAAACAACTCCGAACTCATTCGCATGCCTCTCTCTACGCTTCCTCCATTTGCGCCGCAGGCAGACCTGCCTCCGCTGCCTTCTGAAGCAGGGCAAATTCGTCGCGGAACCCGCCCCGATCTGAGCCAGTAGTCCAATCTTCCGCAATTAGAGTTGCAAAATCGTTCAACTTCACCCGGGCACGTTATTTTTGAGCTCGTGAGATCTTCGAGCTATCACTGAGCTGCCTACGCAGGCTAAAAGCAAAGCCGGCACGGCTCATACGTTCCTTTGGAATCAATCGATTGAATGCGCTAAGCGAAATCCCCGAAGGATCCTGGCATGGGCCTGATTGAGAATATATTCTCGGAGTCTATTGAACCGGTTGTAGGTATATCGACCTAAAGCATCATGAGAATGTGGCCTCAGGGTACTTCTAGCTATTGCAACCATCTGCAATGCCACGTATTTTTATCGGTCTCGGGGCGGCCAAGATTATCACTGGTTAATCCTCTGGCTTGCCCGGCACTTCAGTTCGTTTACGGACTTGGTGAGATAAGGATCGTAGTAAACGACGATTTGTGATAGGACAATGCATTTGGTTTAGCAGGAAACCAATCCTTCCCCCGTTTCCTGACCACAGGCATCTCCCCCTGAAATCTCCTCGCTGAGATTTCGAAAGCAACAGTGCAGGTATTTCTATTTAGGGTCATTCTGAGAAGAGTGACTTAGAGGGCGAAGCTATGGTCGTCAGCAGCCTATCGTGGGATCTTTCGCAGCCGCCTCCTCTCGTAGAAACCGAGGCTGAGCGGTGGTATGGACTGCACACTCGTCCCCGCCATGAGAAAATCGTGGCCCATCGTCTCGAAGAGAGAGGCGTGACCACCTTTCTGCCTCTTGTAACAGAGGTGCACCGATGGAGCGATCGCAAGAAAACAGTGCAGATGCCCCTATTCAGTTGCTATGTATTTGCGAAATTTATTCCGGATCGATTGGCCCGCTTGCGCGTTCTCCGGGTGGACGGAGTATTCGGCCTCGTCGGCGACAGGGGCGAAGGTACAGCTATCCCAGATGAGCAAATTGATGGCGTTCGGAGCTTGGTCGAAACACAGTTATCTTGGTCTTCCCATCCCTTTCTTAAGATTGGTCAGCGTGTGCGAATCCGGAGTGGGGCCCTCGATGGCCTGGAAGGCATACTCGTCTCGCGCAATGGAGACCATACGCTCGTTATTTCCATCGACGCAATTCAGCGATCACTAGCGGTGCGCGTAGAAGGATACGAAGTCGAACCTGCCTGAGAGTTCCAGAAATAGCTCTCCTCTTCCCGCGATAAAAAGGTCTATTGACCATGGTGCCAAATACGATTGAAACGCTTCGGTTGCTCGTCGTAAGCAGCGAACCTTCAGTGCTTCGTCTGCTCGGTTCAACCGCCCAATCCAACTCCTGGCATTTGGAGACTTCGGCCAGCGGCTGGGATGCGATGGAGCGAGTACAGTCTGGCATAGCGCCTCACCTGCTATTGCTGGACCTTCCTCGTGGTGACAGCGATGGTCTCCACCCGTTACCGTGGCTGCGGAGACTTCGCCCTGACCTTCCAATCGTAGTGCTTTGCGATTCCGCGGACGGCGACAGGCAGGAAGAGGCGACCCGACTGGGAGCTAAAGATGTTCTGATCCGGCCCGTCAGTGAGGGGCAACTCGCATCTCTTATCCGCCGACATCTGGGTTCGTGGAACGGCGCGGAAAGAGAGATGGTGACCCACGACTTTGAGTCCCTGGGCGAGGATGAATTCTTTCTCAGTGTAAGTCCCGTCATGCAGCAACTTCGCGCGCAGGCGGAGTTACTAGCGCAGGCAGATGTTCCGGTGCTGATTCTGGGAGAGCCAGGAAGTGGAAAAGGTACTGTTGCCCGGCTGATCCACAAGCGATCGGTTCACTCCGGATTCAAATTCCTGAGAGTCAATTGCTCCGAGATGCCGGGAGACCTGCTGGAGATCGAACTGTTCGGCAGACAGAATAGCCCCTCGAATGGGTCTTCGAAAGCGGGTGGCCGGACAGGCCTGGGCAAGCTCGAAATTGGCGAAAAAGGCACGCTTCTCCTCGATGAGATCACGGCGATGCCACTTGCACTGCAATCTAGGCTCCTCCAGGTGCTGCAAGACAGGCGAACTGTCCGCTCCGTCGACGACATTTCAGTCGAGGTTGGGGTTCGCATTCTCGCAGCGAGTAGCGACAAGTTGGATCGCGCGCTTGCAGAGAAACGCCTGGAAGAGGGTCTTTATTTTCATTACCGTCTGAGCGCCTTCACCATCCACGTGCCCCCTTTGCGGCAACGCAAGGCCGAAATCGACGCTCTTCTGCGTTATTCCATGCACAAGCTGGCCAAGTATTACGGTCTTCCTCCAAGAGAATTTGCCCCGTCGGCACTGGAGGCGTGCCTGAATCACTCCTGGCCCGGGAACCTGGAAGAATTGGAGACATTTGTCAAACGCTATCTGGTGGCGGGCGATAAAGAATTTCCCGTGAGCGGGTCGGGTCCAGGCATCGGGAGCAATGGCCACCGGCCTCATGGGCGAACTCTTAGTGTGGCTGCGAACCCGTCTGAAGGAGTTTCAGGCAGTGCGAGCATGTCCGTGCCGAAATCCCTGAAATCACTGATCCGGGGAATAAAGTGTGAAACCGAGAGGACCGCAATCGCGGCGGCACTTGGGAAAACTAGTTGGAATCGGAAGGCTGCCGCCCGGATGCTGGGAGTAAGCTATCGCACAATGCTTTACAAGATTGACCAATATCACATGAGTGCTTCGGAATCCTTCCTTTCCCCACTCCCGAACGCGGGGTTGGCAACTTCAGATCAGGCCAAAGGAAACGGAAAAGCAAGTCGAGGCGACAAATACACAGCGTGAGCAAGAAGCGCGAGGAGATTGCTACGGCAAAGGGATTCAGCGGGTCTTGGAAGACAGGCGCGGTCGCGGCCTCACTCTGCCTTCTGTTATCGCCTGCGCTTTGGGCGCAAGCGGGGTCGGGAAGTCCTGCAACTGCTTCAGACCCCACCGCAGCGCAATCGTCGCAAAATGCGGATCCTTCCAACGCGCCCAAGCCGCACGACGACAGTTTTGTGATCGGCAATGACGACGTTTTGGCCATCAATGTATGGAAAGAGCCGGATGTATCGCGATCCATCCCGGTACGGTCGGACGGAAAGATCTCGCTGCCGCTGGTCGGGGAAATACAAGCCACGGGGCGAACTCCGCTGAAACTGGAACAAGACATCGCCGCCAGGCTGAAGAGTTACATCGCCGAACCGGAAGTCACCGTCATCGTTCAGCAGATCAATAGTCAAAAGTTCAATATCCTGGGACTGGTGAATCGGCCCGGCTCGTACGTGATCAATAATTCAGCCACGGTCCTAGATGCGATTGCCATCGCCGGTGGATTTCGCGACTTTGCCAAACAGAAATCCATTTACGTTTTGCGTCAAAACGCGGACGGCAGCCAGACACGCCTTCCATTCAATTACAAGGAAGTGGTCAAGGGTCAGAATCCAGCCCAGAACATTAAGCTCCAGCCCCGCGACACGATCGTCGTACCCTAAACGTGAAACCGCTTCAGCAAATTTGCGTTGGGTTGCTCTTGCTGACCGTGGCGCCCCTCTGGTCGCAGGTGGACGATATGCTGAGGCAACCTGCCCCTGCGTACGGAATGGACAATACCCCCAATAACAGCGAGGATCGAATGCTGATTCCGCCCACAGTGAGCGGCCAATCGTACCCGGAGGTACCCACCTCCCAAGAGCATTCCAACTACCTGCAAGGCGGCGTGACCTTCTCGAGCGCGTACAACGACAATGTCTTAGGGACTTCCGTGTCGAACTCTGCGCCGGTGAGCGATGTGAATTATTCGGTGTGGCCGACGCTGGCTCTGGACGAGACCACTTCGCGGCTTCATTGGAATTTGACGTACGCGCCGGGATTCACGTTTTACCAACACACAAGTTCGCGGAACGAGGCGGACCAGAACGCGTCGATCGATTTCCAGTACCGCCTGAGCCCGCACGTGACCTTCAGTGCACGAGATGGCTTCCACAAAAGCTCCAGCGTATTCAATCAGTCGTATTTGGGGGCAGCCGGTCCGGTTTCCGGAGGGACTCAGGAGCCCAACCAATCGGTGATTGCGCCCTTTGCCAACCAGCTCAACAATTCCGGAAATGTCGGCATTACGTACCAGTTTGCTGCGAACGAGATGATGGGAGCTGGTGGGACATTCACCAACTTGCACTACTCAGATCTGGCCGAGGTCCCGGGCTTGTCTGATTCGAGTTCGCAGGGCGGGTCTGTTTTTTATGCGCTCCGGATTTCGAAGATGCATTACGTTGGCGTGACCTACGAGTACCAACGGCTGCTGTCGTATCCCGCACCCGGAACCAATCTGACCCAAACGCACTCATTTCTTCTTCTCTACACGCTGTATGCGACGCCCAGATTCTCGATTTCCTTTTTTGTTGGCCCGCAATACGCAGACATCAGCCCGCAGTTCTCTGACGGCGTATCCGTGCCCTCGCCGGCATCCCAAAGCTGGCACCCGGACGTTGGGGGCAGCTTGAGCTGGCAGGGGCGCCTGAGCAGCATTGCCGCCAGCTACTCACATATGATCTCGGGCGGCGGCGGGCTCGTCGGTGCCGTGCAAATGGACAGTGCCAGTGGATCGATACGGCAACAACTTTCGCGGACGCTGAGCGCTTTGTTGACAGGCGGATATGCCCAGAATGACGCCTTGGTCGTCACGCCGTTGGCGGGCAGAGGACACACTGTTTCGGGAACCGCATCGTTGCAGCAGCAGTTCGGCCAGCATTTCAATGTGCAGCTGGGATACACGCGACTTCATCAGGATTACAGCACGATTGCCGTCCTCGCCTCATCCCCAAACACCAATCGCGAATTCGTTTCGATTTCCTATCAGTTCTCAAGACCGCTTGGAAGATAACCATAATGGTTAACGATCTCGAAGAGAAGAATCCGGAAGGCTTCGACCTTCAGCATTACCTGGGGTTGGTGCGCCGTAGGCATATCCATTTCCTGATACCTTTGTTCATCGGTTGGGCTATCGTGTGGACTGCAAGTTGGGTGCTCCCGCCGCGCTATCAGTCAAGCACGCTCATTCTGGTCGAGCAACCCAGCATGCCCAAAAACTACGTCACCCCGAACATCAGTGACGATTTGCAGGAGCGTTTACAGAGCATTACCCAACAAATCTTGAGCCGGACACGTCTGCTGCATATCATTGATAAATTTGGTCTTTACGCCAGCGAGGCCGCGAAGCCTTCGCCCGACGAAAAGGTTGAACTGATGCGTAAAGATGTCGCAATCGAGTTGGTGCGCGACGCACGAAGCCAGATTAGCTCATTCAATGTTTCCTATACGTCACGCGACCCTCACATCGCCCAACAGATCACAGGTGAATTGACCAATCTGTTCATCAACGAAAACCTCGAGGTGCGCCAGCAGCAGTCGGAGGACACGACTAAGTTTCTCGAAACTCAATTGGAAGCGGCTCGACAAAGCCTTGCTCAGCAAGAGGACAGGATCCGTCAGTTCAAAGGGCAGCACGTCGGAGAGATGCCCGGGCAACTGGCGAGCAACCTCCAGATTTTGAGCGGATTGCAATCCCAACTGCGGAATGAAGAGGATGCGCTCAACAGTGCCAAGCAGCAACATGTCTACCTGCAAACGCTGGAGGAGCAGTACCGAGCGTTGCAAGGATCTGGAAAGAGTCGGGACGGGGCCACCGTTGGGGTTCCGGCTCTTGACCAGGAACTGCACAAGCTCAAAACACAACTCGCCGATCTAAGCTCCCACTACACCGACCGCCATCCCGACGTACGCAAGCTTAAAGAACAAATTACTGAGACCAAGAGAATGCGAGATCAGCTTCTTGCAAGCCCGAAGACAAAGGGCGATGGTGCAGTAGATGGAGAAAACACTGGGTCCTTCAGCCAGGGCATGGATTCGACCGAAGCGGCGATCTCGCCTCAGATACAAAGCCAGTTGTCATCTAATCAGGTCGAGATCACAAACCGCGAGCGCGCAATCGCGGGGCTGACGGCTAAGATTGACGAGTATCAGGCGCGTTTGAATCAGGAGCCGGTCCGCGAGCAGCAGTTGGCTGATCTGACTCGTGGCTACGAGCAATCCAAAGCGAATTATGACGAGCTTCTGAAGAAAAAGAATGACTCTGCGATGGCCACCAGTATGGAATTGCTACAACAGGGAGAACGATTCCACGTTGTGGATCCGCCGAGTTTGCCGCAAAAGCCGGAATTTCCCAATCGGATGAAGTTTTGCGGAATCGGGCTGGGCATCGGTCTGGCTCTGGGCCTAGTCGTAGCGGGGGCATTTGAGATATTGGACGATCGCCTACACAACGTGAAGGACATCAGAAAGTTGCTGCCGAAGGAGGTCATTGGCGAAATTCCGGCGATCGTGACCGTGTGGGACGCCGAAATCGCAAAACGAAAACTGTGGCTCAGTTTGGCGACTGCAGCCGCAGTGTTTGCTACGATACTGGCGGGATCGGCATTCAGTTATTTGCGCGGCTAAGTCCGCATCCATGTACAAACATTTTTACAATTTGCAACGGAATCCCTTCGAAATCACGCCTGATCCTTCGTTTTTGTTTCCAACGAAGAAGCACAACGAGGCGTTGGCGTCGCTTTACTACGGAGTGAAGCGCCGCAAGGGCTTCGTGGTATTGACGGGCGAGGTGGGTACGGGAAAAACCGTGCTTGTCCGTTGTTTGGTTCAGATACTGCAACGCACAAACGTGGCGTTCGCTTATGTTTTTAATCCGCGTTTTAGTCCGATGGAGTTTCTGCAGTATGTCGCGGGAGATTTCCGGCTACCCACCGCGGGCAAGAACAAGAGTGACCTTCTCCTCGAACTAAGCCGCTATGCGAGCGCTCGCCATCAGAAAGGCCTCACGACCGTGCTGGTTGTGGACGAGGCCCACCATCTCTCTACCGACGTGCTGGAGGAAGTTCGGCTTCTCACGAATATCGAGACTTCCCAGGAGAAGTTGTTGCAGGTTCTTCTTGTAGGCCAGCCAGAACTAGACGACAAACTGGACGCGATCGATTTGAGGCAATTGAAGCAGAGGGTTGCTTTGCGCTCTCACCTGGGTGCCCTGAATTTGGACGAGACACAGGGCTATATCCATCGTCGTCTGCAATTAGCGGGAAATTCGAATCCTGCCCAGCTTTTTCCATTCGACACGGTCCGTGAAGTCCACCGTCATGCACACGGGATTCCGCGCCTGATCAACACACTCTGCGAGAACGCGCTCATTCACGGATACGCGAAGCAGACGCAGTCTGTGACTCCCGAAATCGTTGCGGAGATTGCCGCAGACTTTCGCCTGAATGTCGTGCGTGCAGCGCCGAGTGAGCACCTGCGCAACGATGACCATGCGGCTGAACTGCAACGCGCGGCGCGAACTCTTTTGGACTTGTTTGCCAGCCTCCAGCGGGCGCAACGGAGCGGCACAGATCTAAGGATGGTCGTCGGCACCGGAGCCAGCAAACCATGAGTCGTATATTTGACGCACTGCAGAGATCGGGGACGGAGCAGTCGGGTATCGAATACCCCGATATGCTGTCGGTCGCGACCGAGGTCTTCGAAGCGACGCAGGATCAGATAACCCCTGAGCCGGCGCCATCTGTTCCGAGTGCCGCTTTGTGTGAGCCTGAGCGTTCTAGGGGCTTAGCCGAAGCGCCTGCACCGGAACTGCCTACAGTCGAGGTGGCAAACGAGCTTTTCCCAAGTCTTCTTCCTCTGCAAGTCACCGTTGCGCCAGCAAGCCGGCTCGTTTTTTTTACTGAGCCGCACGGTCTAGCCGCCGAAAAATTCCGCTTTCTCGGCTTCCGCCTCCGCCAGCTTCAACAAAGCCGCCCGCTCAAGAAAGTGCTGATCACAAGTACCATCCCGCAGGAAGGCAAGAGCACGGTCGCTGCCAACCTCGCTTGCGCTCTCGCCAGCAGAACGCAGCAAAGAACGTTGCTTTTGGATGGAGACCTACGTCGACCTACATTGGCGAAACAATTCGGGTTGGGCAAGATTCTGGGTATAAGTGAATGGTTGCAAGGCGAGGGTGGTCCCACGACAAGCATCTATCAGCTTGAAGATACTCGTCTCTGGATATTACCTGCCGGCAGTACGCCAAAAAATCCCCTCGAGCTGATGCAATCAGGACGACTATCGACCATAGTGCGCCAGTTGACTACATGGTTTGACTGGATCGTCATCGATTCTCCTCCCGTGCTGCCCCTCGCTGATACGAGTATCTGGATGCGCCAGGCAGATGGTTTTCTTTTGGTTGCTCGCCAGGGTGTGACGGGACGGGACCTACTAAGGAGAGGCCTGGAAGCAATGGAGCAGTCAAAACTCCTCGGCACCGTGCTGAATGCTTCGACAAAAACGGCGCAAAGTGACTATTACTATCAAGCCGTCATGAAATCCTAAGTCTGACCTCCTCCGAAGGAGCACGCAAAAACATTTCGCAAGGGAGATGCATTCATGTCTAATTTGAAGATCCTGCGGTTGGTTGCCGGTACAAACAACCATTCGGCACGCCGATCCAAAGTGTGCAGAGGAGGGAGATAACGGAAATGCCATACTATTTAACCCTCGTAAGTACGAGCGTTCTCATCGCTAATACTGTGAATGGCTTCCAAACTGGCATTCTCGTAACGCTTGGTTCGTTGTTATTCGTATTCGGTACGGTGTTGCGCCGTAAGTTGCCAGCACCGGACGAAACGACCAGTTCGCATGCATCTACCCGACTGGTAGACCGAGTGCCGCCGAACACATACGTGGGAACCGTTGCCGGGGTGGTTGTGAACACAGCAGCGTCTCAGAGACATGCTAATGCGGTTTCAGTGTCGTAGTATTCGTGTTAGGCGCAGTCGCGCAGCAACTAGCCGCTGACCTGACGGCTGCCGCACGATCCGCTGATATCATCGATTACAGCAGCATCACCTGTGCAGGTCCAAACCCGCCTACCTAAATCCTTCGGCGTCAAAGTACTGGGCATAGCGTTGAATCGTGCCGAGCGTTTCAAACGGATCTGCGGTTCTTAGTTCGCCAGCTTGCGCAACCAATGCCATGATTCGTATTGCTAACAGATCAGTGTCCCTCCGCAGTCTGGGTCTTATGGTCAGTGAGGCGCTGCTGGTATTTATGGCGCTCCTCCTGGCGTGCAGGACTGGCTTGGGTCAGCAGCTCGCTTGGGCACCCACAACATACGGCCAAGTCGGCGTGGTGGGGAGCCTCATCCTGCTTTGCATGTACTGCTTAGATTTTTATGAACCGCAGGTTACAACTCACCAAGCGCACAGTCTGTCGCGAATCATCCAAGCAGTGGGGCTGACGATGCTGATCATCGCAGCCGTGCCCCGCGCCTGGGTGTGGGTGCGTATTGACGTGCCGACACTATTGTTTGGCATGGTCTTGCTTGGTGCTGCCCTCACGACCTCACGTTACCTGTTCGCGGAGCTTGCCATGCGGCCTGGCTTTGCTCAACCGGCTGTCGTGTGGGGCTCTGGACCCTTGGCAGCCAGTATTATCCGCGAGTTACGTAGTCGCCCTGATATTGGTATTCGCGTGCTAGGCATTGTGGAACACAGCCATGCTGGCCACACATTCGCGGGCGTGCGCTACCTTGGCTCTCCCGAGGTAATTTGGACTATGGCAAAATCGGGCCAGGCCCGCCGGATAATCATCGCGATAGGCGAACGACGTGGATGTTTACCTGTCGAAAGACTAATGGCACTGAAAGCCGCTGGGTTAAGCGTCGAGGACGGCACCGAATTGTACGAGGAACTGACTGGCAAGGTCTGGCTGGACGCGTTCAGCATCAGCTCGTTGTTGTTTTCCCGTAGGTTTAGAAGGTCCTTGGTCAGAGTTTGTCTCAACCGAAGTTTTTCAGTCTTCTTTGCAGTTATCGCCCTGATTATCGCATCGCCGGTCATGCTACTCACTGCCGTGCTGATACGGCTCGACTCTGATGGGCCAGCAATCCTCCGGCAGACACGCGTGGGTGAAAATGGTCAGCCCTTCACTCTATTCAAATTCCGTTCCATGAGGGCGGGCGCCGATCGTGCTGACACACTAGCCCCTGCCACCCGTGATGACCCTCGCTGTACGCGAGTTGGCAAGTGGATTCGCCGCTTTCGTTTGGACGAATTGCCGCAATTGTTCAACATCCTAAAGGGCAACATGTACTTCATTGGGCCGCGACCGTTTGTTCCCGATCAAGAAGCATCTCTGGTTCGCCAAATACCCTACTACCGCCAACGCTGGGCAGTACGCCCTGGAGCCACGGGTTGGGCGCAAGTACATCGGGACTACTGTTCTTCCGTCGAAGATAATGTGGACAAACTCTCCTATGATTTGTTTTACGTAAAGAACCGGTCCATCGGATTGGATGTGGTGACGCTACTAAAAACATTTAAGATCCTCCTGCTCGGTCGGGGTGGACGATGACCGGCGAAGGATGGCTCTTCGGGTTGAGTGCAGCTTGGCTGGGCTATGTCTGGATTGGCTACCCGCTCATACTCCAAGCGCTCTCCGTGAGGCGCCGTTTTCGTTCCATAACTGCGGACGACTACTATCCGACGGTGAGCGTGCTCATTGCGGCAAGGAACGAGCGAAAGGACATTGGGTGGAAACTAGCGCAAACACTAGCTTGGGATTACCCGGCCGATCGGTTAGAAGTACTAGTAGGTTCCGACGCCTCGACCGATGGTACCGACGAAGCAATTAGATCAGTTCGCGACTCGCGCCTTAGGTTCCTGCGTAATCGGGAACGAGTCGGTAAGAACATGACCTTGAACCGATTGGCCCGACTGGCGCACGGCGAAGTTCTGTTCTTTACCGACGCCAACACGCACATTGGGCCCCAATGTCTAAGAACGATGGTACGTCACTTTGCTGATTCGCGCGTAGGCTGCGTCACCGGGATGGAGTCCAATGCGACGGGCCTTGAGACCTCGACGATAACTATCGGCAGCAACGCTTATCTGGAGTACGAGTCCGCATTAGACAAACTAGAGAGCAAACTCGGATCCGTTCTGGTTTGTGATGGATCGGTGTACTGCTTACGCCGCGCCCTATTTGCCGACCTCGATCCTGATCTCGCTAACGACTTGGAACATCCCGTCCGAGTCGGTCGCGCGGGGATGGCTATTCTGTATGAACCACAGGCACGATCCCTCGAGCGCTGCAGCAGTTCGGCCCTGGAGGAGTTTGCCCGCCGACGAAGAATCGCTGCACAAGGCGCGCTCGGAATGTGGAGGTTGCGACACGAGCTGCGCGGTGTTCGGCTATGGCAGTTCGTGTCTCGCAAGTTCTTGCGATGGCTCACTCTGCTCCCCCTCGCTATTGTGCTGCTAACGAGTTTCCTTTTGCGACCCCAGCACTTATTTGCCGCACTTTTCGCAGTGCAGATCGCTTTTTACACCTTGGCCCTCTTGGGTGTGTGGCAACACGGCAAATCCCGCGTGAATGGTTTGCTGCGGCTGCCTTTCGTTTTCCTGCTGGCCAATATTGCCGTGTTTCTCGGTGTTGTCGACGCCTGCCGTCGAAAAACGTTTGCAACGTGGAACATCGCTGAACTTTCGCGCGGCCCAAACCCTCAGGGCGGCTGAGGTAATGCTCATCGAGCCCAAAGCGATGGATGACTTAGACGCCGGTAGTTCCCGTTGCTATCGACGTCGTTCGCACATATCTTAATTAAAAGGTAGGATATCCATGTCGTCCCCTCTAGTTAGTATTGTTGTTCTGAATTACAAACGTCTGAGTGCGCTGGAACAGACGCTCCAATCGGTTGTTGCCCAGAAGTACCCACGTAAAGAAATCATCGTGGTGGACAATCACTCCGAAGAGAACGTGGCAGCCGTGGTGCACAAGTTTGGATCTGACATTCAACTGATTGAACTCGATGCTAATCTCGGCAGCTGCGCTGGCCGGAATGTCGGAATCCGCGCAGCCCAGGGCGAATTGGTGATTACCCTGGACAACGACGTCAGCTTCTTGTCCCCCGGCGCAGTTGACACTGTTGTTCGCCTTTTCGATGACCATCCCGATTATCACGTATTAGCGTTTCAACTTCGCGATGCCCAGACCGGGCACATGCGCCTGCGGGAGTGGTGCCATCCAAAAGACTGGCGGCAATTCGCCGACGTGCAGTTCCCGACCCACTTTTTTGTTGAAGGTGCCGCTGCTTACCGCCGCGTCGTTTTCGATAATGCAGGTTTGTACTTCGAGCCACTCTTTATTTACCATGAGGGGTGGGACCTCGGCCTCCGCATCTTGGATCACGGGTATCGAATTCTCTACACTCCCGAAATTCAGGTGCGTCACTTGATGTCGCCAGAGGGACGCTGCTCGAATAGTGGTCCGTACTTCCTGTTTACTCGTAACTATATCTGGATTGCGTATAAGGACTATCCTGTTTTATCGGGATTACATTTTGTATCATTCCGGCTAGCCATGATGGCTTACTTCGCTTTACGCACGGGGCACCTGTCGACTTTTCTGAACGGCGTATGGGAAGGTATTTGCGGATGCCGACGCATCGACCGTGCCCCGGTGGACCGAAGTACGATAGCGTATATCAAGTCGCTTGAGAGCGAGCGCCCCAATCTCCTCGTTCGGTATGCCAGACATCGCACAGTTCCGCAGCTTTAACCCACACCGTATTACGGCTGCGCGGGTCTACGACGTTGTATGTACCCGTGGAAGAGCGGATCTGGTTAGCTCGGTCGTTTAGCGGCCCCGGCTACAGGAAAGCAAATGATCCTGTTTTATATTTTAGTGCTGATCTCGCCGATGCCGAATCATCCACTGTTCGAGGCGCCCTTCGCGGGCCTCACGGTTGTCAAGTGGCTTGGCATCCTGTGCTGTGGTTATGCGTTCCTCACATTGTTGGTGTCTCGGAGGCTACCCGCCTTTGTGAAGCCCTGGGAAATCCGCTCTTTTCTTGTACTGCTTGGTATCGCAACGGTGTCCTTTTTTACTCTCAGCAAGACAGAGAACCTTACCTTTAACCCCATATTCATGTACTTCAATTATCTGCCGCTTTTCTTCATAACGATATGCGTCGTGAACACGTACGAACGACTGCAGAATACATTGCTGGCAGCGATCGCGGGAGTGTCGGTGGCGTCGCTGTATGTCATTCGCGAGTTTCAAGCGTCCGGGGGCACGAATGTGCGGCCCGGGTATATCGCGGGCGACGCAAATTACTTCGCGACTTGCGCGTTACTAGTGATACCAATGGCAGTTTATTTTATGAAAATGAAAGGTTCTCGTTTGCGGCGCTGGTTGTGCGCGGCGGCCTTGGTAATCATCTTGGTTGCCTTCACACTTGCATCGTCTCGCGGCGGATTAGTGGGGCTGTGCGTAGCTGTGCTTTACATGATCCTGCACTCTGGCCAGTCACGGCGCTCAGCCATTGTAATCGCGATTCTACTGATACCCATGCTGATGTTCTCTCCGGCCTCCCCTTTATTGCGAATGATGCACCCAAACTATGGTGATTATGTTGGTGCACAGGTACGGAGGGAATTTTGGAGCGCCGGCATGGACATGATTTCTAACCATCCTCTAAGCGGCGTCGGGTTAGGCAATTTCACCGCTCGGTCACTATCCAAAGAAGTGGAAGGATTCCAGGGCATAGCGTGCAACACCTTCCTGGAAGTTGCGGCCGAGCTAGGTATTCCTGGACTTCTGGCGTACTGCGCAGTCTTAGCTGGAGCGCTATCGTCCGCAGGCAAGTTGCGCGCCGAAGGTAAGAGGCGTGATAACACCTTCCTGCAATACGCCGGGCAGGCAATGCAAGCCGGGTTGTTCGGGTTTTCAGCCGCGGCAATCTTCGTTTCCGCTGAGTATCAGAAGCCATTGTGGATCATGGTGGCTTTAACTGCCGCCGTTCCAACGCTGCTCCGCAATCGCCTTCGCCATTCAGAGCATGTTGTACAGCAACTTAGTACTGCCTCAACTCCGAATTGCAGCGTGAGCGACGCACACTTCGAAGATCACCCGACAGACCCGATAATCGCACGAATAAGCGATTCTGCTTTTCTGAACGGAGCCGACCAGCGAACCGTATTCGGCGCCTCTTGAACGTCTCGATGTAGCGCCGACGATTCCCCCGAGATGGACTGAGTAAGTGAACAATAGCCCTCGTGCGACGTTGCGGCACCCAACCCCGCTTGCATCATTGATCGCGTTTAGAAGCGATATTTGCCACTCGACACGTAACTTATGTCATCAATAACAGCGTTGCGACAACATATTAGCCACACTGGGCGGGACTGGTTCGAGAGCCCCGGCGGAGGGACGCGATTACTTCCGATGGAAGGGCTGCGAGGCTTGGCAGTTCTGCTTATTTTTTTCGTTCATGTGCACGCCTTTTTCGGGTCGTACGTCGCTTCCTACCCCCGTCTGTTTAGCGCCTCCGAATACTTTGGCCGAGTTGGTAATGCGGGCGTGGATTTGTTTTTTGTGTTGAGTGGGTTCATCATTTACGGTGCACTGGTCAATAAGCCAGTCACGTATCTCGCATTTTTGCGGCGCCGAGTAGAACGCCTTTATCCCACCTTCCTTGCCGTACTGAGCACCTATCTCGTCCTCTCGGTGGTATTTCCTTCCGAGAGCAAGATCCCCGTGCACACCTGGGCAGCCGCGAAGTACATTCTCGAAAACATTCTCCTCTTGCCGGGCTTGTTCAGAATTGTGCCTATCGTGACGGTGGCGTGGAGCCTCAGTTTCGAGTTTGCGTTTTACCTTTCCGTGCCGTTGGTGGTATTTATCTTAGGCCATGACAGACAAGATAGCCTCCGTCGCATCGCACTGCTTAGCGGTATATGGGGAATATTCTCACTGTCAGAGGCATTTGTATTCCACGGTAGTCACATCAGGATGTTAGCTTTTCTCTCCGGCATGCTGCTTCAGGAAGTTACTACGAACGGAAAGGCGCGTGTATATCTTACGCGGAGAGGGCAGTGGATGTCGATTGTTGTCCTCGTCCTTATAGCCAGCTACCATTTCGCGGTTCAGCCGAAAGACTTGGGAACGCGCGCCAGTGGGGTCCTGTCTGTCGCGCTAATGAGTGTGGCCATCTTCTTTTTTGTTCTTTATTCATTGGAATATCCTGGTGCTCTGCACAAGGTGTGCACCTGGAGACCGATGCGGTATTGGGGGAACATCAGCTACTCGTACTATTTAGCGCACGGTCTCACTTTGAAGGCCATGGCCACGTTGCTCGCGCGGTTGCAGCCTCAACACCACCCAGTCCTCGTTTACTTTGCGGCTCTGGTAGCCGGACTGACTGCTACGTGGGTGAGTGCAAGTCTCCTATATCTGTTTGTGGAAAAGCCTATGTCGCTCACCCCTAAGAAAAAGCGTGCCCGCATCGGCGCTGCGGTGCTCGCGTCATTCCCCTGGTGGCTGAGGAGGAGTCGATCTGCCGCCGCGACATCTGATAATCCATGACCGCTGCTCCGCAGGTGCTGCATCTGTCCAGTATCGCCACCTTCAGCCTATGAAAATCGTTCATCAACAGCGCTCAATTGACCACCGCCTTTCTGTTCTGTACTTCACCAACTCAATACTTTGGGGTGGCGTCGAAGAGCACATTTGCGGTCTGCTGCGCAAGCTTTCCCGCAGGTTGTTTCGCCCGCATCTAGTATGTGACCCGGCGATTTATGAGCGGTTCAACGACGCCAGCCCCGGGGATGTCGATATCACGCCCCTTGCATTTTCCAGTGCGAGACATGTTGCAGCAGCCACGAGGTTTGCCAGACTGCTTGTGCGGGAACAGTTCGAGATTGTGCACTCGCACATGTTTTGGAGCAGTTTGTTCGCCAGCCCCATCGCGTCCGCGTGTCGTGTGCCAGTCATCGTCGAGACACTGCATGGGACCGAGGCGTGGCGCAAGGGTTGGAAGGCAAACTACATCGTAGACCGTGCAACAACCCCCTTTGTTTTAAAGTATGTTGCGGTCTGCGAGTCTGACGCCCGGTTCCTCGAAAACAAGAAACACGTACCTGCAAAGAAGATCGCCATCATTCATAACGGCGTTGATACTCGACGCTTTTCCGTACAGCAAGATGCCCGTAACGCGATCAGGCATGCGCTCGGATTTACAGAAGCGGATTCCGTTCTTATTGTGGTAGCTCGGCTCCACCCAGGCAAGGGGCATCGCGTCCTTTTGGATGCAATGCGTCAGCTATTGCATTCCTACCCAAAGCTAAAGCTTATCTGTTTGGGAGAAGGGCAAGGAGAGCCAGAACTGCGAGCCTTGTGCGAGACTTTCGGCCTCGCACATTGCGTCCGCCTCGTAGGCTATCAACAGAATGTCCCCGAATGGCTTGCGGCAGCCGATATCAATGTTCTGCCTAGTTTCTACGAAGGTCTTCCTTTGACGATACTCGAGGCGATGGCCTCTGGACTGCCAACTGTGGCATCGAACGTTGGCGGCATTCCTGAAGCGATCGAAGATGGCGTCAGCGGGTTGCTCGTACCGCCAGGAGATGCACGCAGACTTGCCGAGGCGCTTTCTTTGCTGTTACGCGACGCGGCGGCCCGTGTGCGAATTGGACATGCAGCCCACGCATGCGTGTTACGAAGCTTTGTTCTTGACCAACAAGTCAGTAGCACAGAGAAAATGTATCTGGAGTTGTGTGGTGCACTAAGTGCTCAGCATGCTGGAGAGACGAACTCACATGCACCTACACCCGGCGAAGAATGGTTATCTTCGCGTAGGCCACTTGAGTGCCGGAAGTGATCTAAGGGTAATGTGTGCGCAGATGACGGCTCCGGCAATCAATCCCATTGGACAACTGGAGGAATGCATGTCGACAAACTGGCAAGACGTACCGCGTGATCCGATTGCAGATGATGACGAGTTGGAATACTTGTATCAGCTCGCAGAACTGCAGAAACCTGCACCTGTCACCGATCCAACTAAGTTTACGGGTAACCCCGGGCCGAAGCTAGAGCGGCTCAAGGAGCGAAAGAAGCTGCCGCTCCAGTCGTATCGAGATTCGGGGATTGGGAAGCTCGCCTGCGTTGCTCTGCTCGCGCTCTTGCTTCCGGTGATGATGTCCGCGGGGAGCGCCCATGTGCTGTGAGTTAACGGTGGGCAAAGCACTTGAACTGGTCCAGGAGGCTTTTAACAGGGCACGCTGGTTGATATGACTCGCAGCATTTTGTCCAATTGGTTTGGCTTAGTGGTCCTGGCAGGCAGCACTGCGTTGCTTACGCCTGTCATGATCCACCACCTGGGTGCTGTCAACTTCGGTGTATGGGTCCTCGCCAGTTCTGTCCTCGATTATTACGGCTTACTCGACCTCGGCATGCGCTCTGCAATGTTCCGATACGTGGCGTTGTTTAGGGGAGGTACTCTTCGCGACGAAGTGGATCGAACATTCAGTTCAGCACTGTTGCTGGCTATAGGGGCCGCGGTCCTCATATGCGTTCTTTCGGTCGGCGTGGCAGGCCTTCTGCCTCACTTCATAAGTCTCCGGGGTGCGTCTCCCCGGGCGCTCGGTTGGTTGCTCTTGCTGCTGGGTATCAGCGTGGCGGTCACGTTCCCGACGCGCATGCTGGCGACCTATATATCCGCACACCAGCGCTGGGATTTGTACAACGCCGCCGGAATTGCCAACACTGTCACTCGTGGCGTCGTCATAGTCGTTGTCTTAAGGTTGGGCTATGGGATTCTGGCGATCGCGATTGCTACCGTTGTAGTTGCATTCTTGTCCCTGGGGCAGCACATCATTTTCCTTCTTATCGCCGATCCACGGGTGCATGTGCGGGTTCGCCTGATCACGATCGGCCGCATTCGCGAGTTATTCAGCTTCAGCATGCGGTCGCTACTCGTGTCGCTCGGCGATTATCTGCGCTTCTATTCCGATTCTGCCGTTATCGCCTCCGTCTTAGGCATTGGATTGGTTACGCCATTTAACGTGGCGACTCGCCTGATCGAATGTTTCAGGTCGGTTGTCGTCGCTGCCGGCGGCCCTGTGTTGGGCGCTATGACGGAACTCGACGGTGGACATCGCGAGAAAGACTTGCGAGAAATGCTGCTGCGATCTACTCGTCTGCTGGCGCTGCTTTCAATTCTCGGTGGAGTTTTGTTGCTGCTCGATGGCCGTTCATTGCTGCGTATCTGGGTGGGCAGCGAGTTCGTATCCGCTTACCCATTGTTGGCTGTCCTTACGGTCGGATACATCATTAACTTAGCCCAACATCCGACGCTGCTGATCGTAGTTGCGAAAGGCCGGCATGGCCCGCTCGGCTGGTGGTCGATAGCGGAGGGAGTTGCCAATATTGTCCTCAGCATCGTCTGGGGAATGTCACATGGATTGCTTGGTGTCGCAATGGGAACTATTGTCCCCATGCTGGTTATAAAGATAGTCATTCAACCGTGGTACGCGCTGAAGGCCGTCGAGATGAGTGCATGGGAATACCTCCGCAAAGGCCTGGGGCGCCCGCTGATAGTCGGTCTGCTGTTTGGAGTCATTGCCGGCAAGATCTCCATCAGCGCTGAAACAACTGCCCCGCTGTTCGCTGCTACGGTTGGACTCCAGGTCATTGTCTTTCTTGCATGTGCGTGGCTTGTCGGATTGACGAGGGCGGAACGTCAGTGGTTGTGGGAGTATGGCCGGCAGCATCTAGGCTCGCCAGTGCTGCCGCAAACTCGGGAACTTAATCCTCAGCGGACGGAAGCCGATCTACCTTGAAAAAGATAAGCTGCTCGCCGAGAGTACAACTCAGCCGTGTTCCACGGAGTAGTCGCCTGGATACGACCGAAGTATGTGGATGGAAGATGCACAATATAGGTAAGCCTGCGTCGGAAGCACAACGCCGGGAACAGAAAAGCATCCCGAAGATCTCGGTCATAATTCCGACCAAGAACCGCGCGGACGATTTGCGGCGCACACTTGAGGGCCTAATCGTGCAGACTCGCAGGCCCGATGAGATTGTTGTTGTGGACCAGAGTTCGGTCCCGTCGTTCGAACCAGCAGGCTTTCCGATAACAGTCACCTACATTTATGCCCCCCACATTTCTGGAGCGGCTGTGGCACGTAACGTCGCCATGGATCGGGCGACGGGCGACATCTGGCTGTTCCTGGACGACGACGTCATTCTCGAACCGGAATACGTCCAAGAGCTTTTGCACGCATATTTGCCAGAAGTCACGGGAGTGTCGGGAATTTTTACAAATTACACATTGCCCCCCCTGTCACGGCGCTTATTCGAAACGGTGTTTGTGAGAGGTGCATTCCAAGACGATCGTCAGAGTATTTATTGGCATGCAGATGACCTCCGCCGCCACGGCCTGCAACGAGTAAAGCAGTTTACTGGCGCGGTGATGAGCTTTCGGGCAGCCGCGCTCCGTGCTGTGCGCTTTGACCCGAATCTCACTGGTGGCTCCCTCGCTGAAGACATCGATTTATGTGCGCGTTTGTCCCGAGGCGCAGTTTTGGTGATTGCGCCTAAGGCTAGGCTTTTCCATAAGCGTAGCGCCGTCGGACGACCCACTGGGCACTGGCTTGAGGAACATGCCCAATCCAGCGCCTATATGCGGCTCCGCAACTGGAACCGCGGTTTGGGTGACGACCTTTGTTTCGCATGGCTCCAGATCGGTTATGCGCTCATGGCCGCTGTTGGATCATTAAAGCGTGGCTCCTTGGAACCGTTCCGAGCGTGGAGACGGGGCAGGGCGCGGGGACGTAGCCTTAGCTCGCAAAGTGCAAAACCGTCTTCCTGTCGGTACGCGAAGGAGACGCCGGCGTGAGGGTGACGTCGGTTTTGCCGCTATGCGTGTTCTTCGCCGGCGCAATTGTTGCCTCGCGTCCTCAAACGGACTCGTTCAGGTCTGGAACCGCAATCGTCGGTGTAAGAATCCCCCTCGCAGCCGCGTGGCGCGCAGCCAGATAGTTCGCGACAGCACACCACCTCGTCAATGACAAAAGAAACGATCATCAGTGCTAACCACGATATGGAGTGTCCGGCACGCGCAGCGCAGACGCCCGTACGTGAGGATATCGGAGCCGCAACAGCGCTCATTGTCACCGAAGGTTCACGGTTGTGCGCCGCCGCCGTAGGCCATCAGGCTCGCGCCATCGTGCTGACGGGAAGCATGTCTCGTGGCGAGGCGACATTGAAAAGAGATGGCGCAAGCTGGCGTGTGCTAGGCGATGCGACGTTCCTGGTCGTCTTCGACAATCCTGTCCGGCTTCGCGTGGCGGAACTGCAGCGAGAGATTGAGAGCAGTCTATTAGCGCGGGGAATCAGGTGCAAGATAGTGGTGGTGACGTCGACTACTGCCAGCCTGCGCAAGATGAGACCACACATTTACGCGTATGAGCTCCGAGAGCGTGGCATTGTTGTCTGGGGTGATAAAGCGGCGTTGCGCCTGATGCCTCGATTTACGGCAGCTGAGATTCCCCAGGAGGATGGTTGGTGGCTTCTTTGCAATCGGATGATCGAGCAGCTCGAGTCGGCAGCAGAAGGGAACGGCGTTCACGATAATGGCACGGCGGTGCGGTATCGTATCGCAAAGCTCTACCTTGCCATGGTAGCTTGCTACCTTTTGGCGATCGGGCAATATGATCCGAGCTACCGTGGGAGAGTGGCACGCCTACAGGAGCTTGCAGCATCCGACGACCCTCCGCTAGCGCCTTTTCCTTTGCAGCGCTTTTCCCAGTTCGTCTCGCAATGCACTGATCTGAAGCTGCAAGGCGAGATGGTTGGCGCACCCGATCATTTTCCGCAGTGGCGTGACGCAGTTTCGGATGCCGAAGCGCTATGGCGTTGGGCGCTGGGTGGAATATTAGGCCTGAACCCCAGCCTTAGCCGCACCGACCTGCTCGCCGCAGTGGCGACGCGACAGCCGATCTTCGCGCGAGCAAAGGGCTGGGTGCGTGCTGCGTATGTGCATCCCTCGGCGTTTAGCCGCTACTGGCTTCGCTGGGCACGGCTTGCATGCTCCATGTCGCCACGCTACTTGGTGTATGGCGCGGCAAGCGAACTATTCTTCACCGCACCAGAACCTGATGCAATCGAGCCGAGTGAACTCGCCGCAATCGTGGCGAGACTTCCGTTACCTTCTACTGAAGCCAACCAGCAACTGTCGTGGCGCGCGGTCACGAGGCTGGTCGCGAATAACTTTCATGTCCTTCTCGAATCAACTCGTTCCTGAGGTCGCAATAAATGGTTTTCGACACACTTAAATACCACTCCCGCGAAGCTGGATGGCGGGGTAAGAAGCTCTTGCGGTCTGTGCTGGCGCACATCGGTCGGCCAGCGAGTTCGCCCGTGGCGGATTCGAAGGCACCAGCGACCATCAGCTACAGCCATTTGCGATTGGCACCGGCACGTGATCAGTTGCTCCTGCGCGACTTTGCACCGGACACGATGCTGCGAGTGCATGCCACGGAGGTCCGCCGCGCGCGCTTCCCAGTGATCGATGTCCACTGTCACCTCAACGATGGGATCGTAATGACCCATGCCGCTAACCCAGAACGGTTCATCCGCGTTATGGACGAAACGAACGTTAAAGCTGCCATCAACCTGACCGGAGGCTGGGGCCAGAAGCTAAGCCGGTCGTTGCACAACTTGGCGGAGACGTTTCCGGGCAGGTTTCTTGTTTTTTGCCAAATCGACTACACGCATCTTGACGAACCGAACTACCTCATAGAGATGCTCGACCAGGCCCGGATAGCTGGGGCGAAGGGAGTCAAGGTGTTGAAGGATCTCGGGCTCAGCGTTCGTGACCGACATGGCAGAATGGTCCGCATCGATGACCCCCGGTTGGACTGTGTGTGGGAAAAGGCTGGGCAATGGGGCCTGCCCGTCGCGATCCATACGGCCGATCCCGACGCTTTCTTCGCTCGCGTCGATCGCCACAATGAACGATACCAGCAGCTGGTCGTTCATCCCGACTGGAGTTTTTTTGGCGATGGCTTCCCCACTAAATCGGAGCTGCTGGCTCAGCGCAATAACATCTTCGAACGGCACCCAGGCACTCGTTTTTGGGGACTGCACATGGCAAATCGTTCGGAGGACTTGGACGAAGTAACAGAATGGATGGAAAAGTATCCGAACCTATTGGTCGAACTTGGCGGACGCATTGCGGAGCTCGGGCGCCAGCCCCGCCGCGCCAGCCGATTCCTGCAGCAGTTCCAGGACCGAGTCATGTTCGGTATGGATACGAAGTTGACAGTCGATTGTTATCGCACGTATTTCCGGTTTCTTGAAACCGAAGACGAGTCTTTCGACTATCCCGGATACCCTTGGTTGGGTTCATGGAAGATTTACGGACTAAATCTCTCTGACGAAGTTCTACAAAAGCTTTACCACGACAACGCTGCTCGCGAGCTAGGTTTGGCGACGCTGGAGTCAACCCTGGAGTCGAGCTCCGCCAACGCCGTGGTGTGAGGGCCATTCCGCCGAAGCGGAACTGGAGAATGAATAACATTATGAATAATGCTGGGCCCACCGGAACTCGCACCCGTCATGTCTCCTTGTGTGTGCTCATCGATGCTTTGGGATGGAAGATTCTTGAAGATCAACAGTTCCTTGATGATGTGCTTGTGTTCCGCCAGCCATTAAAGACAGTTCTGGGATTCAGCTCCGGGGCGATTCCAAGCTTGCTGACTGGGCAGTCACCCAGCCAACACCGTCACTGGAACCTGTTCTACTACGACCCAGCCAATTCACCTTTCGCATGGCTGCGCTGGTTGCGCCATTTTCCTGACAGTCTTGTCAACAACCGCGTTTCTCAGAAGTTGATCAAAGAAGCTGGACGGCACTTCTTTGACATGGGACCGCAGTTCGAGTGCTATGTGAAGCCGACGCTGATGCCATACTTTAACTGGGTCGAACGCCGGTGTATCTACGAACCTGCCGGCATTTCCGGTGCACCGTCAATTTTCGACAGATTGGTTGATTGTGGCATTCCGTATCGGGCCTATTCGTACCACCACTGGAACGATGAAGAAATACTTGAGCTCGCACAGAATGATTTGGAGCACAGTAACGATGAGTTTTTCTTTGTTTACTTGTGTGAACTCGATGCGGAGTTGCATGCTTTCTGGGCTCAACCTGAGCGATTGCGGTCAATGCTGGCTCAGTACGAGACGAAGCTACGACGACTGTGCGAAACCGCATTACGTCTCGACCCGAACGCGTCGATAGCGATCTTTTCTGATCACGGAATGGCACCGATAACCGCCCGCTATGACCTCATGAAGGAGGTCGATGCGCTCGGGTGGAAGATGCCTGACGATTATCTTGTGGTGTATGACTCCACGATGGCGCGTTTTTGGTTTTTTAATGACGAAGCGCGCATAAGTATCAATGCCTGCCTAAAGAGCCAAAGGTACGGTCGCATTCTCAGCGATGCAGAACTGCAAGAGCTTGGCGTTTATTTTCCCGACCGGCGCTATGGAGAAACCATCTTTCTTCTTAATAGCGGGTGTATGTTTTATCGCAGCGATTTTCATTCCGGGAACTGGTTGCCTACCGGTATGCACGGCTACCACCCGGACGATCCATATTCGGATGCAGTTTTCCTGAGCAACCGCCCCCCTGTTTCGCCATTAGGCACGATTCGCGACGTCTACGATTACATGGAGCGGGCCGCTGGTCTACGTGCTGCACAATTGGTCCCGTAACTGCCGCATAGCCTTCCAAAAACTGAGCGCAGGATGCGCGAGTGACCTTCTGTCTACGGCCTCACGCCTGGCGCAATGACATCTCGACAATCTGTGGAAGTCGCAATGAGTAACATCCGGATTCATACCTGTAACGAAGAGGATCGGGAACGCTGGGACCAGTTCGTGAGCAGCCACGCTGAATGCACGAACTATCACCGCTGGTCTTGGAAACACGTCTTTCAGGAGGTGTTCGGCTGGCCAGCAATCTATCTGCTCGCCGAAGAAGGCGGCACCGTCCGCGGAATTCTGCCACTAATATGGCAGAAATGCCTGTTGCGCAGCTATTTGTCGTCAATGCCTCACCTTAAGGGAGGAGGCATTGTTGCGGACGACCCCGAGATCGAAAAACTGCTCCTCGCGTCCGCTATCGAGGCTGTGCGTCGAACCAGCGCAACCTATCTTGAGCTCCGCCACCTTATACCGCACGACCTGCCACTGATACCGCGGCAAGATAAAGTGGGTGCAGTCCTGGGTATAGAGGCCGACAGTAATGAGCGTTTGCGCCGGTTGGAGAAGAAAACTCGCAACTTGGTGCGGAAATCACTCACGTTCGGGATGACGGCGGAGTTCGGTGGATCAGCACTTCTGAGCGAATTCTACGCGGTATACCGCCGCAACATGCATGACCTCGGATCCCCTTCGTATTCGCGTCATTTCTTTTCGGAAATTCTAAATCGTTTTCCCGGTGAGACCCGCATTTGTGTTGCGCGTTTGGGGCGCGAAACGGTTGCGGCGGCATTCCTGATTGGCTTTCGCGGAACACTCGAGGTGGCATGGGCTTCGTCATACCGCAAGTTCCTCAGTCTGAAGCCCAACATGTTTCTTTACTGGAGCGTTCTGACGTTCGCGGCCGAGCAGCGGTATGCGTATCTTGATTTCGGGCGTTCCAGCCGCGGCTCCGGCACATACGAATTCAAACTGCAGTGGGGTGCAGTGCCTAGCAGCCTGTACTGGGGTTACTGGCTAAACCATCGGGCGAGCCTGCCTAATACGCGGCCGCACGGCATGCAACTGGCAAGCCGGATGTGGCAGAGGTTGCCCGTCGCAGTTACTAACGTCCTCGGTCCCAAGCTCGTCAGACACATTCCTGGGGTGTAGGCCCTTTCGCATGCAAAAATCTAAACAATGCATTTTCTCCGTCGACGTAGAGGACTGGTTTCACATCCTCGACGTGCCAGCGGCACCTGACATCGGTTCTTGGTCGAGGCTACCGTCGCGAGTGGAAGCTAATTTTCGGCGCCTCTTGGATCTCTTCAGCGAGGAAGGGCGGCACGTAACTTGCTTCTTCGTGGGATGGATCGCGGAGCGATTTCCACATCTGGTTCGCGAGGCCGTTGCTGGCGGCCACGAAATTGCTTCGCACGGCTACGCGCATCGACTCGCATACAGCATGACACGAAGTGAGTTCCGGGCCGACGCACTCCGCTCACGTCTCCTGTTGGAAGACATAAGTGGAACCAGCGTTGTTGGGTATCGCGCACCAGGGTTCTCCTCGACCGAAGCAATACCTTGGTTTTTTTCGGAACTCTGCAGCAGTGGCTATCTTTATGATTCTTCCGTTTTCCCGGCTCGGCATGGTCACGGAGGCAATCCGAAGAGCGCGCTTCGCCCCCATTTCGTGGCGGGTGAGGAGTTGATCGAAATTCCACCGAGCGTTGCGGAACTCGGGCCAATGAGAATGTGTTTCTTTGGAGGCGGTTACTTACGCTTGTTCCCGTACGGCATCATCCGGCACATGGGCAGGCGGCTGATGGCCAAGGGTGCACCGCTGATTTTTTATATTCATCCGCGCGAGATTGATCCTCAGCACCCACGTATACCTATGTCATATGGGCGGCGGTTCAAGTCTTATGTGAACTTGCATACGACCGAAACGAAGATCCGCCACATTATCCGCGATTTCCCGGTGACGACATGCCGCGATTTTCTTTTTGGTTCGGCGTCCGAATTGCCTGACAAAAAACCAGTACTGACACTCGTAAATGCAGAGTTGATACGAAATCGCGCCGCTGACACAAGAGATCGGACTAGCGTTGGTCATCCATTGCGCGTCGGGACGTGACAAATACCTCCTGGGGCACCGTTGTAATTCAATAACGCATTCAGAAGCCGTTCGCTGCTTACGAGCGCGGCGACTCCGAACCGCACACGGAACTTGAGTCAAATGCCACACTGATGACCTCGTCCTCCGTGGGTTCTAGCCGAGTAAAGCAACATATCCCGCAGCAAGAGTCGTGGTGGACCAGCGACGGGCAAATTGGGCTGGGAAACAGGGGGGCGTCTACTCTGACGCGATCATGCTTTCCGGTGCCCATCAAAGTTCGGGTCGTCCGAAAAAGGAGAATTGTTATGCGTGCCCGCCTGCTGGCTTTTGTGTTCCGGCACCCACGTGTTTGCCGCGGTGCCTTGCGTGTTTTTTCCCGCGTAATTCCGCATCGCTGGCTGATCTGTGAGATCGTGTCGCGCTGCGGCGGGCGGATTCCTTCGAGCTTTCGCCTTGGCAACGGCATGAAGATTCGCGGCTTCTTAGGCGATATGGTCTGCTATCACATTGCAGTAAACGGCTGGTACGAGCCGGAGATGATCGATGCCCTGCGACGTACGCTTACGCCGGAGACGGTGTTTTTCGATGTCGGAGCGCACATCGGTCAGTACAGCCTCATGGCGGCGGAGTTCTGCCGCGAAGTTCATGCCTTTGAGGCCAACTACCCAACGGCAGAAGCCCTGCGGCGTAACATCACATCGAACGGATTGGCGAACGCGACGATCAACCAACGCGCTGTCTGCGACTATGTGGGAACCGCGACATTCCACGAATCCTCTGCAGACAATCCCGGCGCAAGTTCGCTGTACGGACAGGGCCGCAGCGTCGAGGTTCGCACGATCACGCTGGATTCCTATTGCGCCAATCTTGCCTTGGATAATAAGCCCATCGTGCTGAAGATCGACGTAGAGGGAGCCGAACTTTCCGTACTGCGTGGAGCAGAGAGTTTGTTGGCGCGGGGCAATGTAATCATCTTCGCGGAGGTGATCGACAGCTTGCAGCGCCGGGCGGGTTCGTCGTGCAACGAAGTGCTGGCGTACCTTCGGCAACACGGTTATAACGTGAACTGGTTCGATGACAAGAACATCGTCGCCACTGTGCCTTCGTTGACTCATCAGTTTCGTGCAGGCTGGCGCCAACCGTGCGTCAGTACGTAACCAAACTCGAACACCACAACGACGGATGGCGAACCTTAGTCGGTGCATCAGCATGATAATTTCAACCACCGATTCCGATCCGCCGACGCGGGTAAAGGCAACTGATACAACTGTCCGCAACCTAAGCAGCTGACCTATGTAGACATCAATCCGCGGAACCGAACCCACCTCTGTTGTTAAAGCGCTGCCGCGATGGACGCTAGCGAATCATTGCCATCCCCATCCACGGACCGGCGCGGCAGCATACGTATGAGAGCCCATTAGTCTGTAGTTCCGTTAAATATTTGGCGATCAGTTCCCGTTGTCGGTATTGATGGGTCGCACAGTGAGAATTACGCAAACTTGAAGGAGCATTGACATGAAGCGCTGGAACACTTTATTTGCAGCTGCTATTTGCCTGGCCATGATCAGTTTCGCCGGCCGTTGTTTCGCTCAAACCCAGCTCGTCAACGACAACTTCGATGGTGGCATAAACGGTACCTATCTTGGGCCCAGCTGGACGGGCTGCGGGTTCTTCCTCGGCACCTACAATAAGCTGGTTTACCAAAACAACCAGGCGGGCGGCGGAGGATATTACTCACAAGACTGTGCGGTCTATACCGGCTATGGTGCCTTTCCCAGCGATCAGTACGCCACCGCCACCATCGTAGCTCCAACGCCCTCCGCCAGTACCACGCAAGCCGGGGTTCAGCTGCGGCAAAGTGCAACACCGTCTGCTCCCGAGTCTTACATCGCTTGCGGCTGGAACGCGCAGGACTTCCCTGCGGATTATCACTATCGTATTTGGAGCCTGCAGCCCAACGCTCCCACCGGGGGGCCGATCAGCCTGTACTTGGGCAACACAAATCCTGCCAGCAACGACGTGATCTGGTGTCAAGTACTTGGGACGACGGTCACTATGAAAGTGAATGGCACGATTATTGCCACGGTAAACGATACCTCCGGAATCACCGATGGCTATCCGGGCCTGTACTACGTCGATCCTAATGGAGCAGCGCCCCCAAGTAACGACGTAATCTTCGATAACTTCGCAGCCGGCGCGGGCCCGGCCCTCGTATCCCTGACAATCACTCCCGCTTCTACGACGGCTACGGCCGGTTCATTTGTGCAGTTCACAGGGACCGCAACCTACGCAGATGGAACGACCGCAACCATTAGCAATTGGTCGTCTTCTGACACTTCGGTGGCGACCGTTGATACGACAGGTTTCGCTTATGCAGGCAACCCGGGGACGGTGACGGTCACGGGCACAACCGGAGTCGACAGCGGTACGGCGACTCTGGCGGTGGTGGCTGCCCAGGGTTACACGCCGCTGGTCGACGACAGTTTCGTCGGAACGACCGGTGCATACCTCGGATCCAACTGGACCGGCTGCGGGTACTACGGTGGTGCCTACAGTGCACTGGTCTACCAAAATAACGAAGCAGGCGGCGGAGGGTATTACTCTCAAGAATGTGCTGTCTACACGGGCTATGGTGCTTTTCCCAGCGACCAGTATGCGACCGCCACCGTCGTGGCCCCAACCCCCTCCAGTACCCCGCAGGCCGGAGTTCAGCTCCGACAAAATGCAACACCATCTACTCCCGAGTCTTACATCGCTTGCGGATGGAACGCGCAGGACTTCGCGGCGGATTATCACTATCGTATTTGGAGCATGCAGCCCAACGCTCCCAGCGGCGGGCCGGCGAGCCTTTACCTAAGTAATGTGACTCCGGCCACCAACGACGTGATCTGGTGCCAGGTAATTGGGACTACGGTCAACATGCAGGTTAACGGGACGACTATCGCAACCGTGACTGATAACTCGGGAGTCGCGAGTGGCTATCCCGGCCTGTACTACATCGATCCGAATGGAGATATACCTCCGCCGAACGACGTAATCTTCGACAACTTCGTGGCGGGGCGCATCGACGGCCCGGTCCTTACCTCCATCGCAGTTACTCCCAGTTCGACTTCGATTCAGGCCGGTTCATATGTACAGTTCACAGCGACCGGAACCTATACAGATGGAAGCACCGCGAACATTAGCAATTCCGTGAGTTGGTCGTCGTCCAACACCTCGGTCGCGACCGTAAATACAACCGGTCTCGCTTACGGCGTTAGCGGAGGAACGGTGACGATCGCCGCTGCATCCGGAGCGAGGAGCGGTACGGCGAGTCTGACAGTCGCGGCGATCACTCCCACGGTAACCTTTACCGGCGCGCCTGCTAATGCACCTTACAACGGCACCTTCACCGTAACCGCGACGACGAATGCGCCGGTTATGCCAACCATAACGGGGACCAATGGGGTTTGCTCGGTAGGTACCCTTACCGGCACGCCAGCCAGCGCCACTGCCATGGTGACTATGCTCACTGGCACAGGCACGTGCACTGTGGCGGCGAACTGGGCTGCGACCGGCAACTACTCTGCGGCTGGACCACTCACCCGGGCAACAACCGCGACGAAGATAGCGCCGACGGTCACCTTTACGGGTGCCCCGGCGAGCGCGGCCTATAACGCCAGCTTCAGCGTGACTGCCACGACAAATGCCAGCACCATGCCGCAAATCACGGTGACCAGTGTCTGCACGGTCGGTGCCGTCACGGGTACGCCGGCCAGCGCCAGCGCTGGGGTGACTATGATCAGCGGCACCGGTACTTGCGCCGTGACCGCTACCTGGGCGGCGGATGCGAACTACTCAGCTCCCACGCCCAAGACGCAAAGCACGACCGCAGTTAAGGCCGCGAGCACCATCACGATTACCTCGAACACTCCCAACCCCTCCACTCTCCAGCAGGCAGTGGCAATTAACTTCTCGGCGGCGGGAACTGGCGCCGGACCGACCGGCTCCGTTAAGGTGACCGCGAGCACGAAGGAATCCTGCACGGGGACGCTTTCCGCGCAAACTGGAACTTGCTCGATCACTTTCTCGACTGCCGGATCAAGGACGCTGACGGCCAGCTACGCTGGGGATAGCAACTTCAACAGCAGCACATCGGCGACTGTCTCCCAGACAGTGAACTCGCCGACAGTCAGTCTGAATCCGCCCAACATCAATTTCGGAAACGTGAACCGGGGGACCACCCAAACGAAAGCCGAGACCGTTACTAACACCGGTACGGGGGCGCTCACTAACTTTTCCTGGAGCATCACCGGACCCAATGCGAACGAGTTCACAGTGTCGAGCACTACCTGCGGCACGCCTCCCGCTACGCTGAATCCGGGTGCCAATTGTGTCATCAACGTGACTTTTACACCAAACGCTACTGGAGCACAGAACGCCAGGTTGAACCTCACGGATAACGCACCCAACAGCCCACAGACCGTTGGCCTGAGCGGAACAGGGAAATAGAAATGAACCAATCGCTTTTTCAACAACTCGGGGAGGGAAGAATTCCTTCCTCCCCCTCTTTTCCTGCTCACAAGCCGCGTAAAGAGCACCCCTTGGAATTGCCCCAGCGAGAGCGTGTAGAAAGAGAGCTATTTCGCAACAATGCGGAATGGATAACGGCGAGCCTGGTAGTCCGGCCTGTATCCATGCTCCGTTAATGCGTCAGTGATGGCACTTTCTTCAGCTTTTGAGTGAATCTCACAGATGATAGTGGGATGAGCGGCCAGCAGAGCTGAAGCCCCTCGTAGTACATCCCCGCCATAGCCTTCAACATCCATCAGAAGCAAGTTCGGTAACTCGTGACTGCTTACAAAGTCATCCAGGGTCACAACGGGAGAACGATGTCGTCTTGATGGTTTAGGTTCATTGGTGTAGTAGGTGACCAAAGATGATCGCTGTATGTACTTTAGTACAGGCGAAGGATGGCCCTAGTGAGTGTCCCTGACACTCGGTTTCAGTAGTGTTGAGCCGCGCTCTTTGGTACGCTTCTCGTAGATGCAAGTTAAGGGAGAAAGACCAATGACTCATCTGCGTACCCCCGCGCGCTATCTTCTCTCAAAGACGCTTTTGTTGACGATGTTCGGCGCCTCATTGTTACCGCTGAGCGCAAGAGCCCAAACTTTGATCACGTCGGATTCCTTGCTCAATACGGGCACCGCTCTGACGACAACCTACAATGCTCCCGGCACCAACGGAATCAATGGCGTAGTGCATCCGGTCGGCAATGGTTCCGCGAGTTTATGGAATATGTATGACAACCCGTGGGGAGTGACTATTGGAAGCGGCACTATTGTCCAAAACTACAGCGGCAGCGGTGCCATCACAACCACGATGAGTTTGACTGGCCTTCCCGGCGGCGGGGTAGATGGCTCTCCTTTTGTGCTTTACGGTTGCGATCAGTATTACGGATCGACGCACACGTGCTGGCAGAGTCAGCCGCCACAGTTTCCCAAGCAACTGTCAGCGATGTCGTCGCTGGTCATTGATTTCAACTACGCGCTTTCGGGCACGTTGAGTGGAACTCGTAATATCGACGTGATCTTTGACAACTGGGTATGCAAAACAGATCAGCCTACGCAGATTCCAGACTGTCTTGAGGTGATCCTGAATCCGTACTACAACTTTGCAGCCGGGGGTTGGACGTACTATAAAACCATCAATGAACCAGCAACCATCAACGGCACTTCCGGCACGTGGAGTCTGGACGAGTACTACTGGGGATCGGGGGCATTGCTGATAGCTCCGCACAGCCTTCCTGGCCCAACCTCGGAGGCACTCAGATTCAACCTGCTTGACATACTGAACATAGCTGCGGCGGACTACAAAGTTATATTCAGCGACAGTACCAGCTATTCCTGGCTCATGGGAATCGAACTGGGTACGGAGTTTGGCGGCAACTCGGCGCAGTCCTACACGTTGACACTGAGCAAGTTGGATGTCGAACAAACCTTGGCTGGGAGCCAACCCGCACCTCCGACAAATCTGACCGCCATAGTCCAGTAATGCGCTGCGCTTTAATCACGTACTATCGAGAAACGCAGAGCGTATAAGTAGCGGACTGCCAAGAGACATTTCCCACTCAATCACGCCGCGATGTGGAAGAACTTGCCCCTTCTTCCTCCGGAAGCAAAAGCCTCGTTATCAGACTTCGCTAGATTTTGTGAGCGGCAACTCGGATAGCAGAAATCAAACCTTATTGGCATGGGAACCAGCAAGAACTCGCGTCGACGCGAAATAGTGTGGAACTCGATAATCTTGCCGAGATCGGACGTGAACCTTTGAGTTCCATTCAAACCTTTGGTTCGTGGTACTCGGCACGAGAAAGCTCCCTAGCTAGGACTGTCGTGGCATGGCACATGTCGGTTTGTCTGAAACATTCGGGATTGGGCACATTCCGAACGAGTCATCCTTCCCAATGTCGCGCAGATAGAAGAATCCATTACCGCCATTGATGCGTTCAACATAGGCAACGAAAAGGCGGATAGGTAGGAAGTGAATATCTCGTCGTCGGATACAGCAAGGTTTCCGGGTTTTTCCTTTGTCCAAGTTGACTCCGGCCAGAAAGTCAGCACAGATCATCTCCAGGCAGTGCCCGCGTGATTTATCCGAACCAGCATTAGGGCTGCCGTCTCGATTGCCCGCTCGACGACTGGAATCTGGCTCTCATAGAGTTTGAAATAGATACTCTGCCACGGTTCCCTTTCCCGCCTGGTAACTCCTTTCCACCGCCCGCTTTGAAGTCTTCTTTCGGCATGTGACGAGCTTTGTGCAACCAGGTTGCACAATCGAAGTGTTGCTCGTCCCCTCCTCGCCAGCTTGGCAAGCTCCAGCCTTTTCGTCCAGTCGACCCCCCAGCTGTCTCCTCGCCTGGAGAAATGGCCCCGAGGTGCCACTTCAGAGGGCTACAGGATCGAGCGATCGAGCGGAGGTTGCGGAAGTTACTTCGAGGAGCGGAAATCTGATGTGAGCTGTGCCGTGCCGGGCACTCTGACATCTCGAAACCAATGGGATGGCTTCATCGCCTCGTCAGTCTGCGCGAGATCCGAGGACACATCGCTAGCTTCGATGGTCTTCCGGAATCCTCGCGACTACGGAATACTCGCCGCCACGGGCGGCGTCGAGCGCGCACTCTCTTGTCCGCTGGAATTCACCGCTGTGGCTTCGTAGTAATATGTCTGGCCGGAAACGACCGTACTGTCGGTGTACGCGGTGTTCGAGTCGAGAGGTGAATTAATTTTGGCGTAGGTGCCATTCGCGCTGCTGCTGCGATAAACGTTGTAACCTGCGACATCTGTGCTGGCATCCCACCAGAGATTTACGCTGTGTTGTACGACGGTTCCAATGCCGGTTAGCGATTGCAGCGCCGGCGAGTTGGAGGCGTTACTAGCAAACGAGAGGGAGCCGGAAATCGTACCACTGCCTGTTGGTGTGAAGGCAACATTGAACGACATGCTCTGGCCCGCTGGAATCGTGAATGGGAAAGATGCTCCATCCAGGACAAATTGAGAATTACTGCCGCTTTCAGAGGAAACTGTCACACTCGTGCCAGACGCACTCACGGTAATGGGTTGAGTTTGTGTCGTCCCTACAGGCACGTCGCCGAAGTTCACTGACGCCGGGCTCAGGATCAACTGGCTTGAAGCGGTTCCCGTGCCTGTCAGAGGTATGACTAGCCCCGGGCCGGTAACTAAGACGCTGCCTGCGCTCGTGCCCGCCGATTGTGGGGCGAAGGTAAGATTCAACGTAATGCTCTGGCCCGACCTTAGCATCAATGGCAACGCGGGTCCACTCAAGGAGAACATGCTGTCCGTTATCTGGAAAGCCGAGAGCTTTACGTGCCCGGCGCGGGTGTTGGTCAGCACCACCGCCTGTGTGGAACTCGCTCCCACCGCTACTTGACCGAATGAAACGCTTGTAGGAGCGGCCGTCACGCTGCCACTTGATTGTTGCGTAGCGGCCGGTACACGTAGGGACAGCAACACGACAAATAGGGTGAGAGGGATGACTGAGAAAACACGGATAGAAAAAGGCTCGGTAATGGACTGGGGGAGTCTCATACCATTCAGTTTGAATTCTTGGAATCCACATAAAAAGGTCTCAGGAGGACAATCCCGGCATTGGCCAATAGGGCAATCACCGTTAGGTTGGCATGAGATGGCTGCGGCGGAAAAGCTAGATGCAAGTACAGGTTAGAATTGGCGCGGATACAAGAGATGCAACGCCAGAACGCGGAGCGAAACAATTGTCCACTGCTGATCGGCAGCACAAACCGTTTCGACGAAATCAAGTTTCGGAAGTCGCCTACGGCGCAGGAATCTGAACATCGGAAACAATGTTCGAATAGGCGCTTTCTTCGTTACTCGAATTCACGGCGGTGGTTGCGTAGCAGTAGTTCGTACCGTCGACCACGGAAGAGTCCGAATAGGTCGTGGCCGTATCCAACGCGGGGCCGTTGATCTTCGAGTAGGTGCCACAGGAACTTGAGTAGTTTGCGCGGTAAATGTTGTATCCCGAGATATTTGGCGATGCGCTGCCAGTCCATGACAGGCTGACCGTGTGAGTCGGCGCTGGAGTTCCGGTGCCGGTTGCCGCCGCCGTTGTTGCAGAAGGCTGAGCATCGCTCGTGAAAGTAACGATTGCACTAATCGCACCGGCCACTTGTGGACTGAAGGTCACAGTAAACGGTGCGCTTTGTCCCGCCGGAATGACGGTCGGCAACGGTAACCCGCCTATCGTAAATTGTGAGTTGTTCGTGCTGGCGGCTGCGACCGTTACGGTCGCTCCGCTGGCATTAAGGGTTCCCGAAACCGTTGCGCTGTTGCCCACCTGCACGCTTCCCAAGCTCTCACTCGTTGGATTGACCGCGAGTTGACCATTCCCCGCGCCCCCGCCGGAACTGAACCCTTGACAACCCGCCGTCGCAAGGCAAAGAAGGACCAACCCTATGTTGCTTGCCCACAAGCCCTTCGCAGCACGAGGCGCCAGTAAGCGTCTACTCATAATCTCCCTGCAAGCGATAACGCCTGTGTATCCCGCTATCGATTCGGCGACACCTACTGAGTCTAGGCCCAAGAGCAAGGTCGGAGTAGATATCGAAGGTTCATACGAGAACGGCGGAAGGCCATCACCCGGATGACGCGTTGCACGTTGAGGACTTCCGCGTCCCAGTCGATGTCTGCCCATGATTTTGGCGGAGCCATCACTAGATACAGACGCTCAGTTGGTGTAATCGCCTTGCTAACAACAGCAATCAATTTGAAACGGGAGAGTGCTGCTGGATGTCCCTGCGCGATGGTATTTCAGCCTCTATGTCGTTGAGAACGAGCACTAATAAGACAGCCCCGGCGACAACAGCTGGCGCTCCCACCCCCTTTGCCCAACCGTTGGCTCGGAGCTGTAACCCAAGCCCTATCACCAGAACAACAAGGGCGAACAGAGCAAAGGCATTGGTTGAGGCCGTTCTCAAGAAATCTGGCCATGGGCGGGGCGCGTGGCCAAGAGCGAGCAAAGTTCCGAACATCGCTTGGACGGATAGCAGAGGCGGCTCCTCGGAAGCACGGTAACGCTAGCCCTCAGAGTGGTTCCGCGTGGGTACAGCGCTGGGGAGGGCCGATTCGAGGAGATCCGGCCCGGCGACGTGGTCTGGTTCCCGCCGGGTGAGAAACGTATTCGTCGACGATCAACGGACGCCGGCGGTCCTGCCGGCGTCGTTATGATCGAATTTAGCTTCGAGTAGAGTCCCCAACGAAGCACATTTGCTCGATTGCAGAATCGTCCTTCACCTGGGGAGCAGAATGGTGGACTCTGCTACTCTCTCGCCCAGACCTTTGCCAGCGATGTGGTCGGTCCGGAAGTGTTGGCCGGCATAAATTCGGCTCAGTCCCGCCTCCTGCGCGGCTGCTGAGAAGCTGGTGAAGTGGCGCTTCGCTCCCTGCACCGACTCGGAAGTGACATCAAAAGTGAACTGATCACCAAAATAGAACTTCAGCACTTCGGCTCCGGCAAAACTGATGGTACTGTGGGCGCCGGGGTACGAAGGGTCGGGAGCGGTCTTGGTCGGAAGCGGCAGCCAATTTGGATTGGGGTTTGTATTGGGATTGCCGTCATCGCCAGCCAATTCAATTGCGGTTACTGGCCGCCAGAACCGGTAGTTGTACTTAGCCTCGAACAAGGCAATCGTGCTATCGGCGAGGCTGATGTTCAGGAGGGCAAAGAGCCGTGCGCTATGAGCCAGGCCGAGGTGATGTCCCAACGCCGCGGTCTGCGCGATTTCGTTCCAGAGGTCCTGAATGTTGCCATTCCAGAAATTTCCAATCTGTGTCTGCTCCGGGGTGAGAGTCGTGCTGGTAATGAAACCCAGACTCATGACTTCATTGAAAACCTTGGTGTACTCGGCGCTCGTCAACTGCGGTGGTGGTCCAGGACGAAATTCATCAGCGCGCGCGATGGCAAATGGAGTGACCTGAGGCCATTGTGTGAAGTCCGCCGGTGGGAAATTGGGAGGGGTGAATTGGTAATCTCCTGGCTGGTTTCCCGGGACAAAAGGAGGCGGAGTGACGTTCGCTCCGTCGGTGCTGCGGAACGCTAAAATCTGGGCGGCAACGGTTTGTCCGACGGTGACGCCGTCCGTCTTGTCCTGTCCCTCCGGAATCTGCGCCAGGTCCTGCTGAAGTTCCGCATCGAGCGTGGTCTGAAACGCCGGGTAGAGTGCGACCAGGACGTCATGCGCCGCTTGGTCTGCCGCAGCCGGTTGTGAAGCCAGGCGCGAGACGTTCGGGAGACGGACCAGGTACGGACTGTAGGTTCCGTCGATGTTGTTGACCGCGTCAAAGATGGAAGCATGCAGAATGGCGAAGCTGCGAGTCGAATGAATGGTGGGAGGCTGGGCGCCGGCAGTCCGCAGGATCACTAGGAGAGTTCTATTCCATTCGATGACCGGATTGACAGATGGGACGGAGCTTACTACGGATGGCTCGGCAGCTGCGGCAATCGAATCTCCTGCGACTTGGGCCTGAAGACTGCCGCACAGGAGAGCAAGGGTAACTAAGATCTTAGACATATCCTTATTCCTTTGTTCGGATTTGGCGCCCGACCAGGTGCGACGTGAGTCGCTGCGGTCTGGCACGGATACCCTCTAGAACTGGGCGCGAGGAGAAATATTCCCGACAAGCTGGGAATTATCAAACTTCCGCTTCATGCCGGTTGTTTCGTGGATGCCCGTGCGGTCATGTGAAGGTGGGGATTAGGAGGGTCGACATATCTTTGGCACGGCTTCAATGACACTCTGCGGAGCCATGGTTGGAACAATTCTCGTAACCTTGTAATCGGCGGCCTCGAGCAGAGCACAAAACTCCGCTTTGGTGCGTTCCCGCCCTCCGTTCATCACTAACATGTTTAAGTCGAGAAGCTTACTAAAGGAGGCCGAGGCCGCGTCCGGTACGATTGTGTCAACCAGCAACACTCTACTATTCTTAGTCATCGCGCTACGGCAGTTTCTAAGGATTGTAATGGCGCGATCATCGTCCCAATCATGGATTACGCTGGACAGAAGGTAAGCGTCCGCTCCTTCTGGAACGGAGGTGAAGAAATCTCCGGGAACGTATGAGCACCGCCTGCCCCATCCGTCGTTGCCGAGTTGTTGCTTTGCCCTTTCGATGGTCAAGGGTGTGTCGAAAACCGTGCCTCTCATCTCCGGATTGAACTGCAGAATCCTGCCCAGGAGTTTACCTTGGCCTCCTCCGATGTCGACGATGGAAGAGATTCCCGCAAAGTCGTAGGCCATGAGAACTGCGTAGGCCAACATTGACGACACATTCGTCATGCCTTGATTAAATGCATCCGCGGCGTCGACGTTCTGTTTCAGATAGTCGAATAAGCTTGCTCGGAACACATTGTTAAAGGCTGGAGATCCAGTTTGAACGCTCTGCAGAAGGTTCCCGCAGGCCTGGTAGTGAATTTCACCGATCGTGATCACCATCGCCCGAAGTGATCCATGGACGTCGGTCTGAAGGCTCTTCGCAAGCCGGGAGAGAGCAAAGCGATCTCCGCCGACATGCGAAAAGATACCCACGCTTGCCAAGGCGCGCATTAAGCGGAAGAGCGAGGGGGCGTCCGATCCGGTCGCTGCGGCTAATACGACACACGACCGAGGCCCGTCGCTAAGGAAGTCGGCAATACCGAGTTTAGCGGCGACGTAGATTGCCTGGGAAATCCAATAACCGGTTGCCATCTGGAACAGAACGAGAGGGGAAGAGTTCCCCTCCGTCGATGCCACAGCTCTCATGGGAAATAGTCGATCTCTTAGAAGCGGCTTCATCTCCGCCCACCAGCCTATCCTCCTTGCCCGATGGAGAACCTTGAGGAATGGCCAGAAAGGTAATCGGCGAGCTACCATCGGAGTAGGGCGACCTCGGCCGCCGTCTCTGCTCCTAATGCGATCATCACTCCCCAGTCTCCTGGCCGGATCACTACTGCGGTCTGGCACTGATACCCTCTAGAACTGGGCGCGAAGCGAAATATTCCCGACAAGGCTGCGAATTATCAAAGTGCTCTGATCGGCCGGGGCTATCATCACCAGTGCGGTCATGCGAGGCTGGTCTGCTAAAAGAGAAATATTTCTTCTTCGGCGACCAGGACAATCGGTTCGCCCCCGGAAGAAATCGCCACCGCATTGGCGATTGTCCGTTTGCCGCCTTCCGAGGCGGCGCACGCTTCCAGAGCCTTGATTGTCGGGAAATGGATCTCTGCGATGCGATGGAACTGTGGCGTTCCCTGCGGGGTGCAACTATCTTGCTCGCTACAATCCTGGTCTTGCAGGCCAGCTTCTCGACAGCCATGGGCACATGTTCGTTCAGATTGAAACGCCCGCCGTGTCCGAATTAAGAAACGGCGGGCATTTCAAACGTTAAACGGCACTCGGTCAGTCGAGGCGCTGAACGATCGCGCAGTTGATGGAGAAGCCCGAACTCCCGAAGGTTTTACCACCTGGCCCGGTGATCAGACCGTCCTGTACGAAGGTGAGAATCTGGAACTCTTCACGCACCTGCCCGCGGAACCCCTGATCGATGGCATCCTGGGTCCATTCGAACAACTGTGCATCCCAGTACGGGCTGTAATCGAGCGCGATTGTGGGAATTCCGCCCACCACGTTATTCGGTCTGAATCCATCGGCCAGATCTGCCGACAAACCTTGCCGCAGTGGATTGTTGCAGCTTCCTGATTCAGGCCCATTGGTGCTGATGAAGATACGCTCGACGGCACTACCGAAGCTGTCATCGTGGCCCAACACGATTTTTTGCATCAGGGGAGCGAAAGTATTGTGTTCAATGGCCGCTCCCAGTGGGATGCTTGTGTCCATCGAGAGATACCACACCGGGCGCCCGAAACTGAAGCCGTTAATGAGGTTAAGGGTTACCGTTATGTTGACCGGATCGATGGCCACTACCTGGTCGTGCACTTTGCTATAGTCCACGTTGCCATTGGGGAAGCTGATCTCGTTGGCGTTCACGTCGAACGCCACCATGGGAGCGTTGTAAATTACATTTGCGGCATTGACGA
>WNFA01000452.1_pt1 | contig 49172 bp, 37 predicted proteins | sample 5400481 | NCBI WGS metagenome assembly WNFA01 (sample SAMN13153340, study PRJNA577476) | soil metagenome | isolation source: 120 cm saprolite under Douglas fir tree site 2 hole 1 replicate 2 | place: USA:California | collected 2015-04-18 | reverse complement strand
ATGGGGAGTGGGGAAGATCGGTGGCGGCAAGTCAGCCAGCCGATCTTGTGCGGCACGCACCCTCTTCGCTTCTCCTTTCTTGTGGTTGCTCCCTTGCGGGAGAGAAGCAGAAACACGGTCTACTTCTCGCTTGACCTCAACAAAAGTGAGGTCCGTTTCCGTGCAAACGTATGGTGCCCTTCGTCAAGGTTCAGAAGGCTTGTTGTGGAAGCCTCACCGGCTCGTACCCCGCAAGCCTTTTAAAAACTTCCGCGAGAGCCTGGAACTAGGACGAGCATTTCAGGGTCGCATGACCTTCCGAACGTAGCCCGATAGCCGATTGCTCGGCCCTGGCTGAGACTAGTCAAGTCGAGGCTTGCAGAGACGGAACTAATGCGCCCCCACTGCAAGCCCCCTGGCTTTAGCCGGGGGTCCTTGACACATATGCTCCGAGCTATCTACCAACGAGAGTTGCCGGTACAATCGCCTTCACAGCCTTGATGACATCGTCTTTATTGGGGAGAGCGGCGCGTTCCAACACTTTTGAGTATGGCATCGGAACATCAGCACTGTTGACGTGCTGGATGGGTGCGTCCATATAGTCAAAGGCATATTCATAGATAAGTGCAGCCAGGCCCTGGCCCGTACCGTAATATTTCCAGCCCTCTTCAACAATGACAACACGGTTCGTCTTCTTGATGGAATCGAGGATCAGGTCGATGTCGATGGGGCGAATGCTCCTCAGGTCGATGACCTCTACTTGAATGCCTGATTTAGCAAGTTCTTCAGCCGCCTGTAGCGAGACATGGAGCATGCGCGAGAAGGTAATGATGGTGAGATGATGCCCTTCGCGTTTCACCTCGCCTCGGTTGAGTGGCACGGTATATTCAACATCCTCGTCGGGCACCTCGCCCTTCACGTTATACAGCAGCTCGTGCTCAATAAAGAGCACCGGATCAGGATCGCGTACTGCTGATTTGAGCATGCCTTTGACGTCATAAGGGGTTGCAGGCATGACCACCTTCAAGCCTGGAATATGCGCATACCAGGACTCGAACATCTGGGAATGCTGCGCACCACGTTGTGCACCACCTCCACCGGGTGTGCGTATGACTAGCGGCACTTCGGGCTGTCCACCGAACATGTAACGCAATTTGGCGGCACTATTGACGATGAGATCGCTGGCAAGTAGGCTGAAATTAATAGTCATGAGTTCGAGAATAGGACGCAGGCCACCCAGGGCAGCCCCAATCGCGGCTCCTGTAATCACCTCTTCGGCAAGGGGAGTGTCGCGTACCCGCTTTGGGCCAAATTCTTCAAAAAGCCCCTTGGAGACGGCATAGGTACCGCCGTAGCCGGCGATATCTTCGCCCATTATGAACACGCGCTCGTCGCGCAGCATCTCCTCGCGGATGGCTTCACGCAGCGCATCGCGATAGGTAATTGTGCGCATAAACTCCTAGTTCCTCTCGTAGCGGTAGCTGAGGGCGGTGGAATTATCGACCATCACATCGGCGTAGAGTTCGTCCGGTGTAGGGAATGGGCTGTTCTCAGCGAATGCGGCGGCATCTTCAGCCACCTGTATAGCCCTGGCGTCGTTGGCGTCAAATTCTTCCTGCGTAGCTATACCCAGTTCCAGCAATTTCCTCTCGAATATGCCAATGGGGTCGCGTGTGGAACGCCATTCTTGCACTTCTTCGCGAGTACGATAGTAGGCGGGGTCGGTCATAGAGTGGCCACGGAAACGATAGGTCTTGATCTCCAGCAACGTTGGCCCCTGGCCTTGGCGAGCTCGTTCGACTGCTGGCGTTACCCCCTCGTACACAGCGATGATATCCATGCCATCTACCTGTTCGCCTGGTATATTGTAGGCTGCGGCACGCGGAAGCAGGCTATCCACTGCCCATGCCTTTTCTACCGCCATGCCCATGGAATACTGATTATTTTCGCAGATGTAGACGACGGGTAACTTCCAAATAGATGCCAGGTTGAGGGATTCGTGGAAAGCTCCCTCGTCAACAGCCCCATCGCCAAAGAAGCACATAGTGATTGCATCTTGCTCCTGATATTGGGCGGCAAGGGCTACCCCTGCGGCAATGGGCATCTGCGCAGCGACAATGGCATTGCCGCCAAGCAGGCCTAGCTCGTTGCTCCACATATGCATCGAGCCGCCCTTGCCTTTGCTGCAACCAGTAATCTTACCAAAAAGCTCGGCCATCACTACTCCTGGGTCCATGCCTCTGGCCAATGCATGTCCATGTTCTCGATAACTGGACAGAATTTTGTCCCTGGGGCCAAGGGTGCTGATGGCCCCTACTCCCACGGCCTCTTGACCAATATAGAGGTGCATGAAACCGCCAATATTGCCCCGTGTGTATTCTTCAGCACTCTTCTCCTCGAAGCGGCGTAAGAGTACCATCTTGTAGTGCATCTCCAGCAGTTGTATTCGGTTTAGCCCCACAAGCGTTGCGTTGCTGATCGCCATAGGTTGTGCTCCATTGTTCGTATCTATTTTTCCTCTATTGTACTCTATTGGTGGCAGAGATTCCAGAGCAACGCAGCATAACCCCTTGCAAGCAAGCGAACGTAGGAGCCCGATTTATCACGCCCGCGGGGTAGGGCTACGCCGTCGTCACGACAGACTGCCCTCCTCACCCCGGGCGCGATAAATCGGGCCCCTACTTAAAATCCTTTGGTAGCGAGGAAAAATGTGAAGCGCAGCTTCACAGGTCACACTACAGGTTACTTCTTTTTGAGGACAGCTTCTGCTAGTTCTTTGCCAGGGAAGAAACGCACGCGCTCCTTCGCGGGCACCTCGATGGGTTTGCGATCGCGTGGGTTGACTCCCTTGCGTGCGGCGCTCTGGCGTACTTTGAAGGAACCAAAGCCTACCAGGCGGACTTCATCGCCACCTTGGAGCGCCTCACGGATAGAATCCAGCGTGGCTTCTAGCACTTCTGCAGCTTGCTTTTGCGATATCTTTGCTTGCTGAGAAATGCGCTTTGACAGCTCTTGTCGACCTACCGTTGTCGACGCGGTCTTGGCTGATGCAGACGCTGAAGTTGGTGCGGCTGCTTTAGCCGTGGTAGATGCCTTAGTTTTTTTGGTTGTGGCCATGGGTTCGAAATCCTCCTTACAACAGTCAACACGTATCGTTTCTCATCCCAACACCATATTGTTGGGCCTCGGAAGCGGTATCACAGCCTCGCTACCATTCCGTTAAGGAGTATAGCATGCGTTTTTGAGAAATACAAGGGTATAACTCCGCCTCAGTCCTTGACGCGCACTATAAAGTCGCATGGGAAGCCAATCGAGACCAATGGAGCAAACAGAAAAAAACCTTCTGAGATGCTCTCAGAAGCCAGTTAACTAGACCACGGCATACAAAATTAGCCCGTCCGTTGTGCGATGTTGTTCCACCTGTCCCGCGATGCGCAGGTATTCCAGGTGCGAAAGTGTCTCGGCCATTGCCATGCGCTGTGCTTCGTTGTTTTGCATGCGCCGGCCAAAAAGTTGCTGTGCAACCTGGTAGGCGTGCTGTGGTCGATCTTCAAGCAATGTGAGAATCTGCATCTCACGTTGCCGGTGATGCTCCAAAATTTCTTTGGTGCGTCCGGCCAGATCGATAAACGGCTCGCCATGTCCAGGCAGGACGATACTGGCTGGCAATGGCGAAACTTTCCTCAACGAGTCTTTGTAATCGCTCAGTGGATTCGGGCGTTGATATTCCGAATAGAGGCCAATATTCGGCGTGATGCGTGGCAAGACATGATCGGCGGCCAGGAAAACGCCATCGCGCTCACGGAAGAGGCAGATATGGCCGTCAGAGTGTCCTGGCGTCCAAATCACGCGGTAACGCTCACCTACCAGGTCGATGTATTGTCCATCTTCGACGAGTGTAAACGTCTCATGTGGTGGGACGCGAATGATGTCGCGCATGACCTGCGGGTCTATCTGTGAAAGCCACAGTTCGGTAGGAGGCATGCCGTGTTGACTGAAAAAGTGCGAAACGCGACCGAACCTCTGGGGCATCTTCCCTGACCAGGCGATTTGGAGATCGGCTTCATCGATAGGATGCATGTAGACTGCTGCGCCACTTTGTTCATATAATTCAGCAGATAGGCCGACGTGGTCGGGATGGTGATGGGTCAAGACGATGGCACGGAGTTTATCGATGCTCACTCCGGCGCGTTGCAGTCCTGCCTTGAAAGCTGCTCGACCATCGGGCATACCCATACCTGTGTCAACCAGTGCCCATCCATCATTGCCGACCAGAACGTGCATGTTGACGGTACGCAACGGAAAAGGAATGGGCATGGTGATTTTCCAGATGCTGGGAGCCACCTCACGGGCTTCGGGAAGCGGTTCATCAGGCTTTCGGGGTTGCGCCAATGGGAGTTGCTGCATGAGGGATGTGTCCTTTATGTTCTTACCACTATCGTTGTTACGGTTCTATTATGTTCTGATACGGTTCGCTTAGGATCAGCGCGCCGTCTGGTGTCACGATCACGGTATGCTCAAACTGCGCGGCCCAACCGCCGTCTAATGTGCGGACTGTCCAACCATCGGCATCGACTTTTACCCGCGGTGACTTCTCTACCAGGATCGGCTCAATCGTGATGACCAATCCCTCGGGTATGACCGGACCGGTTCCAGGACGCCCAACGCTCGGCACGTCGGGTTGCTCGTGCATGCGCCTACCCAGGCCGTGGCCGATATACTCGCGCAGGACATGAAAGCCTCGTGACTCAGCAAACGTCTGTATGGCGTAGCCTATATCGCCGATGTGATTTCCCGGCATGGCAGCGCGGATACCTGCCATCATCGCTTCGTGCGTGGTGTTGATAAGATACTGGTGCTGCGGGCTTACCTTGCCAATCGGTACGGTGATGGTGGAGTCGCCACAGTATCCGTCCAGGATCATGCCTGCATCTATGCTCAGGATATCACCTATCTTCAGTCTCTGCTTGCCTGGCACACCGTGGACGGCGGCATCGTTGATGGAAGTATTGATGCAGCCGGGGAAACCCTCTTCTGTATGAAAGACGGGCTCTGCACCCAGCTGGGTGATGTAACTCATGGCATATTCATCCAATTCGCCGGTGGTGACGCCAGGGCGCGCCATGCGGGCAAGGTCCCGTAAGAGCCGCGCGGTGGCCTGATTGGCCCGCCGCAAACCTTGTATGGATGCTTCAGTTTTAGCTACCAAGGGTGTAGTTCTCCTTCGTTACTGTGTTGCCGGGCTGGGTCTTTTGATTCCTCATGACTCCCTTTCTCGCTGCGGCTAGAATACTTCTCGTTGGCAGTATATCATAGCACAGATGAACTCGTATATTGCAAGATGGCAAACTTCAAATGTGCGGCGGAGCTTTTTCGCTGTATGACAGGTATAATGCTCCTAACCTATGATATACTTACTTATGTGCAGAAAACAATCTCTACTGAATCGGCGTGCTATACTAAAACGTAGAGAGTACCTTTCTAACCTGACGATCAGGCGAAGCTTGCGTGAACAACGCACAGAAAGGCCGGGAAATGCAGAGCAGGGATGCCGACCGCCACTACTCAGTGCTCCACAGGTCGCCCCACAAGATACGTGTACCATCCAGCCTCCGTTACCCGGTCAACCGTCAAGTACCCCCGCCTCTTGGCGGAGGCTTGTGAGCAGGGGTGATTTCTGCCCGTCTCTCACAAGTCTCGGACTTGACCAGACTTAGTTTGCACGGACAGTCTGGATACAATCAGCCTGGTGCAAGCTACGTTCGCTCAGAATACATAGGCACTCTCAGGATGCGAGGCCAGTCCTGGACACTGCGGTCAGTGGTTAAACAGGGAAACGGGGTCTACCCAGTGCTGCTGACACACAAACCTGAGCGAACCTTGTCGAGGCCAACATTACCCTCAAGGGGAAACCTGAGAGGTGGGGTTTGACCGTTCCCATTCAAAACGGTCCCCCGCAAGGGGTTTCCTGCCTGCGGGCAGCCAATTTTTCCCGGCATCGGCTGAACCCGTGGGTATCCAAATTGGAGGGGATCATGAATAATAATTTTTTAAGAAGAGGATAGCAGCACATGATGATTGAACAAGATGGAGCCATATCCCCAGAGAACACGCTTTTTGTTCTGTTAAGTTTCGAGGGACCCGATGTCTACTCCACTGCTGGCGGCCTGGGGACGCGCGTCAGCGAACTCAGTGAAGCCCTGGCTATGCAAGGCTATACCACGCACCTGATCTTTATTGGCGACCCATCCAAGCCTTCGGTCGAACTGCGCGTCAATGGTCGCCTGGTCCTCAAGCGTTGGTCACAGTGGATCAGCAAATACCACCTCAACGGTGTCTACGATGGCGAAGAAGGTAAACTTCGTGACTTCAACGCAAGCGTGCCCTATCATATTTATGAACAGATCGTCCGTCCGGCGGTGGCCGAGGGCAAAACGGTCGTCGTTATGGGCGAGGACTGGCAAACCGCTGAGGCGATTTGTCGCACCTCTGATTTACTTCACTGGTTTGGCGTACGTCAGAAGGTGCTGATGCTCTGGAACCTCAATAGCCTGATGTCCCTGCATCGCATCAATTGGGGGCGTCTCAGCTATGTCTCCACGCTCTGCACTGTCAGCAAGTACATGAAACACAAGATGTGGGACTACGGTGTCAACCCATTGGTCATCCCCAATGGCATTCCTGCGCGCCACCTGGCCTCTGTCGATCAGAAGGCAGTGGAGCGACTGCGCGAGATTGCACGCCGGGGCGATCCTAGTCGCTTCTTCCTCTTCAAGATTGGTCGCTTCGACCCCGACAAACGCTGGATGATGGCCATCGAAGCGGTAGCTCGCCTGAAGTACAGTGGTCATCCAGTCACCCTCTTCGTGCGTGGCGGCATCGAGCCACATGGGGCAGAAGTGCTCAGTCATGCCTATAGATTGGGCCTGGAGATTCGTGATGTGGTAGCCCGTCGACCTGATCTTGAACAATGCCTGGATATCATGGCGAAAGCTGGCCAAGCGGATATTTATAACCTGCGCTTCTTCCTGCCCGAAGAATTTGTGCGCACCATCTATGCAGCTGCTGATGCGACGTTAGCAAACAGTGGCCATGAGCCATTTGGCCTTGTTGCCCTCGAAGTCATGGCGGCGCAGGGTATTGCTATCACAGGCTCTACTGGTGAAGATTATGCCATCTCGTTCGAGAATGCTATCGTAGTTGAAACCGATGATCCTGACGAGATTGTTGGCTACCTGCTGCATTTGCGTCGTCATCCTGAGGAGCAGGAGCGCATTCGTTACGCTGGCCGACAAACGGCAGAGCAGTTTCTATGGGACCAGGTGATTGGAAACCTGGTGGGGAAGTTGGAGTTTCTCGCACGCAAACAGAATATCGTACTGGCTTGAGAGGAAGTGATGCTACCCGGTTAAGATTCGGTTGAGATTCGGTTAAGATTTGTGGGAGTTCTGTCCTATTCTTAACCTACTTCATGCACAATACATTGACGACCTGTGGAGAGTTGAGTAAACTCGGCGATAGCACAAGTTAATGTATGTATACTTAGTGATGAGAGGTAGGTTATGCAGCAGTTTCGTCCTTTTTTGCCGTTTCAGCCGACTGATGTAGCCGATTTGATGGAGGGAGAACCAGCAAAAGAAGCTGTCTCACCTCACATCTCTGCTACGACTGAACCGCTTATCCTACAGACAGACGAACATCGCATAGTCATCACTGGACCGCTCGCGGCTTCTTCTGGCATGCTACATACCATGCCAACACAGGATTCCACAAGGATCACCGAGCCGCTCGTGGCCATTTCAGATATACAACCCACCATAACCTCCACATCATCGCTTACCACTGTTTTGCAAGCGATGATGTCCCCCAGGACTGCTGAGCGCATAGTATTCATCCCTGGCTCAGAAAAACACAAACGTGCTGGATCAAAGATCACAACTCCGTTGCCCAGGCAAATGAGCCCACGTCTTCGTCAGGCCATTGTTCTCGCTACCCTGGTGTTCGTCGTCATCGTTTCGCTGCTTTCTCTCTCGCCGTTGGCTACCGGACAGTATGGGTTCCCGATCTTCAGGGGCATCAGTAACTGGTTTCAAGTGCAGCAACTGATCTGGCAGCTTCAGACACAGAACACAAAGGCCAACCTTCCGCCCCCGCCCCCTGTCAGTCTACCGCATAGTCAGTACGTTGCTATCGCACAGCAGGATGCCATCGACGCAGGTATCTCGCCAGACTATTTTGTGCGGCAAATCAACCAGGAGAGTCTCTTCAACCCCAACGCTGTTTCTCCCGCAGGAGCTATCGGTATCGCTCAGTTTATGCCAGCTACTGCTGCTAGCCAGGGCATCGATCCCTGGAATCCCTCTCAGGCTCTGCAAGGTGCTGCTCGTCTGATGGCAAGCTATGTGAACCAGTACGGCGGGAACTACGCTATGGCTCTGGCTGCCTACAATGCTGGGACCGGTGCCGTCCAGTATGCTGTCAACGTGTGTGGCGCGAACTGGATGAATTGTCTGCCTGCCGAGACACGCAACTATATTTATGTCATCATGGGTATCTGAGAGCGCGCGGGAGCATGGCAGGGGCAAGCGACTACGGAGCATGGCGGGGGCAAGCCCCGCCACTACTATACACGAGTACTCGCTCCCAGAGAGTAGAGTAGTAGCGGGGCTTCGCCTGCAAGGCTACCCTGCCATGAATACGACGCAAAAATCTGACGGATACCCGCTTTATAGAAGGAAAACAGATGCGGAAGATGGTTCAGCTTGTATACGAATTGAAAAGCATTTCACGTTCCCTGATAAAAAGTGCCCCTGGCGAGACTCGAACTGGTGTGTCTGGTTCAACAAGAGCATGTTATGGTATAGCCTACATTCCGTCTCAGACGCTTTGGTTTCGGCGTTGTACACGTCCTGTATCCCTGATAGCTAGCAAGTAAAGCGTCAATTATCTTTCTTTTGATCTTCGTGTTGTCGCTCTTGTCGCCTGATATACTCGTTAATGGCCTCGCGTCGGAATCTCCATTGACTACCTACCTTAAACCCTGGCAAAATACCTTCACTGGCAAGGCGCTTAACTGTTCGTGGATGAACTTTTAGGAGCTTGGCTACTTCGTCAGCGTCAAGAATCTCTTCTAACACGCTTGTCCCCTTTCTTAGATTTACCAGATAATACTATTTATTCGTAGGATTGTCAATGAGACCTATTTTTACCAACATTGTTCAATTATTCTATGATATACTAAATCACTCCAAAATATTGTTGACTTTACCTGTTTGTCATGCTATGCTTTTTATGAAGCTATATACCAAAACAGATATAGATATGAGAAGGGTGAATTGCATACATGTTCGGAAAAGACAAGAACCCGGCAAGAATTGGGTTGGCTGCACATACGGCAGTGCTACACAAATTGGTTTCCAGAGGTCTGGAGGTGCTTCAACCTCTTAGAGATGATCTCCGTTATGACCTGGCATACTATGTAGAAGAGACTGCGCAAATCATTCGCATCCAGTGCAAAGCAGGACGTTACGTACCTGACATAGGTTGTGTCCTCTTCAAAAACTTTAACAGGACAGGAGGACGCACTGGCAGGCGTGGATATATCGGGGATTCTGAATACTTCGGGGTGTACTGCGAGGAACTCAACAAAGTGTATCTCGTTCCGGTGGACCTCGTCCCATACGCCGGAGAGGTACATCTACGAGTACAGCCATCGAAGAATAACCAGACAAAAAAAGTAATATGGGCATGCGACTACGAAATCTAACTGCACACAAACCAGATTGGGGAGAGGACATCTATGTTTGGAGATACCGCCAGGAAAGGGTTAGTCGCCCACCTTGCTATAGCGCAACGTTTAATCGAGTTGGGGTTTGAAGTTCTAGAGCCAGTCGGCAATCATCTCCGCTATGATCTTGCCTACTATGTTCCTGTAAGTTCGGACAAAAAGGCGCAACTAGTGCGCATTCAATGTAAGTCTGCCCGGCTATCTCAGGATGGTACGTGCTTGTTTTTCAACGCGTATAACTTGGGTGGAAAGGGGAAACGGCAAAAACGGGGCTATCAAGGAGATGGTGAGTATTTTGGTGTCTATAGCCATAACTTGAGAAAAACCTATATGATCCATGTTGATAAATGCCCTATAGGTGATACGAATCTGCGCCTCGAACCTACAGGAAAACAGGGGAAAAACGCGTTTAGCGCAGGAGTGCGTTGGGCAAAGGATTACGAGATTTAGTGACAGTGGCGGGGATCGAACCCGCAACCTCTCGCTCCGGAGGCGAACGCTCTATCCATTGAGCTACACTGTCATAGCTATAGTATAGTATGTCCCGCGCAAAAAGAAAATCCACAATCAGTCCTCGATGCTCTATCCACTGAGCTACGGGGACCCTGGCACAATCATACCATAAAAGTCAACGCCGCTCAACCAATTCGTGTCCGTCGATGACTTCACTGTTAGTCCGCAGCAGGCCTAACAGTGGCCGCCATCACACCACCACTCCCAGATGTTGACCGTCTCCGAAGCGCCCTCTGGGCCGGGGGTGTAGTTATGCACGCCTATCTTGTGCATAGCGATATCCACTGGACCGTACAGCGTGATTAAGGGGAAGTCTGTCAGGTAGATCTGGTGGATCTGGTTGAAAACCATCTGGCGCGCTGTCGGATCGGCCGTTGCCTGCTCTTGCATGAAGAGCTTGTCTAGCTGGGGGTTGCAGTAGAACGCAAAATTGGCCCCATTAGGCGGGAACTGGTTGCAGGCAAACAACGAGGAGTCATCGGCGTCGTAGGTCCACGAATTTTCGAATTCGAACAGGTCATCCTTGCCTGGCTGGGCTCCCGTAGGAAGTGACGCCTGCCCACCACCCAAGAATGAACCGAAGAACGTGCTGGCCGGATAGTTCTGGATGTCGATCTTGACGCCAATGGCCTTGAAGTCCGACTGCAAGGTCAACTCGTCGTCAGCCCGCCACAGGTTATTGGCTGTCGTCGAGTACTCAAACTCCAGCCGCATGCCAGCCTTGGTACGTACCCCGTCAGCCCCCTTGATCCAGCCGTTCTGGTCCAGAAGAGCATTGGCCGCTGCCGGATCGAATTTCGGACAGGGAGCATCCGGTTCAAATCCAGGGTGATACGCTTTGCCATGGTCAGTGCAAAGAGGGACCGCCTGGCCATGACGAGCGGTATTGATCAGGGTCTGGTGATCCACTGCCATCGCCATTGCCTGGCGCACCTCCTGGTGCGAGCCCAGGATCTTATTGTGGAAGTTGAAGTACATGGCCTCGAAGTTGGAGGCGTTGGGGTTGGACGTCAATTGGTAGTTGGTCAAGCGCTGGTAGGTCATCAGCTTGGTCACATCCAGGAACCAGGCGGAATCGATGGTGCCCGCCTGCAAGTCCTTGAGGATGATGTCCTGGCTGGTCACGACGCGGAACACGACACTGTCGAGATACGGCAACCCTTCAGAGGCACGATAGTAATTGGGGTTGCGCACGACAGTGTAGTGATCACCTGGCTTGCTCTCTTTCATCATGAAGGGGCCGCTGGTCACCGACGGGTTCAAGTTGTCCAGCGATGTCACGATCTTGTCGGGGGCGACAGCCATGAAATGGTGTGCCGGCAATGGGGCATTCAGGCCATCTGTCCAGATGGAGAGGAAGGGTGAGAATGCTTGCTTGAGATGGAAGGTGATCGTCAGGTTGTCAGACGAAATGTCTGTCGAGGTGATCAGGTTAAAGCCAATCGTGCTGGCTGCTGGGAACTTGGGGTTGGTCCACAGTCGCCAACTGAAGTCCACATCTCTGGCGTCCAGTGGCTGGCCATCTGACCACTTGAGGCCCGGGCGCAAATGGAATATCCAGGTTTGGAGATCAGCGCTGATGCCGCCATTGGCCACGGTGGGGATCACGGTCACCAGGTTGGGTTGAATGTTGCCGTTGGAGTCACCGACAAAGAGCGACGACCAGATGGCTTGGTCGACCATGTCTGAGAATGTTTCCGACGAGGCATTGGGAATCAGTGAGTCCGGCTCTTGAAACAGGTCGTCGATCCAGGTACCTCCATGTACCGCGTTGGCTGTTGTCGTTGTAGTCGTTGTGCCTCTAGATGTACGTATCACAGCGAGGTAATAATAGAGCAGTCCACTGCTTGCTACAACAACAATGAGCAGAATCCCGGAGATCACGCTTGCGCTGATTCTAGAGAGGCTTCTACGTCCCGTTGTAGGCAGTGGCGAGACAGATTGCGATGCTAATTGATTTGATGGACCGACGTTTGCTGACGAAACTTGCCAAGATGGTTGGCTCTGCTCGGTAACAAGGACGGGGTAGGTAGACGGCTGCTCAGTAACAAAGTTGGGGTAGACGGGAGACTGCTGTGGCGGAGACACCGGGCCAGGCGGAGGATATGATGGGGATGGTGGAGCATCCATTCTGGGTGGTATGGGAGAGGGTGCCTGTGGTAGAGGTGGAGGTGGCTGGCTCCATAGTGAGGCAGCCATGAACGGCTCTGCCATCTGGCTTGCCTGCTCAAAGGCCATAGCAAATGATTGCACACCAGCAAAACGCTTGTGTGGGTCCTTCTCCAGGGCCGTCATCACTACCTGCTCAACATATGGTGAGATGGTTGGAATCTTCTCATGCAAGGGCGACGGCGGGGTTAGGGCATGCTGGACAGCTATCTCGGTAAAAGATCCGCGAAAGGGAGGGCTGCCACACAACCATTCGTACACGAGGACACCGAGCGCATACTGATCACTCGCCAGACGCGGTTTGCCCTGAATCTGCTCAGGAGCCATATAGGTCACAGTACCGGCCACCTCTTGCATGCTCTGTGAACGTGAACTGTGGGCGATCAAGGCAACGCCAAAATCGCTGAGCAAGACTTCGTTGTTGCGCCCAAGCAACATGTTCTCCGGCTTAATGTCACGGTGGATCAACTTTTGATTATGTGCGTACTGTAAGCCAGCAGCGATCTGCTTGATATAGAATACGACGATGGGGAGCGGAAGCGGAATACCTTTGGAATGGCGCTGGCGCAATGAGCCATTAGGAGCATAGTCCATCACGAGATAGGGGATACTCCTCTCCACACCAAATTCCAGGACGCGTACAATATTGGGATGTACCAAATTGGCAATGGTGCGTGCCTCGTTGCGAAAGCCCTCCATCTCACCGACTGTCAGTCGTGTATGCAGCACTTTGATGGCCGCCTGGGTCGAGAGGTAGATATGTTCACCCAGGTAGACTTCGGCGAAGCCACCTTCCCCTAATATACGAACCAGGCGATAGTTGCCAAATTGTTGTCCCACCCAGTCAGCCATCCTCGCGCCTCCTCTTGGGAGCACCGTTTCACGTTAACTAACTGAACAACGCAAAACGAGTCCGATAATCTTCTGGCTTGGCTGGAAAATCCAGCGTGATACAATCATCGTTGCGTTCAGGCGTCAGTAGATCGCTGCTCGTATGAAAACGCGCCTGCTTCTGTGGCTTCAAGTGCCACTGGTATCAATATGAATACATCCCATGTTTCTGTATAGGTTTCTCTTGAGGCACCTGGTCAGGCCCAACGTGGGTCAAGTATGGGCTACTCCCACCATCATCTGGGAAGGCCGCGATGATATCACCCGTAAATAGTCCTGAAGAGTCATCCACAAGCTGTACTGCATCGGTCATTTCAACTTCTATGTGCCTGAAATGACCTATATTGACTACTTGGAGCGATTGGGCGATCTGCAGTAGTGCGTCCTTGCCTATACCATCACGTTGATCACCGACAATCCAGAAGACAACCCCGTCCTTCTGATAAATTAGTTCACTCCGACCACCGTAGACCCAGTGGGGAGAAAACCTATTGGACGAAACCCATTGACCATCTACGTAGATCGCCTGAGCACGTCCTTTTGTATCAATTTGTATGGCATGGACCGCACCAGCCTCAACCACCTGGAGTATATCTTCATTCGGCTTAAATTCGCGAATAGCAATTTCTCCTGTGCCATGGGTTGTTGCTCCAGGGGATGTGTCATCATATTCTAGCTCTAGTATGGAGCCATCGGCCCACATCTGCGTTGATTCTTGATACAGATACATGTTGTTCAGAAGATAGTTATTTGGAGTCACTTGCGGCCAATACATGGGAAAATGTAGGTGCTGTTGTGCTTCTGCCAGGCTTATGTGTTTCGGTTGCGCATGATTTTGTCCGTAGGAAACAGAAGCTACGCCTTTCGGATAGGTATGTACCTGGTAGACGCCGCTGCGGGCATCGTGGAGCAAGATCGCCATGCCCTCGGCAAATGACTGGCTAGTGAACGCAACCGTGAAGAGCATGAAGAGCAGACAGGAAGCAAGCAAGGCTAACAACGGGGATCGCGCCGGGACTCCATTGACTACGCCACCTAGAGGAGGTCGCCGTGGGGTGAACAGGCGACGGTGCAACTTGAGATGACGAAAGACATGGGCACGAGTCTTATGCTCAAACCCAGGCTCAATAACCTGGAGGCGTGGATTATCCGGCTCAAGCAGAGTCTGTACAAAGTAGGGTGGTACGTCCTCTTCGTCGAGGGCAAAGAGGGTCTCCAATTCCTGTGCAAAGGCGATGTCTTCCTCACTGAAATCAGGGGGAACGGCTCGCCCTCGGACCAAGAAGAAGGGAGAGTTCTCCTCCCCATTGTTCACTTGTCTGTCAAATTCACTCATATTTAGGTGTACGCTCCTTGAGCGCCTTGTATAAGCTTTTTCGCACTCGCTATCGCTAATAATACGTTTCCTTAGACAAGGATCTCTCACTGTACTATACCTTCAGGCATACACTACCTGCAAGGGCGACGACATGACTCCTTCACAGAAGGCCTAACTTCTCTAATTGTGCTTCCAAGCACAATGAATATCAAGGGCTGTTCGATCCTGAAACATTCCAGCCTAGCCATGGTTTGCCAAAAATGAGCGACCCTGATGGATCTGCATTGGCAATTTGCAACAATACACGTCCGCCTGGACCTATGTATGCTGCTGTATCTATCGTTGTAAAGGTCCACGAGGTCAATGCAATGCTGTCCCAGGACATCGTCTGCCAGTTGTAGAGGTGTGCCTGGATCACATCGGTGTGTGGGCCGGGACCAGTTTTGGGTTTCGCATAGCCAAGGACATTTGGCTCTGTCAGCGTCACACTGTTGATCTTCAACTGGTGTGTGTTGGGCAGTGCGAACTCAAAGGTCACGCTGCCGGTTGATAGGGAGTAGATATCGGGCGCAGTATCTTCTGCATCGCTGTCTTGCTCACCAATCAGGTAGCCTGTGATGATGTTGGGTGGGACGTTCAAGGTACCGGCAACGTCGATGCTGAGGGGGACCTGCACCAGGTCGTCGTGGAAACCGTGGGGTGTGGAGCCGTTGATGGTGGTGTCGTTTATTGCATCCAACGGCGCATCTGCCCAGCCGATCAGTGTAGGCGATGTATCATTGAGCAACAAGGGGTCCATGCCAGTGGGGAAACTACTATTCGGCGGTGCCCAGGAGGGTATAGTAATGATTGACCCTTTGATGAGTATTGCCTGTGTGACGCATGGGCCACCACATGGGGCAGAAGCGTAACTTTCGCCTGCGCCGCTGAGCGCCGACAAGATGGCAAGGTGGCGTTGAAAATCGGTTTGTGGTTGCTGATCCTGGTCATAAGGAAAATAGGGTGCAGAGAAGCCCTTGCTTACGGCGATTGCATCGGCGAGTGTGGCACCAGGCTTGGAGAGTGCCCTCTGGAGTGGAAGATCGACCTGTAGCGTCCCTCCGCCTGATAGGTGGCCGATGGAGACGAAGCTGTGAGGCAACAGCACATACACATCGCTAAGGGAGGTATTCAGTGTATTCGTTATGGAGCCCACAAGTCTATTACCCTGGAGAGCGAGGTGAGCGATAATTCCACCCTGGAGTTGACGATCCTGCTCTGAAACGAGGGCATGAAAGGGCCAGATGCCAACGTTTGGCAAGCTGACGTTCTCTCCATTTAGGGCAGGTACAATCGTCGCGTGTGGATCGTCTGCTGAGAAGAGAAGACCGACTGGCACCGGTTGATTGGGCAGTGGCAGAGCCAGGCTATTCCCGCCAAGGTGGAACTGGAAATCGCCCTCACTGGGCACAAATGCACCATGAAAGGTTGTAATGTGAGCAGGTGAGCCATCTGAGTTGAGTTGGGTGAGAGAGATGCTGTTGTCGAGCAGGGAGGCCCCGCGCTGATAGGAAGAGAGTCCGTATGAGAGCAGAGAGAAAACAACAATACTACTCATGATAATGCGCCATCCCCATGCGGGCCGTTTCAGCCGTCTCACGACCAGGATGCGTACTGGTCCAATGGTGGCGATGTAGCTGAGCAGGAGCAGCCCGATGATCCAGGGTGAGAGTGGCGCGGGTGGCTGCAAAATCTGGAGCAATCCTCCTCGCGCCAGCAGTTGACCGGGGCCACTATTGAATGCAGGCGTATTGCCAATCAGAGCCCGGTCTCCAATTGTACGAAACAGCAGACGTTTCCAGAGGGTATCGATGGCCGACCAACTGACAAAAGGTGGGAGCGCAGGGTCAAAGGCCAGGTAGCAAATCATCCCCTGACCACGCCGGTCTTGCACCAACAAAGGAGTGGTGCCAGACGACAGTATCGTCTCACTTCCGAAGGGAGAACCTGGTCCTCGTGTGCGCAAGGTCGCTGTGCTGGCTATGATAGGTTCTTTGAGGGTATCAGCAGGGAGTTGTTGCCCAGCAGCACCGTCGGCGGGTAAGAGGTAAGTGCCTGCTGGAATGATGGTCGTACCATTCACCTCTATTGATAGGAGTTCAGGTGGTAGGGGCTTAAGTGTGCGTTGCCATGCCGCGCCGCCAACCTCGATCAGTGTTCCTCCCTGGTTCACCCACGCCTGTAATGCGCTGAGTTGTGCGGGGCTGAGCGTACTGGTTGCGAAGCCATCGAATACGATGATATCGAAACTAGAAAGCACTGTCGTCGTCGTCGGCATAGTCGTTGCGTCCAATGGTGCCAGGACGATGGAACTATAGCGGTTGGGCAGCGTCACCGCACTTAGCGGACTGAAACCGGCGCTGTGGTCGGAGAAAATGCCGACAAAAATATCGCCAGGATTGAGGTACTCTGGCGTTGCTTCTTGCGTAATAATGGTGCGCCCATGCCTGTCGAGTAATCGTGCTACGATGCCGTGCGGAGGAAATGGCCCCATATAGAGAGGAACAGTCAATGTGATCTGTTTCTGCGTTCCCTGTGTCATTGTCACCGGTTCTGCAAAACTCCAGGGTGAGATGGTCGTGCCTGGACCTGTACGGGATAGGCTGCTGAAGGTGTTGATGGCAAGCGTCCCACTAAAATCTGCCCCTGTGTTGCCCAGCGTCACCCGTACAGGGGTCCAAAATCCAATGCGGTAGAAGGAATTGAACCCTACGTCCAACCGGAGGGTGAGACCACTTGTGGGCATATTTGTTGCATGTACTGATGCTTGTGCGGGAGAGAGCAACAAGAACACTGTAAGAGCAAGGCAGCATCCTACAAGCAGTTTAAGGATGGTCTTCGACTGAAGGCAGGTATGATGATGGTTAAGCATGTTCTTGTGTCTCTCCTGCTGATCGAGTACATAGACGTCCACTGCTATAGGGCAGGCAGGGATGCTTTGACAATTGCCACCATTATAGTGTTTTGTGGCGTTTTTAGCTAGAGACCCCGAATAAATCCAAGGTTTCACACAGTTTGAGATCTTGTGAGAAATTGCCAATGAATGACGTAGTAGATATGTGTAGCGCTGATTAACAGGCACATCCGTGAATCCGCATCACCCGTGTACACTTTGTCTAAACGGCGTGGGAGGCTGCTACTCTCTCACCCGTGATGGTTCCCGTACGGGCGGGCAACCTCGTTCCTCAACTGAGTGTTTATTTTACCGAGGAGGACACAATGCTCAAGAAACGTAGACCCCGATCTCTCATGATGGCCTTTTCCTTCTTTGCGGGGCTGATCCTGCTGCTGGGAGCCTGTGGTGCACCCGGTCCAGGAACCACTCCTCCCAGCAGTGGTGGCACCCCAGTCAAAGGCGGCACCTTCACCGACGACCTGTATGAAGACGTTGATTCGCTGATCCCCAATGGCATTGGGGAAACGTATGCGTTTTTAGTCGATCAAGCCATTTGGGCCCCGCTCTTCTACGGAGATTCGCAGGGCAATCTTCATGCTGGCCTGGCGACAGAAATCCCAAGTCAGGCGAATGGAGACGTCTCTGCCGATCTCAAAACCTGGACGTTCAAGTTGCGCCCGAACGTGGTATGGTCTGATGGTCAGCCACTCAACGCTGACGATGTCAATTATACCTGGAAGCTTTGGGACAATCCTAAATTCGGCGCGGCTTATACTACTGGTTACAACCTGATTAAGTCGGCAGATGTCTCTTCCGACAAACTTTCGATTACATTCCACCTCAGCGCCCCTTACGAACCGTTCGTCTCGTTATGGGCCGATGGCGGTTTCGCGCCGCTACCTGCGCACCATTTCAGCAGTCTGTCACCCGATGCGATCCTGAAGTCTCCTGATAACCTGAACCCGTCCGTCGTCAGCGGCCCGTTCATGATGAGTGAGAGCAAGGTACATGACCACTTCACCCTTGTGCGTAATCCGAAGTACTATCGTGCATCGGAGGGCTTGCCCTACCTCGATAAGATAGTGTTCCGTTTCGTGACTGATCAGAATACTATTCTCAAAGATCTGCAGGCGGGCTCAATCGATGCGTCCTGGTTCCTGGATGTGCAAAAGATACCAGCGTATCAGGCGCTTTCCAACTATACGATCTATAAGACCCCCAATTCTGCGGGCTATGAGGCCATCTGGATCAACGAAAACAATCCCATCCTCAAGGATGTGAATATTCGTAAGGCCCTGGCGATGGCAGTTGATCATAATGCCTTGATAGAGACCGCTCGTCGTGGAGCGGCAAGTCCTCTTTGTACCGACCATCCCGCATCGCTTAATCCCGGATATCAGACGGATGCTCCCTGTCCAAAATTTGATTCCGCGGCTGCGAATGCCTTACTCGACCAGAATGGGTGGAAGATGGGTCCGGATGGCGTGCGCGCGAAAAATGGCCAGAGGCTAGAGTTCCAATACTCGACGACAGCCAACAATGCCTGGCGTGCCGCCGACGAGTTGATCCTGCAACAGAACTTCAAGGCAATCGGTGTCAAGATCGACATCCAGAACTATCCAGCTGGCACCTTCTTTGGCAACATCCTGCCTATGGGTGATCCAAAGAAGTATAATTTAGCGGAGTTCGAGGAAACGTACACCTACGATGCTGATGACGCCCCGAATCTGGCATGTGACCAGATTCCTTCTGCTGCCAATAGTTTTGGTGGTGGGAACTTTGCCTTCTACTGCAACCATGCGCTAGACCCGCTTTTCAAGCAGGAACAGGGGACTACTGATACTGCCCAGCGTCAGGATGCCTTTAATAAGCTCCATGCGATCTTCCTCACGGACTTCCCATTCATCACGGAGTACGCTCCGCAGGATGTCGCCGTGCACAAAAATATTGTGCATAACTACACCCCTGGTCCATTCGGAGCTCAGGAGTCGGTGAACGTCTGGACTTGGTGGTGTACCAACGCCCAATGTTAGTACGCGAGTGTTAAGGTTGCCAACGGAGTTGTCGGTTTGAATGCAGCATCGGGTTGGATAGCATTGAAAGATGTCCAACCCGATGCTCGCTTCTAAAATAGGTGTGCTACATGCTGCAACGCTATAAGCGTCAGGTTTGTTCACACTTTGCGTGTGTGCAGACAGCGAATGTACCTACGGAGGACTTATGAGTTGAAAATTTTCATGGACAAAGGACAAAGCACGTGCTAGCATAGAGGCGATAAATATGGTATGCTATGCTTAAGATTTTCGGTCCCCCTTTTTAAGCTCGTCGGAGGCACCTATGGGACGATATATCATCAGACGCTTATTACAAGCGCTCCTTTTATTAGCCTTGCTATCCGTTGGCATGTTCGCCTTGATCCGCTTGCTACCAGGAGGGCCGGAGCAGGTGATCTTCAATCCTCGTCTAAGTGCAGCAGGTCGGGCGGCCTTGCGTGCCCGTTTTGGCTTGGATCAGCCGGTGATTGTTCAGTACTTCAAATGGCTAGGAAATGCCTTAATTGGCAACTTTGGCTTCTCGTTTGCCGATAATCAGCCTGTGTCGAATGTTCTTGTTGATCGCTTCCCCGCGACGCTTGAGTTGTTTAGCACTTCCCTGGCGCTAGCTCTGATCCTCGCTATTGGGATAGGAGTGATCTCGGCAGTACGTCAGGGAACAGTGACAGATTACACCCTAACGACTCTTTCCTACTTCGGCATCTCGATGCCCATCTTTCTGTTCGGCCTCTTCGCGCAGGACATCTTTGGCGTGTCTTTACACTGGCTTCCTACCTCAGGAACCCAGACACTTGGCTATACCTTAGACCCTTTCAATGCGTTTATTGATCACCTCGAGCATCTCATCTTACCGATGTTGGTCCTGTCTATTACCTTTATCGCCGGTTGGAGCCGCTATATGCGCTCCAGCATGATTGAGGTCACCAAGCAGGACTATATGCGCACGGCTCGTGCGAAGGGCGTGGACCAGGTATCTCTGCTGCTGCGTCATGCACTGCGCAACGCGGTCATCCCCCTGATCACCGTCGTCGCCATAGATTTTGGTGCAGTGGCGGGCGGCGCTGCTATTACAGAGGGGATTTTCGCCTGGCATGGCATGGGGTTACTGTTTATCGATTCCCTTGAGACTCGTGACTATCCTGTGTTGCTGGCAATGTTGATGATTGGCGCTGTGTTTGTCATTGCATTCAATTTGTTGGCAGATATACTCTATGCCGTGATGGATCCGCGCATCCGCTACTCGTAGCCGAGCCTAGTGAGAGAAGGAGAGATCTGTGGACATATCCGAACAGCTCAATGTGACCGCCGTTGAAGAAGTTGAGCCTTTTCTGGAACTAACGCCGGAATTAGTGCAGAAGCGGCGTAGTCAAGGGCGTATAATCTTCGACCGTTTTATACGCAACCGCGCGGCTATCGTTGGTGCGCTATCCCTCATCCTGCTGTTTCTCTTTTGTTTCCTGGGTCCGCTGGTCTGGCGGATCGACCCCAATGCCATCAATGTGACCAATGTATCCTCTTCGTTAGCAGGACCTTCCTTGCAACACCCGTTTGGGACCGATGATGTGGGACGTGATGAATTCGCTCGTGCCATGGCAGGCGGCCGGGTCTCGCTACTGATAGGCCTCAGCTCGATGCTCATGGCTATCATCTTTGGCGTCGGCATTGGAGCGTTTGCAGGCTACTATGGTGGGGTCATTGATAATCTTCTGATGCGTTTTACCGATGTCGTCCTGGCAGTGCCACTCTACCTCCTCCTTTTCGTCCTGTCCGCCTCTTTTACCGATCACACTCCTAGAAGTGTGATTATTTTGATAGCCGTCTTGACCTGGACCTATGCGGCGCGTCTTGTACGTGGAGAGTTTTTATCTTTAAAGGAGCGTGAGTACGTGCTGGCGGCGCGAACCATCGGGGCGCGAAACTTCCGCATCATGTTCCGCCATATTCTGCCCAATGCAGCCGGGCCGATCATAGTAAACGCTACGTTGTTGATCGGTGCGAACATCATCCTTGAATCGGTCATGAGCTACTTTGGCTTTGGTATTCAGCCTCCTGACGCGAGCTGGGGTAGTTTGGTCAGTGATGGTCAAGGCTTTTTTGATGTTGGTCCCTGGCTCGTTTTCGCTCCAGGCCTGCTCATCTTCCTCACGGTACTCAGCTTTAACCTTGTAGGTGATGGCTTGCGCGATGCGCTTGACCCCTACATGACGGAACGCTAAAAAAATTAGAAGGATACGGAAGGAGCAAATACTTTGGGAGAGTATCTGCTAGAAGTGCAGGACCTCAAGCTGTACTTCAAAGTGAAGGCTGGCCGCGTTCGTGCCGTCGATGGCGTGAGTTTTGTAGTCAGACCCGGTGAAAGACTTGGTGTGGTGGGCGAGAGTGGCTGTGGGAAAAGCGTGACGGCGCTCTCTATTATGCGTTTGATTCCCCAACCGCCAGGAGAGTATGCCGGTGGGAGTGTACTCTTTGAAGATCAGGACCTGCTCGATCTGCCGGAGAGGGAGATGCGCACGATCCGTGGCGGTAAGATCGGTATGATCTTTCAGGACCCCATGACCTGCCTCAACCCGACGATGACAGTCGGCAACCAGATCGCTGAAGGGTTGCGCATTCATCTCAAGGTGAGCAAGGATGAAGGTCACAGACGGGCGATTGCCTTACTGGAGCAGGTGGGTATTCCTGCTGCATCCGAACGTATCAATTCCTATCCGCACCAGTTTAGTGGCGGCATGCGCCAGCGCGTGATGATTGCAATGGCACTGGCGTGTAATCCCAAGTTGTTGATTGCAGATGAGCCGACGACCGCTCTGGATGTGACCGTGCAGGCCCAGATTCTCGAACTGATCAATGGCGTGTGCAGTGACTTTGGCACGGCGGTGATCCTGATCACCCACGATCTGGGCGTCGTGGCCGGGATGACCGACCGGGTTGTGGTCATGTACGCCGGCAAGGTCGTTGAAGAAGCGCCAACCGATGAGTTGTTCGCCAACCCCCGTCATCCTTACACACTGGGGCTGTTAGCCTCGGTACCACGTCTGGATGAGGAGAGACATGCCACCTTGAGAACCATCGAGGGCGCTCCTCCTGATCTGCTGAAACCGCCTCCCGGTTGTCCATTCATGCCACGTTGTGCCTTTGCACACAACATTTGCCGCACCATGCCCCCGCTTGACCCGCTGGCAGGGAATAGCGCTCACCGCAAAGCCTGTTGGATAGATGTCACTGACCCGGAAATGCAGGCATATGCGGAGAGGCGACGCAAAGCCAGGCAGCAAGCCCTGCAATCCGTCATCAGTCAGCCAGCAGATGGTACCGCTCTGCAGGCGTCGTAAGAGGAACGGAGACGTACGTAGATGGCAGATACTCTTGTAGCGACCAACACGCTGGTCGATGTACGCGATCTTAAGATGCATTTCCCGCTCACAAGAGGCATTATACAACGTGTGGTGGGCTATGTGCGGGCAGTCGACGGCATCAGTTTTAGCATCGAACGCGGGCAGACGCTCGGCCTGGTGGGTGAGAGCGGCTCCGGCAAGACGACCATTGGACGCACCATCGTGCGACTCTATAAGCCGACTAGCGGCCAGATCCTCTTTGAGAACCAGGACCTGGCTAAGCTAGAGGGTGAAGCGTTACGGCAGATGCGCCGACGCGTGCAGATGGTCTTTCAAGACCCCTTTGCCTCGCTCAATCCGCGTTTCACGATTGGATCATTGATTGCTGAACCAATGCATATCTATGGCGTTGCCTCTAAGGATGAGATTCGCGGGAGGGCACTGGAGTTACTGCGTGTCGTAGGCTTGCGTTCTGAATATATTGATCGTTACCCGCATGAATTCAGCGGCGGGCAGCGCCAGCGCATCGCCGTTGCGCGTGCCCTGGCAATTAACCCGGAATTTGTGGTTGCCGACGAGCCTGTGTCGGCATTGGACGTCTCGGTTCGTGCGCAGGTGCTCAACTTGCTGCAACGCCTGCAACAGCAGTTCAACTTGACGTACCTCTTTGTCTCACATGACCTGAGTGTGGTACGTCACGTGGCTAATCGTATCGCGGTGATGTACCTGGGCAAAATTGTTGAGTTGTCGGACCGCGATGAGCTGTATGCAGCCCCCAAGCATCCATATACCAAAGCCTTACTCTCGGCGATACCTATCCCCGATCCGCAGATCGAGAAACGACGTCAACGTATCATTCTTTCTGGCGACTTGCCCAGTCCAATCAATATTCCTTCTGGATGTCGTTTTCACACTCGTTGTCCCATGGCACAACAAATTTGCCGCGAGGTTGAACCTGCCTTCGAGCGTAAAGAAGGGCGTGAGCACTACGCAGCATGCCATTTCTCCGAGTCCGTCAGCCCAAGTTGATGCTGAGTAGGGGCCCGATTATGAAGTTTAACGAAATAATCCGGACACCGTGAAAGGAGACAAAACGCCTGTAGGGGCCGATTCATCGTGCCCACCGCCGATTTATCGGCCCCCGGCAAACCCAACGGCATGTCCAGATGAATTTGTTAAAATCCATTATCGGGCCCCTACGCACTTGCCATCACTTCGCTCGGCTTGCCTATGTTGCTCTCTTTCCTGAATTACTCCCAAATTACTCCCAGCGGAAGGTCCGTATCGCTACCAGCAGAATGACGATGGTCCAGATTGTTAGCACGAGTAGCGCAAAGCCCGGAAACGGGGCCCCATTGGTCATTGTTGCCTGTAGTGCTCCGGTAAGTGCGGCGGCGGGCAAAAGTTGCGCAAATGCTGCCAACGGCGGCAGCAGGTGGCTCAGTGGTAGAATGCCGCCTCCAAGAAGCAGGAAGAGTAAATAGAGCCCATTGGCACCTGCCAGGGTGACCTCGGCACGCAATGCGCCTGCCATAGCTAGGCCCAGTGCGGCGAATGTCACTGTCCCCAGGATCATCCCCAGCAATGCAAGCAGTGGTGAACCTGCCGGTCGCCAGCCATAGAGAACCACGGCAACACTCACAAGTACGACAACCTGGATCAATTCCAGCACCAACACGGAGATCACCTTGGCAAGAATGAGTCCGCTGCGGGGTAGTGGTGATGCACCCAGCCTCTTGAGAACGCCGTAGTAACGTTCGTAGGCGGTGGCAATGCCCAGGCTGACCATGCCCGTTGCCATTACCGCCAGTGCGAGCATGCCCGGTAGGAGAAAGTTGACGGCCTTCCCGTTCGTTGTGGGCACAATGTTCAGGGAGGTAAAAAAGACCAGTAGCAGTACTGGTACGATCAATGTAATCAGTACGCTCTCACCGCGTCGTAGTGTCAATAGTAACTCTACCCGCGTCTGTGCCAGTATCTGCCGACTCAGGGGCGCTGGCTTTGCGAGAGTCTCGCTTTGGTCTACTGTATGTGTTTTCATATGAGAGCCTGCTACCCGCAAGGGGATACCTGTCCCCCAGACAGGGTTCCACTACATTCTAGCAGTTCTCTGGTCATGGTATGTCTGGTCATATCCATCTCTGCTCAAACATTCCTATTCTCTGACCTCAGCGCCTGTGAGGCGTAGGAAGAGGTCCTCCAATGAGCCGTGTCCCACGCGCAGTTCGGAAAGCGTGATGCCCTGGTCGCGCAACCATGCTGTGAGTTCTGCCAGCAACACTGGAGCCGCATCTGTCTCGATTAGGTAGCTGCCGGGGCGAATCTCTTCTGCTTTGTGTGCTGAAGGCAGCGCCGCTAATCGGGTGCAATCCAGTCCGGCAGAAGCGACAAAACGCACAATAGTTGCATTTTGCACACCGGTTAATCCGCCAGGGGTATCGAGGGCAATCAGTCGCCCATGATCGATGATGGCTACGCGTTCTGCCAGGCGTTCTGCCTCATCCATCAGGTGGGTTGTCAGCAGCACCGTTGCTCCATTTCGTTTCAAGTCGCGTATTATCTCCCATGTTGCCAGTCGCGCCTGTGGATCCATACCGGCGGTTGGTTCATCCAGGAACACGAGCGCAGGATTACCTACCAATGCCACTGCCAGAGCGAGCCGTCGTTTTTGCCCGCCGGAGAGTCGGCGGCACTGAGTCCTGGCAGCTGCACTTAACCCGACACGCTCCAGGAGATGGTCGATGTTCTGCGCGTGCTCGTAGTATCCTGCGAAGAGACGTAGCACCTCACGCACTCTCAGTCCTGGATAGAGGCCATCTTGTTGCAGCATCACGCCGATTTGTGGCTTGAGTGCTTTTGCGTTACGGATGGGGTCGAGTCCCAGGACGCGCACGCTGCCCTCATCGGGGGTGCGGTAGCCCTCAAGCGTTTCAACGGTGGTCGTTTTGCCTGCACCATTTGGTCCGAGCAGCGCGAAGACTTCGCCTCTATGTATGATAAATTGTAGTTGGTCAACAACTCGACGCGAGCTGTAAATTTTGGTCAGGTTGTCAACGACGATAGTTTCATCACCAGGTGCTTGGGACGTTTGTACCTGTTTATTCGTGATCTGCGTCTCAGCAGACATAGCATGTAGCTCCTTATAGAATGATCTTTGTATACAATACAGCAGTTCCAGTGAGATGACAAGGTCGGGTTATGTGACTTCGAACCCGCGTTCGCGTAGCAACCCTATGGCGCGCTCTAATTTATCTGGTACCACATGCACCAGGTGTAACTGTGGAGCAACCTCTGTACCAAGCAGTTCTCGTAGCTCTTCATCGGCTAGCAAATCTTGTAGAACCTGGTCTGGGAGGGCCAGCAACGGAGTATGCTCCACCTGAATCGTGGGTTGACCATCATAGCCGCCTCCCCACAATTTGAGGCGAATTAAGAACGAATTGGGCACCCCTGCTTCACAGTAATCCTTTAAGAAGCGCATGATGTATTCCAATGAGAGGCCTACCTCACGGGCGCGTTGCAGTGCCATCGGTGTTATGCGCTGCCAGCCGGTCACCTGGTCAACTTCGCTGAAACGCTCAAGTTCTGCCAGGAGGTAGAGATTCGTCACGGCATACAAGGGCTGGAGCAGGCTATCGTCGCATAATCGCCATTGCGGTTCACATGTTGGCAGACTTACATACTCGGGTGGTGTATCATGTGCGGAGGCAGAGACAAGGGCTGGCAAGTAGTTGCGTTGCCAGAGAGCCTCTCGTAGCGCCGGCAGTTGATGGCGTGGGACTTCTACTAACGTGGAAGATAAACGACGCCCTAACAATGGGAGCGTCTCTGCATCGGCGAAGAGCTCGTCGAGCAGTTTCGGGTCGTCGACCTCAAGCAGGGTCGCTGCGCTCCATAGTTCGATACGCCGCGCTTGCCGTTCCCACTCTAGCAGTGAATACTGTACATTCTGCGGGATCTCACTGCCAGATGCTTGCTCCAACGTCTGCTGAATGGCGTCGGCATGCAAACCCATCTGGATGGCCCGTGTGACGCTTGCTTTGGTCAAGCGATACTGTGCAATACGCTCCAGACTGGTGCGCTCGGCGAAACGATCCAGGTTAATGAGGAGAGCTTCAGAGACAGGAGCTAGAGCTACTAACTCAAAATTCGGCTGGACGATCAGGCGGCCTGCTGGCAGTTCTTCAATGCTGACGGGTACATCGCTTATGACCGGAGAAATATCCTCTGCCAGGCGGAAGGCGGTGGGATTGTCTTCGCTGTTCATGTCTACTAGCCCCAACCAGTACAAAGGTCCTGATATGACAGCGCGAATGAAACCTCCTTCTACCAGGTGCCAGCCCTCACGATGCGTCAACCAGCCACGCCGTAGACGGAAATCCCAGCCATATGGATTACTTCCAATCGAATAACGATCAGCACGTGATCCATAGCGACGTGGGAAGAGGAGGTAGGGTGCGTATAACTTGGTGTGGGCGACAAATGTGGACAGGTCGCACCATGCTCCCGCTTGCTCATGCAGTACTCGATCTACAACCGTTTGGCGGGCTAGCACAACTTCTTCATGGGCCGGGTCGAGTGGAGCAGGACCAGGACGTATGATCACCTCCGGCAGATGCATTAATTCGTTCCAGAAGGTGTTCTCAAGCCATGCGCGATAACATCGGCGTGCTCGCTCCAACAACGGCAGAGAAAAAAAAGCCTTAGCAGGAGCTGCCCGCAGCATGCCTTGTTGCTCCTGCAGTAACCCCAACTTCATCAGCAGTAGCCTGACGAAGAGCAGGCGAGGAACTTCATGCTCCGCACGTATCTCCAGGGCAGAGGCTGCCGTGTAGGGGCGACCCTTGCGGTCGCCCTGAACCCCCTCCAGGGCTGGGTCCAGCCCCAGGGCCGGAGCGAGCCCCGCTCCTACTCGGTACGAATCGGGCCCCAATTGCTCCATGACCTGGCGCAGAGCATAGCGCGAGATCAGACCATTGTTCACTAGAGGCAATCCTTCACGTGTTGCTGCAACAAGTGACCAGTAGAGGTAAAGCGTGCGCTGCAAGGCATGTATGCCTTCGTTTATCAAGCCCCTGGTACCCGCAAGGGCCGTAGGGACCCGATTTATCGCGTCCGCCCGATTTATCGCGTCAGCGGATGGGAGCGTCAACGACGGAGATGTACTGGTGCCCCTTGCGGGTACCAGGGGGTCTGCCTGCCTTTGTTCGCGCTGCTGTATGCTCCTTACTTCATTCATTACCGCCTGTGGCACGATCAGTACCCCATCGTAGACGCCACTGGTGTAGTCACGACCACCAAAGTTTGTTTGCTTGCCCCAGAACAGCAGGCCAAGTAGTAGCAGGTGACGCAGTGCCAACTCGAAGGCGCCGTGTGGATGTGGAATCGGATATCGGGGTACCCCTTGAGGATGTTCCTGCATGGCTTCAGGAGAAGCTGCTATTGAGTCACTGATGAGAAGAGGTTCTGCCTCTTTGTCGGCATTAAGCAGGCCACTGCTCGTGAGATATAGGGCAAGATCACGGCTGTTGGCCCGCCCACCACATGCTACCAATTCGTGCAGGATCAATGTTTCCTTTTCACCCAGGCCACCTAGTACTTCGTCGAGAGCAGAAGGATTAAAGAGATATTGTGCAATCTCCGTGATAGTTATCGAGGAAGGTTCAGCAGATGTATTGACCTGGGGTCCCTTTGGTGAGAGTGGCAGGCGTCGTGATTTGATCAATGTTTGCAAATGATGAAGTGGGACCGTGTGCAACAGATTGAGGTCACTCTGCTCCATAATCCTCCTCTTCATGCAGGAGAGGAACCTGTCCACGCCGCTTCAGGTCCTGCACGATGCGCTCCGCTCCCTGTTTCTTGAGAATCAGCAATGTCGGGTGGATCGTTCGCACTACCTGCTCCTCCAAAGGTGTAGTCGCGGAAAGTTCACGTATGACAAGAGTATCCGCCACTTCCAATAATGTCACGTCGGTGTATAGACGTACGCGCCCGTAGTTTTTAATCCGACATTCAAGCTGAGTCAGTAGGGGCGTAGGATACCTGTCCCCCAGACAGGGCACCCTGCCTGGGGGGCAGGTATCCCCCAGCGGAGCTTGCGGAGCGTCTATCAATTCCCTCGCGTCCGCGTGCTGGTGGAGGAGTTGTAACAAGTGGGTGGGATGTAATCCACGGCTCAATGCCTCGGCCAGAGATGCTGCTGTCAGGCGATAGCAGAGTCGACCAGCCTGGACCCCTGCTACCTCCGCAAAATCCTCCAGCAATTCAATCAAAGGCCACTCGACCGGGCTGGAAGAGATGAGTATATCACCGTTTTCTGAAAGCGTGAGCATTTGTGGAGCGTCCTGGTCGTAGGGGCTCGGGAACCCTGCCTGGGGGGCAGGTAACAGGCGTCCGCCGTGTGAGGACATGAGCCAGGCCGTGGTCTCTCTACGATTGCTCGCCGAATCCGCGATAATTCGGGGTCTATCTGCCTGGGGGGCAGATATCGAGCCATGCACGAGGAGGCCCGCCAGAGGCGTGAGACGAAATGCTAACAATTGCCCGCTATTGGACAGGGCGACGTCACTGATCCCCCACCAGTGGAGCGGGCCACGTAAGAGTCGGGCTATGTAGCGTCCTTCGGCTCGCAACCAATCGTTCCATTGGGTCGGATGCAGTGTTCGCCCCTCTTCTTGCTCTAACCACCAGGATGGGGAAGAAAAGAGGTTGTGCCGCCTCTGCAAAAATGCCGGGTTCAAGCGATAGACGAAACGCGCAAAGGCAGAAAAGTTGATCCACTGGTTGAGCGGAACCTTTGCCAGTAATGCGACGAGCATTTGCCTGGCCTCACTGTTATCCATCTCCAGTTCTCCAGTGCGGAGGGCGGGTCGCCCCAATGGGCCACTACGGCAGCGCAAGCGCAGTCCTTCTTCTTGTAGCTCAAACAATTCGGCATATGTGGGTTGGGTAAGCCAGCGTACGAAGAGGTCATGGGCTACTTCTGTGCGCGTTGGGCCCAGTAACAGGCGAGCGGCATTGGGTAGTATGCGCAGGTAAGGTGTTCCAGCGTCATCTTTGTATAGGATATCGACCAGGCGTAGCAGGCGGAAGGTAAAAAGTAAAAAAGCGGCTGGACGTGGAACAACGACTTGCAACGACTCTAGAAGGGATGGTGATGGCATATCAAGCGGAGGTGGGACTAGCATCAGACCGTCAGCAGGAATGGCGTAGGGGCGGTAGGGACGCGAGCTTGCCTCCGTCCGTGCCTCCGCCCTCGCCTCCATTGTCCTATTTACTCTACCTCCTCCTTCAACATCACCGATCGAAGGGCGACCCTTGCGGTCGCCCTCCGCCCTCCCATCTAACGCACGTGCCACTAGCAGGAGGTCATTTAGCAAGCTATATGGCTTGGCTTCTTCTAGGTTTGGCGCTTCAGCATTGCCAGCTTTGGTATTCTGCACCTCAAAGGGTGTAGTTGGTACGGTGACGCGCAGGACAGCACGGACCTCTGACGGCACATACCAGCCGACATCGAGCAGCGAACCCATAAGGCCCATATGCTCTTGTAAAGAGCTATCCGTAGCTCCCCGATTTATCGCGGGAGTGCGAAAGAGCAGACATTTGCTGCGTAGTGCAGAGAGCATAGCCTGCAACTGATTGGGATAGCCAAGCGAGAAACGCTCATAGAGTCCTCGCAGTTCTTCGTCAGTTACTGTGCCACCGGCTAATGTGAGAGCTGCTAACAACTGACGCTGAGGTTTTTCCAGAGTGCCCACCACTTTTCGTATCATTTCTGGCTGTTTGAGCACTTCTACCATAGCCTCTACAAGCTGTTGCTTGTTCATGCCCGTCCTGGTGATGTCATATTCCCGCGCAATAGCGCGTAGTTCGCTCAACCCCAGTTGGGACAAGAGTTCGGTAATGTCTCCTTGCACAATCGATACCTCTTCCGTAGGGACCCGATTTATCGCGTCCGCCCGATTTATCGCGCCCGCCGGGTTGGCTGGCGCCCGATTTATCGCGCCCGCGCGGTTGAGAGGTGTCCTACCTGTCACCCTGAGCGCAGCGCTGTCATCCTGAGCGAAGCGAAGGATCTCTGCGTGAGGCGAGACAAATGTGGTTGGGTGGGCCAGCCATTGATAGAGGAGAGCAGCGGCATGGGGGCAGATGTTGGAAGATGCTTTCGGAGTATTACAGGTGCAGATGGCATTCCACTTACTGCTATCTCCTAACTCAACTTTGACAGCATAGCGTCCTGGTTGAGCATCTACGTCTTTTGTGGTCTGCACCTCTTGCACCTCCCATGCCGCCATCACCTCTTTTGTCGGTGATGCAGCTTTTTCATGGGCCAGGTCAGATATGTCAACGCTACCGGGTAAGCGGACCCCTGAGGCATTGTTGGCTGGGCTGAGCGGCACATCAACGATACCAGTAATCTGTGATCCCTGGTGCATCGTGGTATGCACTGCACCTATACGATAATACTCCTGTCCTAACGCCGCTGACTCGAGTCCCGCCAGATCGATAATGTCTGCTTCGCGCAGACGTCGAAGTGGGCCAGGTACGACATTATCCATAGACCGTGTACCTTGGGTCCCTGACACCTCTTAAAGATGGCAGGTCTATGCATATTCTGTCGCTCTATGATAGCACGAAGTGGTCTTCTGGTCAATTGATCAGATATGTGGTAATATGCTATACGTCATGGAAGTAGGGGCGTGAGCTTGCCTCCGCCCGCGTAAGGACGGTAGGGACGTGAGCTTGCCTCCGCCCGTGCCTCCGCCCTGGGGCTTGCCCCCGCCCGCATAGGGACGGTAGGGACGTGACCTTGCCTCCGTCCGTGCCTCCGTCCTGCGAATTCTTCTAGCACGCTGCGTTTATATTATAGTATCCGCAGATCGAGTGTCACACAGTCGGCTATATAAAGCCGAGCTCTATGCAGCCCGCCATACCATCAAGGAGGGTATATGGGACAGTTTATTGGTGGACTTCCCCTTATTAACTTGCTGGGTGATAGTGATGGACTCGGAGTGACCGTCTTCAGCAACAACGCAGATGTGCTGACGCCGGTGACGCCGCTTGGTCCTAAGCGTCAGGATGTGCTCAATCTCATCAACCAGATTAGTGCGAGTGGTAACACACTGCTCTTTGATACCATTGCTGCACAGTTCGATGCGCTAAACAAATTGCCCTCAAAGCATATCAAGGCGGTAATCGTGCTGACGGACGGCATGGATAACATCAGTCAACACTCGCTGGATCAACTGGTCAGCCAGATTACGCCTGTGGGGGAGAACGCTGGGAACAGCATCAAGGTGTTTACCATCGCCTATGGTAGTGCAGGAGTATGCCGGCACTCCTCAGAACATCAAGCAGGTGCAAGGTGCAAGGTGTATTTACAAATCACAAATCGCAGATCAGCGCATTCTTCTAACTAACAGGAGTATGCCGGCACTCCTCAGAACATCAAGCAGGTGCAAGGTGCAAGGTGCATTTACAAATCGCAAATCACAAATCACAAATCACAAATCACAAATCGCAGATCAGCGCATTCTTCTAATGAAGAGGGAAAATGAAGAGGAAAACATGTCACATCGTCTTCTGCAATGCATGCTCGTCATAACCGCGGTGATGCTCATAGTTCTCGCGGCAGGGTGTGGCAGTTCTGCTCTCACCTACCCCAGCACCGTCAATAACACCGCGACGACTAACCCGCAGACGAATAATACCGTGACGGCTACCGTCCAGGCCACTGGTACCGTGACAAGCCGTACTATAAAGACCGTCTTTCTGATCCTGATGGAGAATCACAACTGGTCGGACATCAAGGGTAGCTCCTCTGCACCCTACATCAACAATACCATCCTGCCCATGGCCTCATACACCCAGCAGTACTACAACCCGCCAGCTAATCATCCAAGTGAGCCAAACTATCTCTGGCTGGAGGCTGGGACCAATTTTAACATCCTGAACGATGACGATCCCAGCGCCAATCACCAGAGCACAAAGCAACACCTGGTCACACTGCTGAGCAATGCCAACCTCTCTTGGAAGTCTTATCAAGAAGGTATAAGCGGCAAAGATTGCCCCCTCACTGAGAATGGTGTGTATGCCCCCAAGCACAACCCAATGGTGTTCTTCGACGATGTCACAAATACGAACGATCCGAATTCGGCCACCTGCATTGCACATGTACGGCCCTATCGCGAGTTGGCCGGAGACTTGCAGAATAATACACAGGCAAGCTACAACTTCATCACGCCCAGCTTGTGCGATGATATGCACGACACTTGTGCTCCTTTCTACGATTCTGTGAAGCAAGGCGACACCTGGCTTCAACAGAATCTACCGACTATTCTCAATTCCCAGGCATACCAGAACGGAGGGGTCATCTTCATCACCTGGGATGAGGGCGAGGGCAGTGATGGCCCAATCGGGATGATCGTGCTTTCCAATGACGCTAAGGGTGGAGGCTATTCGAACACGATACCCTATACCCATAGCTCGACACTACGCACAATAGAGGAGATTTTCGGTGTGAGTCCGCTTTTGGGTGATGCGGCTAATGCCACAGATTTGCGGGACCTGTTCAAGACATTCCCCTAACTTCGACTTCATGTCGTAGGGACGTGTAGGGACGCGTAGGGGCGTGAGCTTGCCTCCGCCCTGCCTCCGTCCTGCCTCCGCCCTGCCTCCGTCCGTGCCCGCTCAGATTTTTTGCAATGCAACCGTGTTAACCCCCGCTCAGATTTTTTGCAATGCAACCGTGTTAACCTGGTACCGTAAGAATATATAGCAGAAGGGATTGTTGCTGCACTGATAGCCGATATCTGGCAACGAGGCGAGTCTGTGGTCGGGACACGCCTCTTGCTGGCATGTACTCAGCGGGCATGTAAGGTGTGATAACACTAGTGGTGGCCCTGTCCTCGAGAACTGTTGCTCCTGTGCCGGAGGAACAAAAACAGGCGATTATTCTAAGTACATTAGAATGAGGAAATGAAACATGAAAAATTACTACATTAACGTTTTTTATAGTGAAATAGATGAAGGATACATTGCAGATATTCCTGATCTCGAGCATTGTTCTGCCTTCGGCAAAACGATTGAAGAGGCTCTGCGGCAGCTTCTGATTGCTAAGGCTGCTTGCCTTGAGGCAGCCCAAGCTGGAGGTAAAGCAGGACAACCTCAGCGAGTGTAGTCTGCACTGGCTGCGCCGAGTTCGAGAAGATTACAGGGGTCGCGACTGAGTGTGGTTTTGGTCGTCGACCGGCAGAGACGATTCCGGACCTGCTATGCATTCATAGCGAGGTGGCTGCGCCGGTCCCGGCGTAGGGAATTAACGGCTCATAGATTGATGGAAGGCGTTTGCTATGGCGACCATTTGCTGTGTGTGGGCGATGCGGCAGCTTTAGTGCATCCCGTGACGGCAGAAGGGATCTCGGGCGCTCTGACGAGTGGTCGTCTGGCGGCGGAGACGGCGTTGAAGGCTTTGGAACAGCACAATTACTGGCGGCAGGCCCTGAGTCCCTATGGTGAGGCTATTCGGGCCCGCTACGAGATGCTGTACGATACGTTGTTGCAGAATGAGATGAATCTGCCGTAGGGGTGGGGGAGACGTGCTCGATAAATCGGCACTCGTAGGTCCCCGATTTATCGTGGGACCCGACCACGTTGGCCGAGCATCTTCACCTATCACAATCCAGTAAACGTTGAAAGCCTGATACAAACGCATCGGCCTCTTCCTCTTTGAAGATGGCTAAGATAAAGCGGTCGGGGCGAACGAGAATGAAGTGATCCTGGACCTCGCGTAGAAAATCTTTGTCCATTGAACGGACAACAACAATAGGAAGCGACTCTCCATCCTTCTTTGCATACTCTGTCCACTTTCTGCAACTCTGCACGTCATCTGTTTGTATACACACAAACCGCGCACCCAGCTGCCCCCAAAAGTCGGTGTTCAAGCTTGCAAAAGCTTCAGCTGCATTAGCATGGCCACGAAGCAAGGCAAAACCCGGCCCCAATACCTCATCGAGAAGTACACGTTGTCCCTGTTGTGTGATTACTTCTGGCTGAGGCAAGAGTGATCCCACCATGCTTTTCTTCTGCCCCTTGAAGAGGAAAAAACCTGCTATATATTTAGTTTGAGGCTTCATACGCATCTCCATCAGATATTGGCGCGTGATGGGTAGAGCATAGAGCATTTGTATGAGGAGATTGCGGCAGAAAGCCAGGAGGCGTACTGTTGACATAAAAATCGTGCCTAAAAAAGAAGCGAAAGCTACCATTTGAGCGGCGTGCCTGGAACGTTCCTGGTGATAGGTTGCCAGGAGTTGAGGAGTGGCGCGATGCTGTAGGACCATAGCCACTTTCCAGGCAAGGTTATGGGCGTCACGCAGACCACTGTTCAATCCCTGTCCGCCGAAGGGAGGCATCATGTGGGCGGCGTCTCCTAAAAGAAAAGCGCGTCCTTGTGAGAAAGTTTTTGCCCGCGCCGCATGGAATGTGTACACTGCCTGGCGAATAATTTGTGTATTTGGGAACGCACCGGTTTGTTGAAGCAACCTGGAAATAGTTGCCGAAGCGAAAACTTCCTTTTCTGTTTCGCCGGGGAGGAGCATAAATTCCCAGCGCCTTCCATCATGAGGCGCCGGGATAGACACAGCTGGGCGTTGTGGATTGCAGAAAATTTTGACGACAGCAGGTGAGTTTCCATCCGAAATGGAGTCGATTACCAGCCATTTTTGCCCAAATGTTTTGCCTTGCAAGGGAATGTTGAGCGAGTGGCGTATGGTGCTTCCTCCGCCATCACAGGCAAGCAGGTATGAACATCGTACTTTCTTGAGTGGTCCCGTAGATGTGCGAATAGAAACGATTACGCCATCTGCGCTTTGCTCAATTGTCTCGACTGTGTGCTGAAAGCGTACATTGACGCAGGAGAAACGTCGAAGCCCATCCAGCAAGACGGCTTCAAATTCAGGTTGATAAAATGTTGAGATGAGAGGATAGCCGTTCCTCTTGCTTGTAGGTACTACCTTTGCCAGGAGCCGTCCCTCTGACACGCAATGAACAGAGATATCTGATACTATGCAGTTGCTGATAGCAGTACTGAGGCCCATCGCCTGACAGATGCGCAGACCTTCATCGTCGAGTGCTATCGCTTTAGGGATATTACTTAATCCGGCATTGCGCTCAATAATAAGCGTAGGTATACCTGCCACACCTAGTAAATTTCCGGCAGCCAGTCCAGTGGGTCCGGCTCCTACAATCACAATCGGTATGGATTCGTCAGTCTGACAAGTCATCTCGCCCTCTCCTGGTGCAGCACTACACCTCCCCATCACTCATGAACTCTTAGGGGTGGGCATTTTCTCTTTATCGCCGTCATGAGCGGATACACGACCGGACCCTGGCTCTCACAACTGCCGGAATGAATGTGGGTGGCATGCATGCTGTTAGTTTCAGGCCACCCAGGTACATCGGGCGCAGTCCAATATCTGAAATCAACTGCTCGACTGCTCCGTGAGCCTCTCCATCCGGACCACAGTAGAAGCGGTCTGCGGACCCCTCTCCCTTCCATTCTTCTTCGTGATTACGACTCAACTAAACTTTTTTAACGGCTACCACCACATTCGTGCCGCCGATACCCCGTCCTCCGATAAGGATAGCAGAGCCTTTTTCTTGTGGCCTGGCCTTGTCTCGTACCATGTCCAGACCATACCCAGCGTTGAGTTGCTCACAATTGATGGTTGGTGGGATGGTCGACTGTTGTAAGGCCAACAATGCCGTAATAGTATCGATAGCGCCTGCTGCGGCATAACTATGTCCCTGTGCTGTGCGTGGAACGCTCACGGCAAGGTGTGCTACGTCCGTGCCAAAGACGAGGTGCAGAGCATCCGCCTCTCCTTGATCAGACGAAGGAATAGCTCGGCCATCCAGGCTAAAGTAGCTAATATCCTGCGGGGCAATATTGCTCTCCCGCATGGCCTGGCGTATAGCGCGAGCATAGTAGGTGCCGTTAGACGCAGGGGCCATCGCTCCACTGGCATCATTGGTCTGTCCATAGCCGCTGATCTCGCCGTACATCGTTGCACCTCTTCTTCGAGCATGTTCGTATTCTTCGAGCATACATATGCCCGCTCCTTCGGCCAGTAGTAAGCCGATGGCACGTTTATCGAACGGACGATAAGCGCCCGCATCATCACCGGTGGCACAATAGGTGTATTGGCTATTGAGGCCAACTACGGCCAGGCTAAAGGGATGTAAGGGGGCTTCACATCCACCTGCGATGATGATGTCTGCTGCTCCGCGTCGAATAGCTCCATAAGCCAAACTCAAAGCATCCAGGCCACCAACGGTATCATTGACGGGTGTTTTGCAGTAGCCTTGAACGCCATAGCGTATGGATATCTGTCCGGCATTTGCTACCTGTAGCCAGGCGATAGCTGTGTACGCACTCATGTGGCGGGGCCCGCGTACATATAAGGATTCAATCTGCTCCAAGACATACTCTATGCCTCCCAGTGTATTTGCAATGACCACACCAACTCGTTTGGGGTCTTCGTTGGACAAAACGATGCCGCTGTCCTGTAGTGCTTCCTGGACGGCAGCAAAGACAAAATGGGTCATACGATCTGTGCGCTTTGCCAGCTTGTGGTCGACATAGTCGCTGACCAAAAAATCGCTGATTTCACCTGCCACTTTGATTGGTAGATTAGCAGTGGGGAAGCGTTGAATTGGTTTTATGCCGGAGATGCCATTGCTTGTTGCATGCCAGAAGGCTTTTTTGCCAATGCCGTTTGATGCCACTACACCTATGCCTGTAACGGCTACACGTCGTTCTGTCGTACGTATCATGTGTGTACCTTTTTTATAAGGGCTCTCCATCCTTGCGGGGGAAAGTCAACCAGTCGGCCCTGGCGAGAACGAGGGCAGTGTTGACGCCACCAAATCCACTGGAATGTGTCAGTGCCACCTGAACGCTGCTCTGACGAGGGACATTGGGCACATAATCGAGGTCGCACTGTGGGTCAGGATGTTCCTGGTTAATAGTCGGCGGAATAATCTGCCGCTCCAAGACGAGAGCCGTCACGATGGTTTCAATCGCGCTGGCTGCCCCCTGGGTATGACCTATCATTGATTTGGTTGCGCTAATCGGAATGTGGTAGGCCTGTTCTCCTAAGACAGCTTTGTATGCCACTGTCTCTGCCGCTTCGTTGGATGGTGTTGAGCTGCCATGCGAATTAATGTAGTCGAGCTGTTTGGGCGTAATGTGTGCTTCGTCTAGTGCCTGTCTGAGTAGTTGCTGAAGTGGTGCTCCATCTGCTGGTAGGGCGGTCATGTGGTACGCATTGCTGTTGGAGACGAAGGCGATGATTTCTGCATAGATGTGTGCCCCTCGAGCCAGAGCTAATGCGCGGTCTTCCAGGATAACTACGCCAGCTCCTTCTGCCATGACAAAACCATCACGGTCTCGATCATATGGACGTGATGCCCGCTCTGGCTCATCATTACGTGTGCTCAACGCGCCCAAGACACAGAACACATCGAGGCCTGCATAGGTAATGGCTGAGTCTGTGCCGCCGGCCAGCATACAGTCAGCTCGTTCTTCCTGTATGACCCAGAACGCCTGGCCAATTGCATCCGCACCGGCAGAGCATCCAGTTGAAATGACCATACAGGGGCCGTGCAGTTGGTGATGCGTGGCAATGCTAGCGGCAGGGATGTGTGTTAAAAGCAGGGTAGGAGGTATGAAGCCATCGGATGGATAACAGGGGGGATGTGTTCCCCGATTCGTAGCCTGCACCCAGAGCTTTTCGCCTTCTTCACTGGAAGCCATTGCGGCTCCCATATACACGCCCATGGTATCACCCCACCCCGCGGGCCGATAAATCGGCGATGGGCGCGATAAATCGGCCCCTACGAGCAATCCAGCATCTTGTAGTGCGAGATTGGCGGCAGCGATACCTAATTGTGCGCCGCGATCGAGGTGTAGATGTTCGGTAGGTGTGAGGCCAAGTGCTTCGAGGTCGAAATCTGCTATTTCTCCAGCTATTTGTGATGGGAGTGCACTGGCATCAAAGCGAGTGATGCGCCGGATACCAGAGCGGCCACCAACACAGGCGTTCCAAAATTGCTCTTTGCCTATGCCGTTAGCCGCTACGACTCCGAGGCCAGTGATCACTACTCGTCGCTGCATGCAGCCTTCCTTTCTTGCGGGGCCCGTAGATCCCCGATTTATCGTGGGATAGCTTGCGGAGCGCATTTCTCAAATCTTCGCCCGTACGAACGATCCCATTGCTCTCCCGTTTCACGCCTTTGGGACATAGATCCTATTTGCGAACATCCTTTGCTTTCAATGCCATTCCAATGGTAATAAGCAGAAGTAGAATGATAGCACCCAGAGCAACCCATGCGAGCAGAATACGTTGAGTAGCTTCAGACTGGCTGAAGGTTGAGAAAAGCGTGCCATGGTAGCTGGGGTCACTTCCCAGTAAGTTATCCTTACCGGTGACCTCACTATGTACACCAATGGATGAACTTAAAGCTATCATCGCCCACCGTGTTGGGAAGATCATCGCTAAAATTTGCAAAGGCCAGTCTTTGAGCGGGATGATGACGCCAGCAAAGACCACCTGTGGCAAGAGGATGATGGGAATAAAGCTTGTAGCACTGTCGTTATTGGAAGAGACTGCTGAGATTGCCAAACCCACCAAAAGGCCGGCCAATGAAGAGAGTACAAACGTGATCAATACCTCAAGATTAACAGGTAGGAAGACTCCCTGGTGCACAGGCTCGATCAAATCTGTGACGAGGAGAAGAATAAGACTTTGTACGATACTGAGGAAGCCCAGCACGACAAGTTTGGAGAACATATAAGGCATGATGCCAAGGTTCACGCTGCGTTCGCGCCGGTAAATGGCTGCCTCCTTGACGATCTCGCGATATCCGTTAATGGTGCCAAAGAGCACTGTGGCAAAGGAAAGGATGAACAGAACCGTTTGCGCACCCGAACCTGAACTGGGAAGGATATAATCCTGTAGCGCTTTATTGATATCGCCATTTCTTTGTGTCCTGACGTAATTCTGGCCGTTGGAGTCATTATTCAGAAATGTGACAATCTGATTACAATCAACGGGTCCACTTTTGCCATTTGTGTTGATGCCTAGAGCGCCTGTTGGGTTACCAGGACCAACGGCAGAGGACGTAACAATGGTCGGAGTACATTGGACGACATTGTTTGCACTGAACACATTCGATCCGAAGCCAAGCTCAAATCTAACCATGAACATGATGAGCAGGCCGATAAGAGGTGCCTGTAAAAGCAGGATAGTAAGGGTAGGTTTATCATTTTTGAGCAGCTCCAGGTAGCGCATGGAGAGCAGCATAAACTGCTTCACTGGGTTGCTACGCTTGCTTGCTTTGATCTGCTTAACTGGCCGATGTCCATTCCTGCCGCTAATGCCGAGGTTAGCCGCTTGCAATGGTTCAAAAACATACTTCCTGTAGTCTGGGGAGGACTTAAAGCGAGCCTCAGCCTCTGCAGGGATGTTTGGATTTTCGTCCGATGGCTCCAGACTGGTGTAAATCTCGGCGAAGTCAGTCTTATCGAAAAAGCGTTTAGCCTCTTCAGGAGGCCCAAAGTAGGCCAGTCGCCCGTCTTTGACCAGGAAGCAGACATAGTCGCAGGTATTGATGTTGTTGGTAGCGTGTGTGACCAGGATGATGGTGTGACCTTTATCGGCCAATTTACGCAGCAGGAACATCATCTTGCGATCCAGGCCGGGATCAAGCCCTGAAGTAGGTTCATCCAGGAAGAAGAGACTGGGATTGGCGAGCAATTCCAGGGCAATAGAAACGCGCTTGCGCTGTCCACCGGAGAGCTTACTGACCAGAAGCTTGCGACGTCCCGTCATTTCTACATCTTCAAGAACTTCTTTGATACGTTGCTCGATCTGTGCATTCGTGAAGTCGCTTGGTAGTCGCATCTTAGCCGCGTAAAAGAGGGCACGTTCGACGGTCAAATCGCGATGAACAATGTCGTCCTGGGGTACATACCCAAACTGGGTGCTGAAGGCGGCCAGGTTGTGGTAATAGTCCTGTCCATTATAAAGGACTTTCCCTTGATGTGCGGGTCGCAGGCCGTTGAGGGCGTCCATGAGCGTTGATTTGCCCGCGCCAGACCCCCCCACCAGTGCAACGAACTTGCGCGGAGGAATACTCATGGAAATGTCACTGAGCAGTGGAACGCCTTTATTGCCGGTCTTTTTGAGATCAATGGCATCAATTCGAATGAAGTTTGTCTCATCATACTGAATCAGCTGGTTCATCTCAAAGACGAGTCTATATGGCCCAATGCGTATCTCGTCACCGAGCTTGAGGAGGTAATTTGAGGTCTTTTCGGAGTTGACATAGGTGTGGTTCATGCTGTTCAGGTCAATGATGCGATAGGTACCTCCCTCTTGTACCATGCGTGCATGATGGGCAGAAACCTGTGGATGAGAAAGAACTACTGTATTGTCTGATCTGCGTCCAATGGTGATCTCACGTTTATCCAGGCGAATAGGCTGCACCGGAGGTAATATTTCATTCGGTTGTATGCCTGTCCCATCATCGTAGACGAGCGTGACGAGGGTACCGTTCTCGTCGCCAATGCGGAAGATATCACCGTTGGTGAGGGTTTTGCGGAATGGCTCATCGCCACGAATTTTACGGCCCTGGTAGAGTAGACCATTCAGAGTCCTTGGTTGATCTGGGTGAGGATGAATGAGAACGAATTGACCGCCCTGGCGGATGATCTGAAGATGGTGGGTAGAGATGATACGACCCTCTTTGATAATGATATCATTGCTAGCATCTCGTCCAATGTTAATGACCTCTTTCGTGAGAGGATAAGACTGCCTGGTGCCGTGAATATTGCTACTCACTTCGAGTGAGGGCAGGTTCTGCGCAAGTTGTGTTTCATCAGGTCGCCCACTGGGCCGCCTCATAGGCTCTATAATTCGCTGAAGTGGCTGAGAAGGATAAGGAGGCGGCGCTGCATATTGTAGCGGGATTGAAACAGGTAGTGGGTTGGTTGGAGGGCGTGATGCTGCTGATTTTTCAGGCTCGACGAGAAAGAGAAACGAAGTATCTGCTCCTAAATGAACGGTAGTATTGTTGATAATTGTGGCTTGCTGTACCTGTTGGTAGTTAACGGTGAGGGTATTATGGGACGGAGCAAGTTTCTCGATAGTCCATAAGCCATTTTGCCAAAGAAGCCGTGCATGGGTTCTTGAAACTTTCAGGTCGTCTTTCACAACAATATCATTGGTGCTAGCACGGCCAATCGTGACGGATGCATTACGAATGGGGAAAGTTTGTCCTGCAAGTGGCCCACTTAGGAATCTGATCGAGATCGAACCTGGTGTTATATTGCTCTCATTCATTTGCTGTCTCCTCTCCAGGGCGACCGGGTAGGGGCGACCCTTGTGGTTACCCTGAACCTGTTAGCGTCGTTTTCTCCTTAGGCAAGGTTCAATTTGAAGAAAAGTACTTGACCGTTTGAACAGTCACACCGTGTCACCCTGAGCGTAGCGAAGGGTCTGTCTCGATAGGCAGAGAGATGCTTCGCTGCGCTCAACATGACAGGGCTGGACCTTGCTGTTGGTTAGGAACTGTCAAGTTCATTTGAACCATGCCTTAGCTATTATATTATAGAGCTAAAAAAATTAGCAATACATGAGGATTACCCGCTACAATTTGAGTGCTATAAACCAACCGCCTGCCAGCACGAGACAGAGCAACGCAACCAGGTAAAAGTACACTTTTCGAGATCTGCGTGTTTGTCTCGGCTTCCCAGGGCCGAAGAAGAGGAGCATTGTCGCTAAACCCAGGCCCGTGAGAATAAGTATTGGTACCATCAGCCAAAGTTGAGCAGGTACCAGTTGTGAGATCGTCAGCACACCGACCAGCATGGCTGCTGGAACAATGAGAAGGGGACAGGCGATAAATGAGCCTTTCACACCTAGCACTACGGCGAGCGTATTCGCCTTGCTTGCCGCGTCCTCCTCTACATCTGGCAGGGAGTTGGCAAGATTCAGTGCTACACCTAGTAAAGCACCAATGGGTATAAACCAGAGGACCATAGATGGAATACGTCCTACGCCGGCAAAGGCATACAGGGGAAGCAGTGGCATAGCCAGTGCAAAAAGGATGCCGCTGAAAGGGGTTGATTTTAATCCAAGGTTGTATACCTGTCCTAGCACAAGATAACCGAGTGCGGCGAGCAAGGCGAAGAGATTGAACGGCAACAATATGGCTACCATGACTACGATCATAAAGAGACCGGCCAGGAGTGCCTCGTGTGGGCGAATCAGGCCGAGGACAATGGGTTTGTTTTTCCCGCCGGCAGCATCTAAATGACGATCACAATAGTCATTGAGTATACCGATAGAAAATTGCATGGCAGCCTGCCCAGCAAGCAGGAGAAGAATGGTCATCCAAGGAGGATGGGGCCACGAGGCTCGCACGGCAAATAGCGTGACAACCGTTAGTATGAGCACGATAGGCTCTATGTGGGCGAGCATCAAAAAGCCCACAACGATGTCACCCACGCTACGTTTCTTCTTCAGTTCCATAAGCCAGGACTCCTTTCCTCAGTTGCTTGCAGGAGCATGTACTGAAGCGAGAAACTGTTCTATGAGTTGATTGACAGTCTCGGCCTCAGCGTACATAAAGAAACGCTCTCCACCTGGAACGATATGGTGACCGGCACAGTTGGGCAGGTGCTCGGCGAGCCATTGCGTCTTCGCCTCTGGGGAGAGTGCGTCATCGGCTCGGTTGATGAGCAGGACGGGCATGGTTAATGAGGCCAGGCGGTTGCGCATATCATAATAATGGATGATGGGGAGCACGGAGAACTTATAGACAAAGGGCCAGAGGGCAATTTTGCCAAACTGCTCCTCGATCAAGATGCGAGGTAGCCTGGTACCCGCAAGGGGCATCAGTACATTTGCAGGGAGCGTCGACGAGGGAGATGTAGTGGAACCCTGTCTGGGGGACAGGTATCCCCTTGCGGGTACCAGGGGGGTGGCTGTCGGGTTACGTGCGACGATGTAATTGATGACAATGCGGCGCAGGAACCATGCAGGAAGGATGTACTCGACGGGCAGGCGCAGGAAAAGTTCGTGCAGGAGCCAGATGAAGGGGTGGGGCGCGATCTGATAATCAGCACCCTGTGCAACTATTGTTAATGAGCGGCAGCGTTGGGGGTAGCGTACCGCAAACTCGAAAAGGACCATTGCTGCATCGCCATGTCCCACAAGATCGACACATTCCAGTCCCAGAGCATCGAGGACTTGCCGGAGTTCCTTGGCCCGTTCTACCAGGCCGGCGGGCTGCGTACGTGACTCGTGTCGTCGATACATGATGACGCGCCGTATCTGGCTAAATGCGCGTATTTGGCGTGCATAGACGAATTCGAGATGTTCGAGGATGGGCACAAAGACAAGAGGATTGCCTTTATCGCTGCTTTCGTCGATTAGCGGCATGTCAAGCGCACCCATTGCTGTGCGCTTCCACAGTGATTCGATATATTGCACATCAACGTGGAAGGTATCTGCGTCGATCTCGGAGGTGTCGGCATGTGTCTTTCTATGCTGCATGTGTCTTTCTATGCTTAGGTGACTTGAGAGAAGGTCCACATTCCCAATTGGGTCTTCGCTTGCAAGAAGATAGAGCGAGTATAGCATCTCACCGTCTCACTGTCTACATAGGGCGACCCTTGTGCTCGCCTCAGTGTCAACTTCTATTAGTTGGCGAGCGGATACAGGAGGTAATCGTACGAAAAACTGCTGGCAGGCACACCTGCCAGCAGTTTTTCGCACGACCAGACTTATTGCCTGTATGGTCTATTACCTAATCATAAGGATGTGGGAAACTTTTAGCTGGTAATGGAAGTGATAGTTATTATGGGGTAGAATTATGTGGTGTAATGCCAGGTGAAAGAGGGTAGGTAGCTTTTGTAGGCAGAAAAGAGGTGCGAGGGTGAGTAACGCAATACCTGTTCAGAGTGAGACGCTTTTTGAGAATCCATTTCAGATTGAAGACTTAAGCGTTTTCGACGATGCTACCTTGCCGAAAATGGTAAGCAGCGGTGGCTTCGGCTTGACAGCGGAACGTCTGGGACGCAGTCTTCACGGAGCATCACAGTTACTCGTGGAGCGTATCAGGCGAACCTTGCCGTCTCCACAGCGCTCGTCTTTCACAGAGGGGCTATGCTGCTCTGTAACACAAGCTGAGGTGGAGGCTGCTCGCCGACATATCCTTGATACCCTGTTTTGGGAACTGACGTACTGGAAAACACCTGAGTTGTACGAGGAACTGACCCAGGGGGAGCGACTGCACCCCGGTATTTTTCAGCAGTTGGAGTCAGACCTGCGTGGCAAAGTGGTACTCGATGCGGGTGCAGGCAGCGGACGTGCCTCGTTTGAGTGTATTCGTCATGGGGCCAGGCTGGTCTACGCTGTAGAGCCTTCACCGGGTTTGTTACGTATCTTGGAGCAAAAACTGGCGAGCCGGCCGTTCACCTATGCCGGTCGCATCGTTGTATGTCGAGGCCGTTTTGATGAGTTGCCGCTACAAGACAGGAGCGTTGACCTCGCCCTCTCCAGTTCGGCTTTCACCGCGGCAGCGGAGCAGGGCGGTGAGCCAGGCCTGGCGGAACTGCGGCGCGTGACGAGGCCGGGTGGTAAAATTGTACTGATCTGGCCACGTGTGCAGGACTATGACTGGTTAGCAGCACATGGTTTCAAGCATGTCTCGTTACCACTGCAGCAGGAGATGACGGTACGCTTTCGCTCACAGCAAATTGCTCTGAAGTGCGTGCAGCGTTTCTATGCTCACAATGAGGCTGTTGTACCTTACATTCTCAATCAACGGCTACCAGAAGTTCCCTTCTCTGTCCTAGGCATTAACCCACCATGTGATTATTGTTGGCTTACGGTACCGCAACCTCGTAGGGACCCGATTTATCGCGTCCGCGGGGTGGGGCGTGGCACTTTGATTTGAAAGGAATGTGACCAATGTCTTCCGATGTAACAGCCCCGATTACGCAACAGAAAAGTTGGGCAGAGACTCCACCGCTGAATCCACCACTACGACATCTTATTGGCGAGGTTGTTGAGAATCAAACGTGGCTTGACAAGCTGGCTGCACCTATCCAGAACTGGCTTTTGAAGTTCTTTGGGCAGCCAGGACAGCCCAATCGTAAGCTCAAAGACGTGCTCAATGGCACGTGGTTTGGACATCCTCTCCATCCCGTCTTCACCGACATACCGGTAGGTGCGTGGAGTAGCACGACACTGCTGGATCTCGCCTGGCTCAATAATGAAGATGACGGCATTGCTCGTGGTGCAGATCTGACGCTCTTGTTAGGCCTGGCGGGAGCGACGGGGGCGATAGTGACGGGTGTGACCGATTGGAGCGACCTGGATGGGACCGATCGCCGCGTTGGCTTGATGCATGGTCTGTTCAATGGCGCCATCGCGCTCTTGTATCTCACCTCCTTGCTGCTGCGACTCACTGGCCAACGCCGCACGGCCATTACCCTCTCGACAACCGGTTATCTGACCACGCTCTTCTCTGCCTACCTGGGCGGTGAGCTATCCTTCGCGAAAGGCATTGGCGTGAACCATGTTGCCTGGGAAGGTGGCTCAGATGACTTTGTAGCGGTGATCGATGAGCAAAAACTGGAAGAAGGGAAACTGACACGTGTCGATGTGTCCGGCATCTCGGCGGTGTTGCTGAAACAGGAGAGGACAATTTATGCCATCGGAGCAACATGTTCGCACCTGGGAGGACCCCTGGATGAAGGCAGTGTGAAGGATGGCGTGGTTACCTGTCCCTGGCATGGTTCTAGCTTCTACATGGCCGATGGCAGCGTAGCTAATGGCCCGGCGGTCTATGCCGAACCCACATTTGCGGTGCGTGTACGCAATGGGAAAGTTGAGTTACGCCGCCTGGATCACGCTTAGAGTCAACCGTTTCGTCACAGCTCCAGGGCAACCAATGTCGAACTACCTGTTCCAGCCTGGAAGTGCAGCAGCAAAGGGCACCACGACCAGGCGGCAGAATGAGACCATGTGATCTCTCTATCAGCTTGTAGGGTAGTAGGAACCCTGCCTGGGGGGCAGGTATCCCAATTTATCGTGGGACTCCTCGTAGCTAAAACGGAGAGGCTTCAAGCCACTACATAAGAAAGAAAACACTCAATAATTGGCACGGGAAGCTTCCCGTGCCAATTGCAGGAAGAAGCGCAAGGTGACCTTCGTGGCTGCCTTGCGCTTTTATGATTGTCGAGTTTCTATTAAAAAGTTTAGAATTTGAAGAGATTATTTTAGGAAAAAATTAGAAGCAAATAAGATTCTCTTCGCGCGTTTTAGTTTTTGTTTAGAGTGTAAAATAGTAGAGTTTATAACGATGGAAAATCATTGCAATTTATACTGGTAGGCGCTAGTCTAATAATGAGAAGAAAGAAAGGAAGACAAATTGCTTATGCAAACCCAAGAATATGTGAAAATATCACATCCAGAAATTTCTGATGCTGTGTTAGCGCAACAAATACTAGCAGGTGATCAGCAGGCGTTCGAAGTTCTGGTTCATCGTTATAGTACGCCGCTGTTTAACTTTATCTACCGTTTTTTGGGTGATTACGACCAGGCTTGTGATGTCTTACAACAGGTATTTCTGCGATTTTATACCTCTTTGCCTGCTCTGAGCACGGGCAATCCATTCAAGGCCTGGTTGTTTCAAGTTGCACGTAACTGCTGTGTGGATGAGTTGCGGCGCAGGCGCAGGTATGCAATCCACTTCTCACAGTTGGAGTCGGTGAACACAGAGTCTGAGACATCGATGTTGGCGGATATGCCTGATCAGAGTCCTCTGCCAGAAGATCTGGCAGAGCATCATGATCTACAAGAATGTCTACAGAGGGCCATCCAAACATTGCCTCCTAAGTTTCGCTCCGTAGTTCAACTGCGATATGCTGGTCAACTCAGTTTCGCGGAGATTGGGCAGGTGCTTAGAATGCCAGAGGCTACGGCCAAGACATACTTTCATCGAGCCAAGCAGTTGCTCCGTACAACCCTGAGAGCGCAATTGCAGAGTGCGCCTGTCTGTTGATAGGGGATCAGGTGCGATTGGTCATGCTACTGGAAACTCGCTGCCACCAGGCTGCCAGTTGACGACGGGCATCTGAGCCTGGCCATGGTGTGTACAGCAGTGCGAGTGCGATGCCTACAAGCAGACCCAAACGGAACAAAACTCTAGCCAGCTTGCGTTTACGTCTATAACCGGCAAGTTGATCTTGTACCGACTCCTGAACGTCTTTAATGCTTCTTTTCGCCTTCTTCAAGCTCTTGTTGGCGCGTTTGACGTTCTGTTGCAAAGCGTCCTGGGCGGTGCCGAGGCTGGATTGGATACTATCCTGTACAGACCCCAGGACGGGCTTCATCTTTTTCTGAGCCTTCTTCAAGCTCATAAGCGAAGCTTGCGGAGCGCGTTTCAATACTGCTTTTTTAACGTTTTTACCCAGCATGATCTGGGCCACGGTTAGTCCGCTTTGCAAGATGTCTTGAGCGGCACCGAGGCTGGATGAGACGCTATCCTGTACGGACCCGACAGAGGGTTTCATCTTTTTCCGTGCCTTCTTCAAGCTCATAAGCGAAGCTTGCGGAGCGCGTTTCAATACTGCGCGTTTGACGTTCTGTTGCAAAGCGTCCTGGGCCGCACTGAGTCCAGTTTGCAGAGTGTCCTGGGTTTTCGCCAGGCCAGACTGCACGGTGTCCTGTACTGTGGCGACGGTGGATTGTGCAACGGCTTTGGCTTTGTCTTTGACTGTATTGCTGTTGTACTGATCCCGGCCACTATTAAGCGTGAATTTCATGATATGCCTCACGTTCCTTTCAAATCGACTGTCTGGTCGATTACTAAAATTAGAAGTTGAGTTGAGTTGCTCACAGGTTCCGATTATTAAACTTATAAGTTCACCACGCTGCATAAGCCAGTAGAGTTTCACATCTTTTTCCTATGGCAAATGCTTGAGGAAGACCAGGGCCTGAGCTTCGTCGTGGTCGAGTCCATGGCGTTCTTCAGCCTTTGCTTGCTCAGCTTGTTGCTCGAGGGTAGGTCGCAGCGATCTGTTGAGATAGGCGTCTAGCACTCCAGGATGCAC
>WNFA01000173.1_pt1 | contig 49287 bp, 41 predicted proteins | sample 5400481 | NCBI WGS metagenome assembly WNFA01 (sample SAMN13153340, study PRJNA577476) | soil metagenome | isolation source: 120 cm saprolite under Douglas fir tree site 2 hole 1 replicate 2 | place: USA:California | collected 2015-04-18 | reverse complement strand
CGACGGCTGCGCTGATTGTGATCACGTTCGCGGCGCAGGTGATATTGTTACTGGCCAGTCCCGCTGCGAGAAGTCTACTAGCGTTTTTGCCGGGGAGGTAGGATAGCGAGGGTCATGGGGCAAGTCCTCCAGGCCCTCATTCTTTAAGACCGGCATCTGCAAGCGCTCGCTCCAACAGATCAGTGACATTCAAGCTTGCTGACCAGCGCTGAAGATAGGCCATATCGAGATTAGTTCCCTGGACTTTGAGAACACCCAGGATATCATTCCACTGGCGGTCCGATACTTCGCCGCCCATCCTGTACCATTCAAGCTTGTTGAGAATTGTACCTTCGGGCGATGCCACGTTAAATGGCCGTGTTCCCTCCGCCAGCACTTTTTGCTGAACACGTCGAAGTTCTTCCTGGTCGAACAAGCGAGATTTAGGTATAAACACATCGACTTTTAGCATCGTATCCAGGTGAATTACAGCGAATGAACTACGATGCCTGATCGCATCCAGAATCATATCCTCGTCGATGTAGTATGCCGCCTCCAGACGCTTTACTAGTGACCGAACTTGCCCCAAACGCAGGTCTGCAACGAGATCTACGTCAATGGTCAACCTTGGAATTCCATGGAGCGAACTGGCAACTGATCCGCCAACATGATATGGGACTCCAAGTTGCTCGAACGCTTCCACGACTGGCGTTGTTGCAGCCAGAATGTCCGGTGTATTCATTCGTCTCCCCGCCTCTCCATCTTAGCACGCACAAAATTGGCTAGCTCCTTGCCATAATAAAGCTCAATAAAGATTAAAGTAAGCTCTTCCTTGCTGGCACCAGGATGTAGCCGCTGGATATTTTCCCTGGAAGCTTGCATCATCGTTTGACTCATTGATCTGACGAGATGAAATATTTTAGCAGGGGATGCTTTGCGGATCAGCTCGATCTGCACGCGCTCTATCTCCGGGCTGGTATCTTCTGATTGGGTTCGCATGGGTGCCTCTCTTCGCTTGTTCTGAGGTAAGTGTATCAAGCGCCAGAGAGGATGTCAATGAAACAATAAACCCTTTCTCACGATACACATTGCCAGGGGATGGTAGACATGCTCATAGTTGCCGAGGAAGCGTACAACCTTACCACCCCATCCACTTTTAAAGCGATAGACTCCGGCCATAGGTTCGCTTTCGTCATCTGTTGCGGGAATGCCCCAGAAGTCGTAGGAGGTTGTGCCCTCGCGTTTCGCCCAGCGAATGGCTTCCCACTGCAGGAGATAGTTGGGCATCAGTTGACGGTTTTCGTTGCTTGATGCGCCATAAAGATATATGGCCTGCTTCGCCATTAATCCGACGAAGATGCCCGCCAAAAGTTGACCCTGATACTCTGCCAGGAATAAGCGCGCCTGGTTGCGAGGGTCAAAGATACGCCAGGCACGTAGATAATAGTCAAGAGTGTGTATGCCAAAGTCGTCGCGTATCGCGGTCGTTTGCAGTAAAGTGTACCAGGCACGCACCTCTTCACTTGTCTGGGCTACGCGCACATGCACACCTTTGCGCCCAGCCAGGCGGATGTTATAACGCCACTTCTCCTTCATTTGCGCCAGCAAGGTATCCTCGTCGAGCGTGAGATCAAGCAGTATGGTTCGTAAGGGCTGTATGGCCTGAACAGGCTGAAAGTGCAGTGTTTGCATACACTGATCGGTTTTATCGCTACCTGGCTCATTGGCCTGCTGTGGCAGCTCTACCTGGAGTGCGAGCGCCCCTCCTTTGCGCAGGTACATGTGCAACTGCGAGAAAAAAGTAGGGGCAATATCCGCCAAAGCCGGGTTAGACCAATCAAGTACGGGTCCTTTAGGAATGTAGGCAAGATGACCAGCTTGTAGAGGGAGACGAGCGAAGGTGCGGCGCAGAATTTGAGCAGCCGCTACCATCTGCTGTCGTTCCGTATCCCAGAGTGCGAGACGAAGTGGATGCCAGCCAGCACTCGCCTTCAGTTCTCCCCAGCCCCAGCATTGCAGCAAATGCCCTGATGAGCTTTCTGAGACAAAGGCATCCCATCGATGTTGTTGCTCAACGAGAACCGGAAGCAGTAGATAAGGCTGAGACACAATAGTTACTCCTATGATACAATAGCTACTGAATATAACGTAGGAGCAACTCTCCTCATTGATTAACAGGAGGAAACTTGTGAAAGTTGTGATCCTTGGATGTGGTCGTGTTGGATCAATACTGGCGACCATGCTGGATCGTTCAGGGCATACTGTAGCGGTTATCGACCAGAGCAGTGATTCTTTCCAGCGCTTGAGTCCAGAGTTTGGTGGTGAAACCATTGTGGGCAACGGCGTTGACGAAGACGTAATGATGCGAGCCGGTATCAAAGATGCCGACGCGTTTGTAGCTGTCACCAATGGCGACAACCGGAACATTATGGCGAGTCAAATCGCCAAGGAAATTTTCAGAGTAAAAAAGGTTATGTGCCGTATCTACGACCCTATCCGTGAGCAAACGTACCACGAACTGGGTATGGATACAATGTGCCCTACAACAATAGGGGCACAGATGTTCTTCGACGCTCTGCTTAAGGCGAAGTAACCCAGGAATGTGCGGTCAAATAATGCCAGGCCAGGCTTCACAGGAAATATTAAATGCCATAGGCGGCAGAACGACCTCGCGGGAGAAATTGAGGGAACGGTATGTATATGATTATCGGAGGTGGTGGTGATATTGGCTACTACCTCACCAAGAGTCTGTTAAACCAGGGGCATGAAGTGCTGTTGCTTGAGAAAGGCTCTGCACGCTACCAGGCGTTAAACGAGGAATTGGGGCCGGCGGTCGTTCGCGGTGATGCGTGTGAGGCCAGAACTATGGAAGAGGTGGGGGCAAGTCGCGCCGATGTCATTATTGCCGTCACGGGCGATGACGAAGATAACCTGGTGATTTGCCAGATGGCGAAGAAGCGTTACAAAGTTGGTCGCACCATCGCGCGCGTGAACAACCCTAAGCACGCAGAGATCTTTCAAAAGCTGGGTATCGACCTGACGGTTAGCCCCACAAAGGCGATTCTTGCGCTGATCGAGGTTGAGCTTCCCAGTTCGCGCTTTATTCCGCTGATGACGTTGAAGAATGCTGGTTTGGAGATCATTGAGATGCGCATCCCTGCGGAATCGCCGATTGTTGGTAAGATGCTGCGCGATATCAATTTACCGCGCAGTTCCAATCTCGCATTGATCATCCGAGATCGGCAATATATCATTCCAAGCGCCGAAACGAAGATTTATGCCAACGACGAATTGTTTGCACTGGTCAATCGCGAGGGCGAAGAAGAATTAGGTAAAGTTTTCGGCACGATGACCTGAGCTGGCGGGGCAACTCGCCAGGTTTGATTTAGCGATCCTACTCCTCATTTCCACGATCAGTCTGATGCCCTGAGGATGTAGCTGTTGGCTGCTCTTGTTGGGGAACAGGACGTAACAGATCTAACTGCTCAATCTTGCCTGGCGTTTTGATTCCTTTCTCCTGTCGATGTGATGCACCAGCAGGAGATGATCTGTCATGAGACTGTTCACTCACCGTCCTATCCTCACCAGGAGTTGTACTGGCGTGGCTTCCCCTGCGAAATCTGAAGTAGCCAGTATGTGCAGGGCGTCGAATCCAGGAAGAACGCCTCCTGGCAAGTATTTCATCCGCGCTCTCACCCCGCACTGATCTGTAAAGACTCGCAATCACAACCCAAAAAGTAGCCACGACGGGCGTTGCCAGTAATGCACCAAAGGGTCCAAACAATTGCGCCCCGATAATTAACGCAAGGATAGAGGCGACGGGATGCAGACCAACAGCGTGTCCTACAATGCGTGGTCCCAGGATGTTGCTCTCGATTATTTGAACGATAACAAAGTACACAAGGATCGCGTAAGTGCGGGGGAAAGGATTTGGCAAGAGTAGTGAGATGAGCACTGCCGGAATAGTGGCAAGTGCAGGCCCTACCATTGGAATCGTCTCAAAGAGAAAGGCCAGCACTCCAATGATGAGCGCGAAGTTGCTTAATCCCAGGAAGTAACATCCCACGCCGGCCAGGATACCAATGATAGCGGCCAGCGTGAGTTGCCCACGAATATAGTTGCCAACCACGCGGTTGAGCGCATCCTCGAACAGCTGTACGTGCTTCATGGAGCGTTGGGGAGCGAGACCGACGATGGACTTGCGTATACGCTTGCCATCAAGAGTGAGGTAGAAACTGAGCACAACTACCAAGAGAACGTTAACGATTGCATCGGTCACTATGAGGACTATTGACAGGAGGTTGGTAGCCAGAGACAGCGCGAAAGCGTTTGCTTGATCTACAATGGTGTTGATTGCTTTGGTGATAGCGTCTTGTGAAATACCTTGTTGTAACAGCCATTTCAGGACTGCCTTATAAGTATCTGGCAGATTTTGTACATACACTGGCAAGTGTGTGGAAAAGTAACTCACCTGCTGAATCAGCGAGAGAACCAGGGCGTAACAAAGTGAACCCAAAACGGCTACTACAATAATATAGACGATTAGCGCCGCTATCACGCGCGGTACAGATTTGCTGATCAGGTCTACCAGCGGTGTAACCAGGAACGCCACTGCCATGGCGAGCAAGAGCAACACGATGGCATGCACGAACATGCCCATGATGGTAAAGGCCGCCCACAATACGATACCAACACATATCACAGAGATGAGAATATCGCGCACGCGCTGCCAATTTACTCGTTCCATGCGGTTTTGCCTCGGGTTAAACACGCCATTCTTTCCTCTCGCTATTGTGGCAGGAATCGTCAAAAAGCGCAAGTTGATACATTCATACACCTTTCTCCTCATAGAAAACGTGTCTTCCGATGGTTTTGATACACCAGGCTGCTATGTGAAACTTTTTGCGATTGTGCTTCGTCCTCTGTGATAGGGGATTCTGAACCTGCCTGGATAGGATTGTCGCGGTAATTTTTCTGGCGATAAGAGGTATGAGAGTTAATATCTTCTCTTCATTTCGTTCTATTATATTGATGACGAACCATTAATTTTTCATTGAAGTGTATTGAGGGGACGTGTCCATGGATGTAACTACCTCCGCATTCTCGTTCACACAGGTGATCTTAGCCTGGACACTGCTTGGGCTGCTCTTAACCTGGTTGATCACTTTCACCATATTAGCGCTGCGCTCGTTTTTTGCTAAAAAAGCCGAATGGGAAGATACACTAACACTTTCCGGTGCATTTCCGGCTCTAACCATATATACACAAAAGCATGCTGCCGGGACAGCTCTTGTCTCTGCCCATTCGCCTGTAGAGGTATCGATCTCCAGTAACTCAACAGAAATCGAAGAAAAGGGATCAGCCAGAGATATTGGCTCAACTCACATTATGTAAACAGCGTACTGTGATTCACAGACCGGCTCTGTATACCTTCACCTGGGCGGGCAGGGCGAAACGTGCCTTTTTCGTTAATAAAGACGAAGTGGCTATCCTGGACATTGATAATCATGTCGAGCAACCCATCACCATTGACATCTTTGAAGGTTAAAGTGACGGGTGTAAGCTCCTGGCCTTGCCCTATGAGTATTGGCCCACTGAATATTCTGGCTTTTGACGGGTCTCCTCCGGGCAGTTCGATGACGAGAATATGACGATTGAGGTTTATAGCAATGAAGTGGCTTGGATTGCTCGCTGAGTCATTGTGGCCAACAACTGCATTGGTCTGAAAGGTTCGCGGGCGACCATAATGCCAATCGTCCAGGGTCACCTGCCACCAATTGCCCAATGCGCTAAAGGCGATCCAGCCGATGAGCATGATGATCATAGCCACACCGGCAAACACAAGCCAGTGATAGTGTATCCCCTGCCTGCCCCTTGCGTGTCCACCGTTGTCGTGGTGTACGATATCGCCGGTGTAGATGTTGCGCTGCCGGGTGCCCTGTACTGCCGGTAAACTGGTTTGTGTCGCGGTGCGCCGAGGAGGTATGGAGGAGCGGCGATCATATGGATCGCCAGCTGTATAAAATCTCTGTCCGATTGGTGGCTGAGCGTCAACATACCTGCGTCCTGCCTCTGTGCGTACATCAGGCATATTTTGATAACGACGTGTACTGGTAGGCAGACGCGCTGGCCAGACATCATCGTACTCACCTTCGTTCAACATGTCTTCATCTGTGACTCTTAGACGTTGCGAAGGAGCTCGTCGATTGCGCTGTTGCATGCGAAAACGGTCCACATCGTCACCGGCCTCTCTAAAGATACTGCTCCAATAGGTTCAAGCCCGCGAAAAATCGAAATTATGTTCTAATTATACATGGGAGCAGGCTAAACTTCAAGCGGTTTGGGGAGCAATTGGTACTAAAGTTCTAACAGATCCACATTTGAAACGCATTGAGCGCTCGACCCGTATATAGCATTGGAGAACTGAAAAGAGAGCGTTGTTCTTAAGTTGCATGTGTGTGGCTGAAATCTGCTTTAATATCGGGGCGTAAGACCCACGTTTAACTATGTTACCTACGAGGAGAAACTCTTAATGTCGGGAAACCGTGGTTGTTTATTCAATTCGATACTGTTTCTGATTATTGTGTTTGTGCCCCTGCTCGGCCATATCATAGCGACTATCATGGTGTTTGAAGACGAACATTCGTTTGCCGGTACTGTATTATGGCTGGCAGTGATCTGGTTGATACCTTTCCTTGGCATCTTCCTGTACCTGGTCTTCGGTCAGCGTCGCCGGCGTGTGATGTTCGGCCAGCCAAGTTATGGCTATAACCAGTACCAACATACCTCCCCCCAGCAGAGACAAATTTAGTATCTCACAGAGAGAAGATGAATGGATAGCGGCTCTGGTCGAATTCGATTGACCAGAGTCGCTATCCGTTTATGGCAGCGACCAGGCCTGGCAAGAGTTTTTCTGCATCGGGTGTACCCAGGCCGGTGATGGGGTCCCAGCCCTGCACGGCAGGATAGCCTTGCACCCGGGTGGTGTCATTAACATCGACGGTATTGTCACCAATGGTGATATCGTGGAAGTCCTGTGCATAGGAACTGGATGTCGCTAATTTGTAGAGCGCCGGATTGATGAAACCGAGAGGATGACCGGCCATTTGATCGGCAATCGCCATGAATGCCGCCCAGAGTGGGGCGCTGGCGCTGGTACCGCCGCCCAGCTCCCACCCACTAGTATAAATGGCTAATCCAGTACGAGGGTCTGCGTCTCCTGCAACATCGGGAACACCGCGCCGTTGCTTAAGCTGGCTTTGCACTGAAGCTGGCAATGCCTGTTGATAAGCCGGCGTGGCGAAGAATGAGCTAAAGCCACCTCCGCTCCTGTCCCACGCGATTTCTTGAAAGGCTGTGCCATTGCGCTCCAAGGAGGTACCACCAACGGAGGTGACCCAGGGATCATCGGCGGGAAAGCTGGTGGTCGGTGTGGGCGAGAGTTTGGTCGCCTTTAAATCAACATAATCGGTGGCACCATTATCGCCAGAGGAGGCGAAGAAGGTAATGCCCTGCTGTGTCGTAGCTTGTTTCAAGAAAGCATCCCACTGGTGTATCTCTTGCTGACCGGCGGCATCTTTCAATGTCACCTCGGAGGCTCCCCAACTTTGTGAGATGATGTTGCCAAGATGATGGGTGAGTGCGTACTGTTCGAGTTGTAGAAATTGAGGCAGGCCGATAGTACCCTCGGTCTCGTCAACCGGGCTGGTCAAAACGACGATATTGGCACCGGGTGCGACGGCGTGGATAATTTGCACATCGAGTTCTGTCTCTCCTGCCCAGCCTGCCATATCCTGATTAGTGGAGCGTGCTACGCCGAGCGGGGCAATGACTTTGATGGTAATCGGCGGCAGACCAAACTGCTTATCGAATGTATCCATGTCTCGCTGCAAGGTGGGACTTCCATAGGAGACGATATCCACGATTGTCTGCCCCTTGCCTGTAAAACCTCGTTCTATGAGGGACTGTACGCCGTAGGCCACGCGGAAATCATAGGGCGTACGGCATGTGCTAGAAGCTATTATGATTGGACAAGCAGCAATCGCGGTACTTGTCGGCGTCTGCGGTGCAATGACTGTTGGACTATGTGCCGGCGTCGCTCCCGTATTATTCTTCGAAGGAGCGCAGGCAGAGAGTAACAGTAACGCCGCGAGAAAGGCAAATAGAAGTCGAGATATACGCATTCGTGTTGATTAACTCCTCCAGCAGAACCCTTTATTAGATATCCTAATACTTATTTTAGTGCAGCGACAAGGTCGGGAAGTAGTTTTTGCGCGTTCGGCGCGCCCCAGCCTGTAACAGCGTCCCAGCCAGCCACGGCTTGATATCCAGGGACATGGGTTGCACCCTGGGAGAATGTATTGCTGCCGCTGGTGATGTCTCGAAAATCCTGCTGCGCACTTGCAGAAGCGGCGATCTTGTAAAGGCCAGGGTTGATGAAGCCGAGTGGATGCCCGGTCACCTGATCGGCAACGGCGATCATGCCCGCCCAAAGTGGTGTACTGGCACTGGTACCCCTCGTAAGCGACCAGTTTCCATCGAAGTAAAAAGCCATACCAGTTTGTGGGTCAGCGTCTGCTGCAACATCTGGCAAGCCGCGTCGTCCACCTAATTGCGCTTGTACCGGCTGCGGCAGGCCCTTTTGGAAGTCCGGTTCGCTGAAGAACTTGCTGAAACCGCCACCGCTGCCAGACCAGGCCGTTTCATTATAACCGCTTGCCGCGCGTGCAAGCGTTGTGCCCCCGACAGCGGTCACCCAGGGAACATCTGCCGGAAAATTGACGATGGGAGTGGGAGACAATTTGGTGGCGGCAACATCAGCGAAGTCCGTTGCCCCATGATCACCCGAACCGGAGACGACTGTCCACCCCTGCTGGGTCGTAATCTGCTGGTAGAAATCGGCATACGTTTTAACAAGTTGCCGGCCAGCACTATCTGAAAGCGTTGTCTCAGAAGCTACATAACTCTGCGAAAAAACCTGGCCGAGGTGATGAGAAACGGCATATTGTTCTAGTTTGAGAAATTGGGGCAGGCCGATAGTGCCCTCAGTTTCATCAACGGGGCTGGTCATAACCACGATGCCTGCATCAGGAGCAATGGCGTGAATGATTTGCACGTCGAGCTCGGTTTCAAGCGCCCAGCCAACCATATCGTTATTTTTGGGGTTAAAAGGTACTGTACCAAGCGGTGCCACAACTTTGACGGTGATCGGCGGCAAAGCAAACTGCCTGTCAAACACATCCATATCCTGTTGTAACGTGGGGCTGCCAAACGAGACGATGTCGACAACTGTCTGTCCCTTGCCTGTGAAGCCTTGCTCTATCAATGCTTCCAAACCATAGGCAACACGTAAGGCATGAGGGGTATAACAGTTTTTTAGCTGGCCCAGGGAGCCAGGGCACGTATCAACGATCGTGCCGGCAGGTGTCTGAACAGCTGTTGCTGTATGCGTCAATTGAGCTACAGGTGCTTGGGCTGCGCCTCCGCTGTTGCTCCCGCCGAAGGGACCATAGGCAGCGAGTAAGCAGGACAATAGAAGGATAAACGATAGCCGCCGAGATATAGGCATTGATGTTTACTATCTTTCTTTGTTGGACGCGATGATAATAGCCTTTCTATTATACTCTAACAAAATTTACATGCCACCGGGAATAGTTACCAATTGTCAAGCTGCATAACCGGTGATGAGTTTTCGTGATCCGGCTGTAGTCATGGCTCAAGTGTTGTCTCTTTGCGAAAAAATCGAAACGCTACGTTGTATAGAAGGAATTACTGCTGTTGAGCAGGATAAGCGATAAGGTCACGAAGTTTGCTATAGTGTGGTTAAGAACGATATTTCTGATAGGTACCTTAGTCCTACACGTGGCCTTAAGCGGGTTGACTCTAATTTGCAAAGTGAGTACAGTCTAATTCAAAGCGTGTAATACGTTTAGCGTCGGGGAATCATCTCCAGATGCAACCCTGATGGATTGGGGAAATATGTATGTCGTCTTCTGATGATCGTCAGCGTAGCGTTACCAATGAATTGCAATTACCAGGGCTGGTTAGCCAGTTATCTCCTGCGGAACAGGTACCTTTTCCTAAGAACACTCCACTTCCTGGCAGAAGGACCCGGTATCTAGAGTATGATAGTTCTCCCGGTATTTCAGGCCCCTTGACAGAAACTGGATCTTCTCCTGACACAACAGGAAGCCTGCTTGAGAATATTACTCCTCCAAACGTGACACGTGTTCTGCCCGATATGCATACAGGCGCATTGCCCTCCTCATCCACAAGGAGCACCACGACGGCATTACGTCAACCAGTGGTGATACGTGGGACAAACACGAAAAGTCCACGTACGATCCGCCCTCCGAAAGGGCGCAAGGGGGTTATCAGTATTGCTGTTATAAGCTTGCTATTTCTGATTACGCTTGGGACGGCGTTTGTGGTGTCGCCGCTTGGAAATGTGACTGGTGGACATGGCACCAATCCATTCCAGTTTGTGGCCAATTTAGTACACAACAATAACAGCAATCTGAGTTTGGTGACGCAGCAGCAGGCGACGGCAACTGCGGTAATCCGGCAGGACGGCTATGATCCTACCAGTTCGGGGGCGACTACGCTGATGGGAGGGGGCAACATCAATCGTTTCGCCTTCGGCCAGTGCACCTACTGGGCTAATTACCGCTACCATCAATTGACGGGGTATTGGGTTGACTGGCTTGGGAACGCTTATCAATGGGCAGCCGGGGCGAAGGCAGCAGGCTGGATTGTTTCAAGCAAGCCCAATCTTAAAGGGCCATCGATTATGGTGCTGCAACCTTATGTGGAAGGTGCAAGTTACTTCGGGCACGTTGCCGTTGTTGAGAAAGTTAACAGCGATGGCAGCGTGTTGACCAGCAACTTTAACTGGTACGCCAACGGCGGTTGGGATACATTGTCCGATTGGACCTTCACGCCCGGTCTCGGTGTCTGGTTTGTGTGGCATCCGTAGCCTGAAATCTAGCTGGGCGCTGAACACTAGGTGTCCAGCGCCATTTTGTTGACTTGACATGTAACCCGTAGCTGGCAGAAAATAGTTATACATGACAATCTATTCTCGACAATTTCAGTAATTTAAAACTCACCCATAACCTGGCTATAAACCAGAGTTAAGTTCACATTCTGACATGCTAATTCCGGGGGAATCATAAAGGAAGGGTATAGCATGTGGACCTTTAGAAGGACTGCGCCAACAATCATTGATACAACTAAGGAGGAAAGGGTAACAATAGATATTTCTTTGCTTTTACCCTTTGAGAACACCTTACTAGTTTTTAAAGACACAGTAAGTATCTTCTTTGAAGATTATGTGTATCTTCCTCTAGTGAATATATTATACTGGACTCTATTTTTTGTCCCGCCTTCTTATTATCCTAAGCTTCCTTACACCTTCGAAGAGGAGATTATTTCAACTACACCAAGGGTCATTTTTATTCGCAGCAAGCACGATAAACAGAAGATATGCTTAAAGTTGTGGCAACGATATGATGAAAAAGTTTTTAAGGCTGGATTGGTAATCAGGCGTGCAGATTACCTGTTAGAAGGATTTGAGTTTAATCGAAGATTCGCACCAGGCGTGTACCTTGGTATTACACCTGTGAAGCTAAGCAAAGACCCGAGGAAAATTCTACGTGGTAAGTTGATTGAGAATCCCGATCAAACCAAATTGAGAAAAGGAGTCGAGTATGCGCTTGTGATGAAGCGTCTTCCTGGTGTTTGGAGACTCGACAGACAACTGTGCCAGAACATAGGTACAGCAGAAGGTATGAAGTTTCTTGCCAAAGAAGTTGCTTGTATGCATAAAAAGCTGGAAAAATCACTGCTTGGTAAAGGGAAGCCCGAATGCATCGCATCAAAACTTGCTTTAAATAGGCAACTTTTTGAAGAGGCTTTACGTAGCCTTCCATCCGATCATTTTACTGATAACTACATTGAAAACTATAGATGGATAGGTAATGTGATGGACCGGGCATGTAATATTTACACCCCGTATTTCAAACAACGTTATGAAAATGGTCATATCAAACGCTGCCACGGAGACCTTAAGGCTACTAATCTGTGGATACGGCCAAAGAAGAGGAATGGTGAGGAGCTACAAGAGTTAATAGCGCTCGATTGTGTGGATTTTAATCCTGATTTTTGCCACATTGATACATTAAGCGATGTGGCCATGTTAGCAATTGATATAGAGACGCTTCTAACCGACTTATCAGATAAAAGTCCAGGTATGCGCTTTGGACAGAAGCTTGCTGAGCATTTTCTGTATACATATCTTGAAAAAGCTAAGGAAAGAAGTGAGGCGGCCTGGCCCCTATTAGAGTACTATATGACCGAAAAGTCCATGGTATGCGCTTATGTGAGTATCTTGTATGATAATCTCCCTGAACAAGGCAAGAGATATCTCGATGTTGCACGCAATCACGCGCAGAAGTTAGAAAACATGCTGAAACAAGCTGAAAAGCGGTCTAAGGTTACAAGGCCGTTAGCAGCTCCTCACTCCAGGTGAAGCCATTCAGGATGATTGAGTGAATAGAAGCCACCATAGCTATTTTCGATGATCTCTGTCCCTACACCCTGCTCTTTCAGTTTCTTACGTAGCTGGTGCATACGCTGAGTAAATCTTGGTTTTTCAATCAGTCGCCCCCAAGCTCCTTGCATCAGTTCGTCCTCTTTGCAACGCTCAGGGCGCTGCAGCAATGTTTTGAACAGCCGGTACTCCAACTCGGAGAGAGAAACAAGCACGGGTTGGTCTCCTGGGCGACCAATAGTTAAGCTATGCCCAGTCGTAGGGGAAGAAACAGCAGTACGCTCGCTGCTTGCTCTTGCCTTCTGAATAAGATACTGAGACAAAATAGCGCCAGGAAAATGAGCGGGCTGGAGCCGATCATAGCGGACTATCCCCTCACTATAAAGAATATAGCGTAGTTCCGGCCCCAACTCGTACCAGTCTGTGGGATCAATCTCATTATCTGCCTGTTTGTATGCGAGTGAGCTAATAAATTCGTAGAATTTGCTTTTTGTCTCCTGGCTATTATTCTCTAACGCTTCTTGTAATCGCTGCCAGGTATGTGCAAGAAAGGTGCTCAAGTTTTCATTGATTAATTCAATAAGCTGGAGCTTTTCTCTTGCTTGCAGTTCAGGCCAGGTGCTGTGTATACTGGCATACTCTTGTTTAAAACGGAACATGTGGAAGCACAATTGTTGAAGAAGGTATGGATGTGTTCCCGCCTGCTGGCGTAACCATGCTTGCTCTGACCTGGAAAAGATGTAGTTACCCCCTAAAGTCTTGAACATGCTTGCCCAGTTGGTTCCGAAGTTTTCAGGTCCCTGGGCCAGGAATTCAGCGGTATCATCCCAGGTGAACGCCTGAAGAATCATCGTAGTAAAACGGGCCAGGTCTAACGATACATGTTGAAACTGGTCATCAATTCTGGGACGCGGAAGGCTTTCAACGGAAAGGATCACCCCAAAGGCGGTAAACTCGTCAATCAGTTCAACCAGTGTACGAATGGCGTTACAGTGGTCGAGGAGAGCGAGTCCGCGTTCTTGAAAAGTTTGTGCTTTGCTACCATCTAGCAGACGAGGTTGCTTACTGGTCATCCCAAGGCGCTCGATAGAGTCGAGCATCACGAAGTAGCGTGCACCAGGCGCCTCACGGCTGATAGTACGCAGTAATCCTCGAAGTTCTTTCAAGTCGGATTGGGACGAAAGCGGTCGCTCCTCTTGCTGGTATGCAGAATAGAATGCTTTCGTACATTGCCCAATGAAGGAACTAAGCAATTCATCTGACCCTTCGATACCTTCCAATGGCGCCAGATCGATCTGCACAAAGTGGATATCGTCCAATTTCAGTTGATTCCCCAGGTCTACTAATTCATTTCGCCAGGACCACCCGGTACTAGAGGGTTGTTGCAAGTAACGAATAAGTGTCGATTTACCAATATGCGGTGTACCCACTAAAAAAATGGCGCTTTGTTCATTCATGATAATCCTGGTTATGTCTGCACGTCTCCCAGAGACACGACCAATAATAGCATCGGAAGTATCTATATTTCTTTCCATAATGGAGGCAAGGGTTACTTGTTTTGTAATCCTGGAGAAAGGGTTTTGCAAGGTTAGCCAGCCAGATTCATAACGATTTTCCGCCATAGAGCACTCCTATTTCTCCGTTGAGGGTAAAAAGAACCAGTGATTATGTGCCAGCCAGAGGCGCATCAGTTCGATCGTGAACGAGTAGAAAGGATTGGAGATTGGCCCATTTTCCTGGAGAATAAGCCCGTTGCGCAGTCGTTCCAGGTGTTGCCTGGTAAGAGTGATGGGCAAGTTGAGATGAGCTGCAATTTTTTTGAGCTGTATTTTCGACTGATTCGAACGGGTGGTTAGTTGGACAAGACCCTCTAAAATGCGAAGTTCATCATCATGCTGAAGCTCGCGCCTGAGATAAACAAAGTTCTGATTGGAGCCGGCTTCGATCAGATGGTCCACAACGATACGCAGATCATCATCAGTAACGAGTTGTTTATCGGTTTCCTGGTTGAGTTGATCGATGAGCTGCTGTCCGATCAGTGTCATAAAATAAGGGTTGCCGCCAGTAAGCTTTACGGCAAGCGCAACTGTTGTGGGATAAACCTCGATGTTCTGATCACGCAGTGGATCAATCAACAACTGTTCGGCGCTTTTTGTGTCCAGAAACATTACCGGCAACGGTTCGGCAAAGCTAAATGCGTTTCCAAATTCCCAGGAGCTGAGGGTATTATGCGCGCTTGTTGGTAAAGCTAACACCAGGCTTAATTGAGGTATCTCACTCATCAATTCTTTCCAGTATGTAAAGAAACGAGGTGCCAGCATGTTATTACTGTAAGACTGTATCGCACCGCCAAATTCGTCTAGAGCCAGGACGAGGCGGCTGCCTGGAAGCTGAGCAACACAGTCTTGTACGACTCGTCTGAAGCGTAGCTGTGGATCCCCATCACTATACTGGTCCCAGCCAGGAGCAGGCACCTGCAATTGATCATTGAACTCTTCACATATCTTCGCTGCTAACTGTGCTAGAATAGCCGCTTCGGAGTGCTGCGTAAAGTTTTGGAGTGAGAAGAGAACGCCCCAGTATGGTAGTTGCACCTGGCGTTCAAGAAAATTTTTGCAGATAGATGATTTGCCTGACCTACGTGGCCCATAAAGTACTATGGCTTTTCCCTGTTGTCCCTCACATAACTCTCTTTGCATTCTTTCAGTTTCTCTAGAACGGCCAAAGAACATCTTGGCTGTAGCAGGGCGAGAAATGTCAAATGGATTCTTCAGTATTGGATTGCGTGGCTGCAGTGTTACCATCGCTTCTTTCCACGTAAGCTCAACCGCTGTCCTGCCAGGTAGACCTACACGCTGCTTACGGAGCTTTTGTAAGCGATCACGAATGTGTGCTGGAGTAGAAACAGCATCGATTTCAACCTTTGTGACATTTTCAATCCTGGATAATTCGTGCCAGATCTCTAGCACCTCCTTATCAGAATAAGCGTCAATGGTGAAGTCAATACGAGCTTCTCCGAACTTGCTAATGGCTTTAGCTTTAATTTCGAGCAAATCACATTGATGCCGGCGCAAGTGTTTGGCAAGATCGAGGATTAAACCTTTACGATCCTGAGCTATGACAAAGAAAGCTACTCGAAAAGCTGGCGGTTGAAGTTGCCAGGTCATAGGTAAGAGTACAGACTGCTGTGCCTTTGTGCGATCTAAAAGATGAGGGCAACTCGCTTTATGCACGACTAGCTCACCGCTCCGCTTGCGCAAACGACCCATAATTTTCATGTCGCGTGGATAGGTTGGTTTGCAGAAGTTACAAAGATGCTGTTGACGAATGAATCTTTTATTAGTGGTCAGATCCATATCAAGTATGGGAATCCAGCTAGGCTTCCCCTTCCATGCTAAAGAAGATTCATCGCGTCCTGCAATCTGCCGTATAATCTCTTGAACTGCCCAATCAGGTGTAAAGGGTGGCTTTCCTGCCTTATCAAGTCGTTTGAGGTATGTTTGAAGTGGTCCCAGCTTGTGTTGCTTCAGCAGTAGATGCAATTCGTGATCCAGGTCCTGCGGGGCCAGCATGAAGTGATAACTTTCCAATAGCTGTTGAAGCAATTGGTAACCTTTGCGCTCAGGATAGCGCCGATCTAATGACTCTTTGATTTGGTGCCGTGCTACCTGGGTAATAACATTATCGAGCCAATAATCTTGTGTTTGGATCTCATTTGATGTCCTAATTTCAACAATATCACCAGCATCGAGAGTACGATAGAGAGGTGCTTGCCTGTTATTGATGAAAGCCTCCACAGCATGCTCACCAGTAGTATCGTCAAGCGTAAAAGCGAAATCCAAAGCTGTGGCACCTTTAGAAAGAGCTATAGGATTCCGACCCTTGTCATAAACAATGATAGGAGCATTTGATACAGGTTGAGGGTGTTGAGTTGCGAGAAATTCTTTAAGCGCGGGATAAACCTTACCTTCTTCACTATGCCATAACTGCTCTAGAGGCGGTAACTCTATCCCTCTTTGTAGATGTGCCCTTGTATATAGTTGGTAATAATCAGGATAGAGACATCCATACCACGTGACGGCGTGCATGAAGGGCGTTGCAATCTGTAGATGGCAGATGCGGGTATAGGTTTCGGGCCATTTCAGGTTCTGTGTGTATGAACTTTGTGGTTTTAGAATGAGTGCAAAGGCAATATGACTGTTCCCATTGGGTTTGGGGTTGGCCACTTCTTCTATTACACGTTGATCCCGGATATACCCCAACTGGCTCAGTGTTCCAAAGGCTCTGTAGCAATCCTGAACCGTAGGAACAATCACATCAAAGGTCACCAGGTCGAATCCGGTAAGTTGTGCTTTTTGCGGTGTCTTATCGGCGCCCTGCATCCGGCGTTTCAGACCGGCAATTCCGCACGGTGTAGATACAACAGTAACAGGTTGTTTAGTAGTCTCCTGATAAGAGGCTATCAGCCATTGACGAGTATCCTCCAGTATTAGAGTGTCCTGTGCCAGGAGACGGGCATGCTCTTTTTTTAACTCAGCGAATTTGCGCGGGCTACGCAGCTGCTCTATCAAGTCTTCGACTTCACGTTTGAAATGCCACATGCCGAGACTCTTGGTAATGTTTAGCAGAGTGCGCCCGACACTCTCGATATTGGACTGCATTGTTCCTGTATAAGGTCGTTCATTGTTCTGTTCCTGGAGTATCTCAAGCGCCTGGTAATAAATAGCGACTGCTACGAGTAAGGCGCCTAAATCGCGATAGGGAGGGGTCAACAATGGAGGTAAGTTCTCATCTTCGATGTTGCTGACATATAGGTTTGCTTCATTAATATGACTGAGCACCTGGTCTACATCGTTCAGATTAGCTTGAGTTATCCAGTCCTTATTGTATTCCCATAAATATCCAGCTATCACCACTTGCCACGGCAGTCCCCACGAGCGCAGCAAGTCTCCAACACGCTGAGCATTATACCTGGCTGTCAGTATGTATGCATGCTGTGAGCCTTTCGCTTCCTGCGCGAGTGTATTGGCTAACTCCATCCACTCTCCAGGTACTTGTGCCGGAGTGGGTTTCCAGGGTGTGAGATCAGGTTGTAGGTGTACTTCAGCCACAATTATTACTTCTCTCACTATTTGAAACGATAATACTTTTACGTTTTCAACCCTAGCCTGTAGGATACAATGTATGCTATTGGCCTGTCAAGTAGTTATTTTCTTTTCCTGCTGGCTTGCAAATTTTTTTACAGTATCAATTTTTATTTGGTTTTCATTGGATAATTTTCTCTCATGATCGTCATAATAATTACAAGACGTTGGAGCTTTGTATCTGGTAACAAAGCAACATGTGCAACGATGTACATAGTAGTTCTTGTGTAGTAGATACAATCACCATTTAGCGCGGGAGGAAGAAATTATACTTGACTTCGTAAATATTATTATGTTATGTAATATTTATGAAGTAATGTTCTGGCGAAAGTTAAGAGCCAGGACTGTAAGGAGGCAAACTATGGGATCACAAGATTTTTTTGGAACATCGGCCTATGACAGTGATCCTGAGATTGAGGAAATCCTAGTGCGTTTGGATCCTTACATTGTTGCTTCAGTTGAGAAGATGGCCCGTCATAGTTCAAACATTGCTCGCCCAGAGGTAGTGGATCTTGAGATCGATGAAATCACCCAGCGTGTTCGCATTAAATTTTGGGGAGCGCTGAAGGAAAAACCCATCGCGTACCCCAAGGCGTACATTCGAACGATTGTGAATAACGAGTTTAACGATATCCCTCGTAAGCGTAAGGCACCCTTGCCACTGCCGACCGACGAAGACGGAGAAATCCACCCGGGCAATACGCTGCTTGCCGAAAGGGAAGGAATGTCTGATCCGGCATATGAATTCGAACTTGAAGAGGGGCTGAACGATTGGATGGCGCTAGCAGCTCAGGCGATCTCTCATCTTTCTCCACGGCAGAAACACGCGATGATTTGTCTTTTGAAAGAACGGATTGACAACCGTATCCAGCTAGTAGAGGCGTTTGAGAGGCATAAGGTCAATATTGAGGACTTCGCATGGCCTGACAATGAGGCCGATGAGATCAGATTGAAAGCTTCGATATATGCAGCCAGGTACAATATCGCTCAACGGATAGGCATACTCTTAGCAGAGTATAAACAGCGAGGCATTCCCGATGCGCCTCCTCCTTCAAATAGACCCATGCAGGTGAAATAAATCGCGCCTCTACAAAATCTATACCATCGGTAGGTGCTCTAGATGCTGTTTGTGTAGGTCCTCGCGGGAGGCGCGGCGTGCTAGTAGGCGTTTGATGGTGTTGCCTATACGCCGCACTCCTTCTTCTATACGATCCATTTCGGGATAGGCGTAACTGAGGCGAAAGTGCTGCTGTCCTCCGCCATCGACGTGGAATGGTTCGCCAATGACAAAGGCTACCTGCTCATTGGCAGCTTCACGCAAGAGGGTGCGAGCACGAAGATCCGCTGGCAGGCGGCACCAGAGATGAAAACCTCCGCCAGGGCGAGTGATACGCACTTCTTCCGGCCAGTACGTAGCAATTGCCTGGAGCATCAGGTCGCGCTTCTGCCTGTATTGGTGCCGTAGCATTACCAGGTGATCTGCCAGCAGGTTACGTCGCAATATTTCTGAAACCGCCCACTGTCCCAGAGCGTTCGTGGTCAGGTCGAATACCTGCTTATGCAATGAGAGACGCTCTATTATGGGCTCGGGTGCTGCAAGCCAGGCCACACGCAACCCTGGCGCCAGAATTTTTGAGTATGTGCTGAGATACAAAACCTGTTCGCTGCTATCGAGGGCTTTGAGAGGCGAGGGTTGTTTATCTTCAAAGTATATTTCCCCGTAGGGATCATCCTCCAAGATAGGCGTTTGATAGCGTTTTGCCAGGAGTAACAGGCGGCGACGGCGCTCCGGCGACATTACCACCCCTGTTGGATTCTGGAAAGTGGGGAGGGTATAGATCAAGCGGGGACGGTGTCGCGCCAAAATTGATTCTAATAGATCGACCCGCATCCCTTCGCTATCTGTAGGAACGCCGAGCACGCGAGCGTTCAACGCACGAAATGCCTGGATGGCTCCCAGGTAAGTGGGTACCTCAACGACCACTTCATCGCCCGGGTTGAGTAAGAGGCGACCTATCAGGCCAATACCCTGTGTAGAGCCGGAGAGGACCAGGATGTGCTGCGCATCAACAGCCACACCTCGCTTACGCATTGATGCGGCAATACCTGTGCGGAGACTGCGTAAACCCTCGACAGGAGAATAGCCAAGTGCGCTCTGACGGGCAGCGAGCAGACCATCAGCAAAGATAGTGCCGAGCATATCGGCAGGGAGCAGGTCTGGATCAGGTGCGGCAGGCGCCAGGGAGATGATATCTTTGTGTTCGCTTGAAGAAGTCAGTTCGCTTAACATGAAGGCGTCAGGGCCTAGAATCTCACGTTCACCAGCAGGCAAGCCGAGCAGCCACGAGGCGGTTTCATTCTCAAAGCTATCTCCGTTATATCCAAAATGGTTGCGCCGTACCAGGGTCCCGCGCCCTACATGACCCTCGATCAGGCCTTCGCTGGCGAGTTCGTTATAGGCGTTCATGACAGTTGTGCGGTTGACTCCCAGTTCACTTGCCAGGGAACGCTCTGTCGGCAGCCGTATACCTTCAGCCAGCTCACCGGAGAGGATAGCTTCACGCAACTGCTGGCAAATCTGCCGGTACAATGGCATCCCGTTGGAACGATCCAATGTAATCAGTGAATGGATTGGTGCAGTAAACAATGGTCTTGGCTGGTTTTGAGATGTATATTGTCGCATGCTTACCTCCTGATTGGTTCATACTAATCAAGTATAACCGATCTTTTAGCGCGTAACAAGTGTTAATTGGCCTATTTGATGGTCAGCCAATTGCATATGCTCGAAAATTTGCGCTATGATTGTATAGAGGGCCAACTAGAGAAGATCAAAAGAAAGATAGCACACTGTATGTCATGGATGCTATTGAAACTGGAGGAAGCTCGTGGATAACGTGGAACAGCGTATCGCGATGGTACGTAATGATCGTGAACATGGGTCCCGCTGGCTTGTGCACGAGACCATCTCGATACTCTATGACCTGGCGACCCAGTCAACCACTTCGCCGGGTGAGGGTCTGCGAAGAGTACAGGATGCCGGGAGAGAGCTGGCCAAAGCGCGCCCGGCTATGGCAGCAATAGTGGGTGCAGCCGGGCGCATTCTCAGCGCTAGAGGCGGGCTGGAGGGTATGGCTCAAGAAGCAGCGCGACTGCTTAAAGAATACGATTCGGCAATAGAGCGTATTACAGAGTACGCCCGTCCATTGCTTGCTGGAACGTTGATGACACATAGTTTTTCAGGAACTGTGTTACCAGTTCTCACTAATTGTCTTCCTCAGATCGACCGGGTAATCGTGCTAGAAGGACGACCACGCTACGAGGGACGAGATGTGGCACTTGCGTTGAGCAAAGCCGGTGCTGCGATTACGTTGATAACCGATGCACAAGCCGACATTTTTCTGCCTCAATGCCACGCAGTAGTAGTTGGAGCCGATAGCATACTGGCGAACGGCGATATTTTGAATAAGGCTGGAACTGCTTTGCTGGCATGGGCTGCACATGGACATAGCATTCCATTTTATGTTCTGTGCGAGACGCTGAAAATCTCTGCACAAGACTGGTCCGGTGACCTGACTCAATTGGAGGAGAAGGAGGCGACGGAGGTGCTGGAGCAGGAGATCCCGGGAGTTACCGTTCGCAATTTCTATTTTGACAGAACCCTTTCCAAGTTGGTGGCAGGAGTGATAACGGAACAAGGCAAGATAGGAAGACGAGAAATCAGGCAGATGGCATCACAATTAAAATGGGGCTTGAAGGTAGGGCTTTCAGCGGCAGAGGTTGATAAAGCTGCAAATTGATGAGCTTGTAACTCAAATACAGAGCGTGTACAATGGTGTAGGAAATAGGTACCCATCTGCGTAGCTCTCCAAGATAGAAGCACCCTGTTGGGTGCTTGCCACCGAGTGGGAGGAAGACACATGCCTACTTATATTAGCCTGGTCAATCTCACCGATCAAGGAATCAAGGAAGTAAAGAATGCTCCTGAACGCCTGAAATCCTTCGACGAAGCCGCAAGAGAAGCTGGAGGGAGACTTGTTGGTTTCTATCTAGTCCTGGGCCAGTATGATTATGTTGTGATTACCGAAGCTCCCGATGATCAGACAGCTGCACGCCTTATACTAGGCACCATTGCGCAGGGCAGTGTGCGCACACAAACCATGCGCGCCTTCGCGCGTGAAGAGTTCGAACAAATCGCGCGCGGTTTACATTAGAAAAGCGGGGGGCAAGAGAGCGATTTATCCGACACGATAGTTTACAGGCCCCTGGTAGGAAAAATTGCTCGCACTAACCGCTCAGGGTCATGGCGAGCAAGCCTATCGTTTTCCAGGTTGAGATGTTCGATCAGGACATTGGGAACAAGACGTGTGAGCCGTGCGCGGTCCACCATCACAGGCTCACTTTTTTCCTGTGCATACATGTCGAGCACTTCTGGCATGAATGGGCCATCATTAACAATCACACGATCTACACGCCCTCCTAAATAACGGTGAATCGCTTCCACAAAATCTGAGGCTTTGTAGCCATCTGTCTCTCCATGTTTGGTCATTAGGTTACAGACATAGACTTTTTCAGCGTCGGATTCGCGCACCGCACGCGCAATATCGCAAACGAGCAGATTGGGCAGCAGGCTGGTATAGAGATCCCCAGGACCAATGATGATGGTATCCGCCCTGCGAATAGCGCGAACGGCTTGAGCGCAAGCGGGAGCATCTTCGGGGTGCAGGCGCAGGCGTGCTATTGAAGAAAGCTCTCCCAAATTCTTCTTACCCCGAGTGTCAATTTCTGTCTCATCACAAATAGTGGTACCATTTGCCAGATCAGCGCAAATCATTGTCTGTGTGAGTGTCACGGGTAATACGCGACCGGCTGTATTAAGCAGTTCTTGAGCATCTTCGATGGCGAGCAAGAGATCGCCATTATTAATATCCTGCAGGCCTTTGAGGATTAGATTTCCCAGGCTATGACCACCCACACCTCCACTCCGCTGCGAATTTCCATTATCCTCAGGTTGTTGTTCAAAGCGATGCATGAATACTTCACGCCAAAGGGCGCCATTACGGGCTAATGCGACCAGCGACATACGAAGATCACCCAGGGGCAATTGACGATGGAATTCATCCATCAACTTGCGTGAGCTTCCACCGCTATCCGACATTGTAACGACGGCGCTAATATTAAACTGGTATTTTTTCAGGTGTGAGAGTAAGGAAAATGTACCAGTGCCACCACCAATGGTTACAACGCGGTGTCCTGCAAACTGGTCCCCGGTGCGATAGTACCCTGGCACGCTGTTTCTCCCGTAGCTGATCTCATGTTCTTCGTTCACAATACGAATCCTTCTCCTACAAAGGACAGATGAATTTTATACTGCTGCACAGAACAGTCTATCATGCACTTAGCAATGGTGCAAGCAGATTTTCAGCCTTGACCAAGCTTGACAAGTTACGATATATCGTTATAATTAACGATATATCGTAACTGATGCAGAAAGGAGCATCTTACATGTTTGGTAAACGATTTGCCTATGAATATGCTGGATATGGGGAAGAGCAGAGAACGCCGCCCTGGCTACGTCACAGATGGTCACATCGCCATCCTGGCTTTTCCGACGCGCGCCGAGGGCAGGGGTCCTATGGCCCCTCTCGGGATGAATGGGGAGGCTGGACGCCTCCATGGTTAAGCGAGGAATGGCGGAGGCCTCATTTCTTCGGTATGCACAGGGGTAGGGGACCATTCGGCCCCAGAGGACCTTTCGGATTCGGTGGAGAGAAAGGCCGCTTTTTTGGGCGCGGCGATATGAAATTTGCCTTGCTTGAGCTTTTACTGGAACGCCCTATGCATGGCTATGAAATGATCAAGGCGTTGGAAGAAAAAGCTGGCGGTTTTTATACACCCAGCCCCGGTTCGATCTATCCTACATTGCAGATGTTAGAAGACAGCAACCTGGTGACTGCTAACGAGGTCGAAGGGAAAAAGGTATACACTATTACAGATGCGGGACGTGCGGCACTTGCCGAGCGACAGCGCGGCCAAGAGAGATTCGCCGGACCACCCTGGATGCGCGGACATGGCCCCTATGGCCATGTCCGGGGACCGGAAATGCAGGCATTGAGAAGCGAAGTCGAACAGACCGCCCGTTTGTTTGCTATTGCCGGTAGAATATCGATACAGGACCCTGAAAAACTGGCGCGCCTGCGCGGTATTATGGAGCGTACGCGTAACGAGTTAAATACGCTGATCTATGGTGATGGTGCCGCCCAGGAATAGTCGTCTTGTGTACTTCAGGCGAGTAAGCTATACTGTATGCAACGGGAATCGCTTCGCCACTCTGTGGGCGCGGTGGCGGAGAGGTAAGATATCCCGTTGTATTTTAAGAAGTTTGATCTCCCCCCAATTGCCTTATTCAACGAGATTCCTCTATCATTAAACAAAGAGACGTGCTATAATCGGATGGGTTCTCATTGAAGGGAGACATTTCCACTATGATCGAGCAACATGATACCGAGCGATTGGTCTATCGCGCACGTCTCTTGATGGAGGAAGGGCGCGATGATCTAGCTTTAGCTGCACTTGAAGACATTCAAACCGACAATCCTGAGGAACGTCGAGAAATCGCTTACCTATCTGCATGGTGCCACACACGCCAGGAACATTGGACTGATGCGCTGCGCCTGCTATCGCCCCTGTATACTCCAAGCAGCATAGAAGACAACTGGAATGATGCAAATCATAACGAGCGCGAGCGTCGTGCCTTCTACCTCCTCTGTCTTGGCAATGCTGCTGTCAATCTTTCTCGCTACGAGGAAGCTGCTCAACACTATACGCAGTGCCTCAAGATACTGAGTGCTCGTCGCGTGCATCTTCCAAAAGTGAATATTAAAGCCCGTTATGCGCTAGGCATGACATGCATCATGAATGGCTTTTATGCGCTGGCGGTGCAGCATTATGAAGAGGCTTTACGGCTGTGCAAGCATGATCCTGAGCACGAGGATCTGCCGGATATCTATTACGGACTGAGTGATGCCTGTCGGCTCTCCGGGAATTTTGAACGAGCGTACAGCTACGGTAAAATGGCGCTCGAATTGTACGAAAAAAGAGGAGCAAGAAGCAAAGAGGGACGCATACATAACCTGCTCGGTCGCATTTGCTTTCAGATGCGCGAATATCATGAGGCGACCGATTATTATATGGAAGCGCTCTCCATAGCCACGCTTGAGAACAACCCGCGCATGTTGCTGCTTAACTTTACAGCTATGGCTGATCTGCGTCTAGCGGAGAATCGCCTGGACGAAGCGAAACGCTACTGCGAGCGGGCGCAAGAAGTAGCTGAGCTGGTGAATGATGATCATTTCTGCGGCATGATGTATCTCGTGCTCGGGAAGATAAGACAGGCGGAGGGAGAAGCGGCGGAGGGAGAGCAGCGCCACAGACTTTTTGAAGAAGCGAAGGCATTGTTTGAAAACGCGAAAACCCATCTTTGCTTAACGCAAGCCAGTACGAATCTTGCCGAGGCGTACGGTAGATTAGCCCAGATAGCGGAGATGCTAGGGGAACAGCAGGATGCTCTCTCCTATTGGAAAACCGCTTACGAATCGCTCTCCTATTCAAAAGGGCCAAGCCTGGATTAATTGATAAAAGTGTTATCAGGAGGGCGCAATGCATGCGCCCTCTACGATTTTCTCAGGCCTATTCTTTCTTGCAGTTCACCGGCAACACTGTAGGGGTCGCGTTCGCGTGTGGTGATATCCTCTAACAATTTCTGCCACTCATCCTCGGTCAGCTCTTCCCTCAGCGCATTCATGACGGCGTGCACGACCAGGGCTTCTACTTCGCTACGTACCTGGCGCTGCGCTCGATGCGCCAGCATGCCGCTCTCCACAAGGTACTCACGGTGCTGCTCGATGGCATCTACCAATTGCGTAATGCCCTGGTCTTTGATCGCGGAGGTTTTCAAAACAGGAATACGCCAGTAGGGTTTCGATTTATCGTGCAGGCGCCTGTTGGGATCAAGGCTCAGTAACATCGCCAGTTCTGCGACAGTCTGGTCCGCTCCAGGTTTATCGGCTTTACTGACTACAAAAATATCGGCAATTTCAAGGATACCCGCTTTGATGGCCTGGACTTCATCGCCCATACCGGGAGCGCTCACTACTAAAACCGTCTGCGCGGCACGCATCACCTCGACTTCCGCCTGCCCGGTTCCTACAGTTTCGATGATAATAGGATTGTAGCCTGCTGCATCCATGGCTCGTACAACATCACGAGTTGAAGCGGAGAGGCCACCCAGGCTACCCCGACTTGCCATACTGCGAATAAAGACATTAGGATCGCCTGCCAGTTCCATCATGCGTATGCGATCGCCCAAAATCGCCCCACCAGTAAAGGGACTGGTCGGATCAACAGCGACGACTCCGACCTTCCGGTCTCGACGGCGCAATTCTCGCACAATGTGTGTTACTAAGGTACTCTTGCCAGCGCCTGGCGCGCCGGTCACACCAACAATATGAGCCTTACCGGCATGCTGGTGCAATTCAGCAAGGTAGCGACGGGCCTGGGGCGATTCGTTCTCGATCAGTGTCACCATGCGAGCAAGCGCACGGCGATCTCCACTAAGCAAACGTTCTGCTAGATTCTGCAAGGTACACCTACACTACACATCAGCGGTCAGCCGGTCAGACTTGATATTGGCACGCACAAACGCGATGATGTCGTCTGTTGGGGTGCCTGGACCAAAACAGCCTTTGATGCCCATGGCCTTGATTGCAGGAATGTCTTCATCAGGCAATATGCCGCCGGCAGCTACCAGCACGTCATCCACGCCATTTTGTTTCAAGAGTTCCACGACTTTGGGGAAGATTGCCATGTGTGCGCCTGAGAGAATACTCATTAAGATAGCGTCCACATCTTCCTGGATAGCCGCTTCGACGATCATTTCTGGGGTCTGACGAATACCTGTATAAATTACTTCCATGCCGGCATCACGGAGGGCACGGGCAATTACTTTGGCTCCGCGATCATGGCCATCTAAACCCGGCTTGGCAACCAAAACACGAATTGGGCGAGTGTCAGCCATATCTTCTGACTCCTTTATGTATGCAAGGCAGTATCGTAAAGCGAGCAGATAGCGCGCTCCAGTTCCTCGTACATGCTGGTGATAGGTTCATCCCATTCTACAACGGAGCCCAGGCTGCTGCAAGCATGTGCCAGCGTTTTCGCCTGCTTGATGATCTGTTGCCGGTATTCTGACTCGACTATAGGAACGGGCAAACGGGCTAAGACGCGCTGTTCTATTTGCGGCTGCACCCATTTATAGGCGGTGTGTAAGACGTAGACGTATTCACGCAACAGGCGCGAATTGAGCAATGCTAGGAAAAAATACAGTTGATCCTCGCGCTGATTTCGTGGATGGAGTAAATAGAGTGTCTGCAATGCTATATGCCCCTGTAAATCCAGCGCTGCCTGCAATCTATCGGTGCTTTTCACAATTAACAACTTGGGAGAGAGGTAACGTTCTAGCGGTTTAGTGATGGCTTCACGAGCAATCTGCCAATCGGCTACGGGGGGAATGTAGGGATGGATATCGATTCCACCGCGTAATACCGGGTAGTATGTAGCAGCAGGGCGATCGCAAGGATCGCCCCTACCATATGACGTTTCCCTTGTTGTTTCGGATGCGTTAATTGGGGTGAGGTGTGGATTCTCGCGACCGAGTTCTTCACCACGGGAAATGGATAAAAATTCACTGAGCGGGGCAAAGGAACGGCCGTGCCCAGGAGATTCGTCAAGGGATGCACGCAAGCGTTCAAGAGTAGCTCCGTGCTCGTGACTTAGAAGATAACGAAATTCTGCGCCGGGCTGACGACTAAAAAGGGCTTGTTGCACCTGTTGTTGCGAAGCAAAGGAGGCAGATTGCCATCGTTCTCGTACCCATGTGACTTGGTGCCCAGGCTGTGGAGGGCGTTTTTGCGCGATGATGACGACGGCGCCTACATCGGCAGCAAAGACGTCCGAAAGGTGCCAGAGATAATGCAGAGTGAATTCTTCGAGCAGGCGTGCGCGTTCCCTGGCGGCATTCGCACGCGCCAGTATTGGGTCGGGAAGCACCAGGCCTATCCAACCGGCGGTACGTACAACCTGGAGGGCCAGGCTTAAAAAAAGCAGGTAGCTATCAGACTGGCCCCGCTGTTGTGTAAATCGATAGCCGCTGAGATCGTTATTTTTTGCCGCCAGGTAGGGAGGATTGGCAACTAGCAGATCAACACAGGGTTCTTCCCAGGGCAGCGCCAGGCTATCTGCCTGGTGAATGTGTAGCGAAGGAGGGTAAGCGCGAAGGTCGTCTTGCGAAGTACATATGGCATTTATGGTAGTTCGCAGTTGCATCTCTGCCAGGGAACAGGAGATTGGATCGGGGTCGAAGCCCCATAGATTGCGTTGAACGAGGGCGATACGCTCTTCGAGAGGCAACCCCATACGTTCGCCAAAGGCAAGAAGGCGCTGTGCGGCTCCTGCGAGAAAATTGCCGCTGCCACAGGCGGGGTCGAGCACACGTAACTGCGCAAGATCAGCATGAGGGGTATAACCACAAGCATCCAAGATTTGCTCTACTAACGATGGGGGAGTTGAGAAATGGCCGCGTTTTTTGCGTTCCATTAAAGGCAGACTGGCTTCGTACCAGGCAAACTGTTTTTCCAGGTGCTCATCTATTAGAACGCCAGCTTTTGCCATGCATACTACCCCTGCGCGAAAAATCGCGCACCTACAGATCTTCTTGCTCGCGCAGAATTTCTAACGCTTCACGAGCAGCCATGCGGCCTGCTTCTTTAATGCTCGAGGCTTTGCCTAAGCCGAGTAAAAATTCATGCTCGAACACGCCGACCGTAAAGACACGATCATTGTTATGCCCACTTTGGTCCAATACACGATAGCGGGGCAGCGAGTTCGAGCGCTGCAAGACGATTTTTTGCAGCCGTCCCTTGGGATTCGTATCGAGTGTTTGCTTGCTCAGTTGTGGTACGACTGGCAGAATAAGACGCGCTACGAAGTCGCGAGCTACCTCTGGCCCCTGGTCAATTTGGATCGCTCCTATAATGGCTTCTAAGACGTCGGTACATAGCGAATCCCGCGAACGCTCGTTGAAGGTTCTCAGATTGGCAATGTCAACGCGAATAAAGGGGAAAAGGCTAATTTCTTGCCCAATCTTGGAGAGGACACGACGACTGACGACTTCAGACTTGAGGGCGGTCATTTCACCTTCTGAGGCATTGGGAAAGTTACGATAGATATATTCGACAACGTGAGCGCCAAGAATGGCATCACCCAAAAACTCCAGCGTGTCGTAGGAGTCGCGTATGGCAGTATCAGGACAACAGGAATGATGGGTGACAGCTCGTTGCAATAACGAGCGATCATTAAATTTGACCTGTAGTAGTGCTTCTAATTCTGCGAGTTTATCTACCTTTTCCTCCATATGGGTGTATTATAGCTCAGGAAGGTGCGGAGCGTCGAGGCTTGGGTGTATGAATTTTGGCCATTGACTTAAAGGCTTAGACTATTAGTGGTTGATCCCAAGAATCCTGCTCACCTCTATGCAGGCTTCTTTCTCCCTGGTGAAGTATTGTATAGCGATGATGGTGGCAGCTCATGGCAAATACTCACCAATTGATAATGACCGGTCGGACGAACACCTTAAGGTGAAAGATAGGGATTTATACTAATAGGCATCTCGCATCGCATAGGCTATACTATGTTCGCATTTTTAGCCAGCAAAGGGCGACATTGCTTGCCGGTATTTTGAAAGAAAAGCGAGTGCATACTTATGAGTACACTACATCGCCGCGTAAAACTACTCATTGCAACACTACTCAGCCTGGGCTTGATGCTGGTGATGGTGGGAATGGCTTCTGCCCATACGAGCTATCCTGCGCACGCAAAAGTGTACAAAGCTATTCCGGCCATTGGTTCAACCGTTTCACAAGCACCGACGACTGTGACGGTGTTTACCCTTGAGAATATCAATCCCAACCCCAGCAAGAGCAACCTGTTCATTTACAGTCCAGCCGGCGACCTGATCAGCCAGGGCAATGCAAAGGTATCTCTCACCAATCCAAGGGAGATGTCCATTACCATTAAGCCAGACCCGGCTAACCTTAAAGGGATCTATGTCGTGCGGTGGATCACTGTCTCGGCTGAAGATGGCGACCCCGACCAGGGAGCCTTTGTCTTCACTGTAAATACAGTCGCAGTCGCGACACCCACCCCGGCAGCAACAAACCAGGGCACTACACCTTCTACAACAACAAGCGGCTCAGGTGGCACACCGGTCTGGGTGCCCATTTTGGTGGGAGTGCTCGCCCTACTGGTTGGCCTGGGTGCTGGTTTAGGTCTAGGTCGACGCAGTAGCCCTGCTTCCTCTGTCGGTTCCATGCGCAAAACAATAACGCAGCAAGAAGAGAAAGAGGCTAGCAAACATCCATAGTATTATCTAGCGAAGATCACACACTGAATGCATTATAATTAATAAGAGGAAGGAGCCAAATATATGCGTGTCAGGCCGTTTTTCTGGGGCTTGCTGGCTCTATCCTGCATGAGTTTGCTGATCTTCGCCGCAACACTGAAAACACATGCGCCCGCCATTATGCAGGTGCGCATCGATCAGAACCCTCCCGTTGCAACCGGGTTGACGACCCTGGAACTGCGCCTGACCGATCCCCAGGGCGTACCGATTGAGCAGGCACAGGTTATACCAAGCGCCTGGATGACCAATATGGACATGGAGACGAAACAAATGCGCGTTGTGCCGCTGGGAAAAGGGAACTACGCGACAGAACTCCAGTTGTATATGGTGGGTCCGTGGGAGATTCGTCTCGTGGCTCATGCTGATGGTTTTGATGACATACAACAGACGCTGCTCGTTCAGGTACAACCAACGTCAAACAGCCTGGGCAGCAATTGCCTGGTATACCGCGCTTGACGTACCTGAGTATCAGATTTATAGTTAGATTGAACGAGCGGGGAAATTACCACAGCAGGAAGTGAGCCATGGATGTATCCAGTTTTTATGCGCGTCAAATGCGCAGGTGGTGGCGGCTTTCTCTTTTTGAGAAAGTCATTCTTGTCAATAGCCTGATGCTTATTGGACTGGCGCTGGCAGGTCTTTGGGTAACCAGTCATAATCTGGAGGTCCATCATTACCTGATCGATACCAGTTTTATCGTCTTTGCGACCTTGCTGAGTTTGCTGATCAATGTATTACTACTGCGTGCGAGCTTTCGTCCTCTTTTTAGCTTATTGCGTACAATCCGGGCGGTGAGCGCTGGTGAAATGGATACGCGCGCAGCAGATAGGCCATCCGACTCAGAAATTGGTGAACTCGCGCGTGCTTTCAACACTATGCTTGACCAGTTAGAGAAGGCCAGACGGGAACAGGCGATGTTAATATTACAGGCGCAAGAAGAGGAGCGCCGCCGCCTCGCACGCGAACTACACGATGAGAGCAGCCAAAATCTCACAGCGCTCCTGATCCATACAGAAATTCTTAACCAGACTCTCCAGGGAACGATTGTCGCAGAAGAGGCACGCGCACGACTACGTGGAGAGTTGCAGTACCTGACACAATTGACTCAAGGCACGCTGGAAAACATTCGCACCCTGGCTCTGCAACTGCGACCTGGTGTCCTGGATGATCTTGGTTTGCTTGCGGCGTTGCGCTGGTTAGCCGAGGATAGCCGCAAGCGTCTACAGTTACCTGCAGAATTAAAGCTGGAAGGTTTAGAGGATATCTTAAGAGAGCATCATCGCCCCGAACTCTACGAGACGACGCTATTTCGCATTGCCCAGGAGTGTCTCACCAATGCAGCGCGCCACGCCCATGCACAAAAAGTGGTTATCTCACTGCGATATGACCAGCAGGATATGCACTTACAAGTTTGTGATGATGGTCGTGGTTATGATCCCTCTCATCAACGTGTGGGAATAGGGATCTCAGGAATGCGCGAACGAGTAGCTCTACTGGGAGGCAAAATTAGTATTCGGTCTGAGCCAGGGCAAGGCACAAAAGTAGAGGTCAGCTTGCCTGTGTCTATGGCGTGCACAAAGGACGCTGCATATGCCTGGTGAATCCGGTTCTACTTCTCCTATTCGTGTGCTGCTGGCCGATGATCACGATATCCTGCGGCAAGGTCTTAAGATGCTGCTCAGCTTACAACAAGAGATGCAGGTTGTAGGGGAGGCACGCACCGGGCGGGAAGCAGTAGAAATGGCCCAGGAACTTCAGCCGGATGTGGTAGTGATGGATATTACGATGCCTGAAATGGACGGACTGGAGGCCTGCCGGATTATTCACAACCAGCAGCCAGCAACGCAGGTGCTATTCCTGACGATGCATGAAAGCGAGGAGTATTTTCTACAATCGCTGCGCATGGGCGCGGCGGGGTACCTGGTAAAGAAGGCTGCGCCCACCGAGCTGCAGATGGCAATTTGCGAAGTAGCACGCGGCGGCGCATTTCTCTATCCGGGCCTGGCAAAGGCGCTCATTCGCGCATACGTGGAAGATACAGCACCTGCATCTCCAGTTCAGGCTTCAAACCTGGCTCAAGAGCTACAGGTTCTGTCCCCACGCGAATTAGAGGTATTGAGGCTGGTAGCTGAAGGGCGCACAAACCAGGAAATCGCTGACCAGTTAGTGTTGAGTATCAAAACAGTACAGGCCCACCGGGCTAACGTAATGGAAAAGCTCGGCATGCACGATATTACAAAACTGGTGCGTTTTGCTGTGCGGCATGGACTGATTCCGCTGGCAGAAGATGATAATTGACAATACAATAGAGTTAGGCTGTACGGTAGACCTGTGTTGATTTGTTGGTTGAATGCCTGGCATCCGCTGGCATCTATCCGTCTTGCCAACGCTGCTGCGCAGCTAGCCTACGGCTCAGGCAAGACGTAAGGAGAAGGGATGCCACTACATTTTGGGTGTTCCGCGCATGAAATGTAGTGACCTCCCTTGCGGGGGTCAGGAGAATTTACGCATTGACCGGATAAAGCACATGATATCTTTTCTACATAGATTAACAACGAGACGTTTCATACTACTAGCTTTGCCGCTAGCAATATTCCTGACACTATTGTTTCCTGCCGTGGCAAGCGCCCATGCCATCTTGCTGCGCTCCGACCCTGCCAAAGATTCCATATTGAGTATTGCTCCCAAGCAGGTGCGTATGTGGTTCAGCGAAGCTCTGAATCCAGCTTTCAGCACTGCAGTGGTGGTCAACGGCGAAAACAAGCGCGTCGATAATCAGGATGCCCACGTCTCACCTAATGACCAGACAGAGATGGATCTCTCGCTCCAGCCTAACCTGCCGCCAGCAGTCTATATCGTGATCTACCGTACAGATTCCGCCGTCGATGGCCATATCCTCAGAGGTTCTTTTATTTTCAGTGTTGCTGAGCCAAACGGTACCGTCCCTACTTTAAGCCCGGGCGCGAATCCTGGAGCGAATGTGCTTGGCGGCAATCTCACTGGGCTTTCTAGCGGGCAACTCGATGGGCCGACGATTTTTAATCTGATCATGGTTACGCTTGTTGAACTGGGGGCAGTTTTCTGGGTAGGAGCGCAGCTCTGGGCCAACTTCGTGCTCTCGTTCTCGGCAGAAGCACACGCGGAAGAGAAGCCGATCAATGAAGGAGTACAGCAACGTTTCGAGCGGCGTTTTTCGCTTCCTACCCTGGTCGTACTCCTGCTCGCGAATGTCGGCGTGCTGGTGGGGCAAGCGCTCAATCTTACAGGTGGCAATCTGGGATCAGCTTTATCACCTTCTTTACTCGGAGAGCTGGCTACCAGCGGGCGTTTCGGCACATACTGGCTAATGCGTGAGTTTATCATCATCGTGGCAATGATACTGGTGCTGTATACTCTATTAAGCAAGCAACGTCCGCGCCTGGTCAACACGTTGCTGCCACTGGCGAATCTGCTGCTCGGCTCAGTCCTGTTCATAGCTATTACGATGTCCGGCCACGCGGCAGCCGTGAGCGCCAATATTGTGGGGTATGCCATTGTGGTAGACTGGCTGCATTTACTGGCGGCGGCGCTGTGGGTAGGCGGCATGTTCTATATTACAACCACTTACCTGCCGGTGCTGCGGCGCAAGCCAATCCCGGAACAAGCACGTTCATTGACTACTGTGCTGCCCTACTTCTCTCCACTGGCGATAGCAGGCGTACTTATTATGGCAGTAACAGGGCCATTCAACGCCACATTTCACCTGACCTCGTGGGGGCAGTTTCTTAGCACAGCCTATGGACGGACACTGCTGGTTAAAATCCTGCTGGTAGGCGGGCTGCTCCTGACCAGCGCATACCATGTTGGATTGCTGCGTTCACGCCTGAAAAAGGAATATAAGAAGTACAGCTACGCGGTTGAACGTTTAAACGCTGCGCAGGCGGTAGAGGTAGCAGAGCAGAATCGTACACCGCTGCTTGCTGCACAACAGGCAGCGACAACGACCGCGGAACCAGGCCGCGCAACAAAGATGGTCGCGCAACAGGTGAAACTGCGCGAGGGACGCTTGACAAAAAAGACACGGCGTCTCTCTACGGTATTGCGCTGGGAACCGCTGCTGGGCGCGGGCGTCATCGTTTGTGTCGGCCTGCTGAATGTTTATGGAGGCACTCTAGCACCTTCCGGGACAGCACAACAGCAGCAGCAAACAGGGAGCAAACCCCAGCCGTTTACTGCATCAGTACGGACAACTGACAATAAGTTTACGGCTACACTGACGGTCAATCCTAATCGTTTTGGCACCAACGTGTTTACAGTGAGCGTGGTAGACAATAGCACAGGTAAGGCTGATACAAACATAGGTGTTTCGCTCTACACGACGATGCTCGATATGGATATGGGGACCGACACGGTAAATTTGCTACCTGATGGCAAGGGCCATTTCAGCGCGAGTGGCGATTTAGCTATGGCCGGTAACTGGGAGATACGCATCCAGATACGTACTCCTGATAATACGCTGCACGAGGCAAAGGTTCACCTGTTGACGCCATTCTAAGGGAAGGTATATGTAATGATTCGCTCTTTCTGCAAATCCAGATTCGCGTTGCTTTTTGCGCGTACTATGCTAGTAAGTTTGGTCGCGCTGCTGATTGTTGCCTGTAGCAATACCTCTACTGGCCCTCAGGCAGCGGCGAGTCCGACAGCGTCCGTCAATGGTTTTGGCGTTGCAGCCAATCATGTGCATTCTTTGCTTGTATTCCCATCACACGTGTTAATCCTGGCAACGCATTACGGGCTTTTTCGATCGCAAGACGATGGCGCTTCCTGGCAGGAGGTGGCTGGTGGCCCTCATCAACTCATGGATGGGCTAATGACATATGCGCTGGTGGCCAGCCCGCTCAATCCACAGAGGCTCTACGTACTGACATTGCCAGCAGTCATTCCTTACGCGGGGCCTGTTGGACTCTATACCAGCGCTGACGAGGGGCGCACCTGGAAGCTCTCCATCCCTGCAGCCAGCCTGACCTCCAAGAGCATCTTCGTGGTCGCGCCCGGTAACGAAACTCCTGACGAGGTGTATGTGTATGTGCCGGATCTTGGACCCCTGGGCCTGGAAATCAGCCTGGACAATGGGCAACACTTCTCTAAAACAGGCACACTCCCCTTTGGTTCCATCTTTGGCTTGCTTGCAATCCCAGGCGTACCGGGGCACGTAATAGCCTATGGAAGCGATGGTATGGCGAGCAGCACAGATGGGGGGATTCACTGGCAGGTATACACTACTATTAACGGTGGCATCGATAATATGACCACTGCTGGACCTCACAGCCCGATCTATGCGTCAGGTGATGCAGGTATCTACTCCTCGCTCGATGGCGGCAAGACCTTTAAGCTGGTGTACACGCAGGCTTCTTTTACCTCGCTCGCCGTCTCGCCGATACAGCCACAGGTGGTCTACGGCAAGACTGGAACGAGCACCTACCGCAGCAACGATGGCGGTCATAGCTGGAATGCCCTGCCACATATTAGCGGTAACCTGGCAGTGCTGGCAGTCGATCCTACGAATGCTGCTGATGTCTTTCTCTCGCTCTCCTACCCGACAGAACTTTATCGCCTCAACCAGAATAGCAGTGGATGGTTGTCGCTCACACCGCAAGCATAACAGCTGGTAGCGAAGGATTCTCGACGATGAAGATAGTAAATATGTATAGGCGGGTTGCCTTAGTAGTGTGCACACTTGCTCTGCTGCTGTTGCTTTTTCCTGGTCCGCAACAGGCATATGCCGATGGAGGAGCGCCTAACCTGGCTTATGTGGTGGGCGGATCAAATGGCATCAGTGTAATAGATATAGGACAACAAAAAGTTACGGGTACATTTGCCCTGGGTGGCGATCCTCGTACAGTCTACCTTAGCCTGGACGGGCGCTTTCTGTACATCACTCAACCGGCATTGGGACGGGTAACTATGCTCTCCGCTAAAACAGGGCAGACGATTTGCAGCGCAAAAAACGTGCCGGGACAACCTTCGCTGCTGGCGTTTGATCCGGGAATAAATACCCTTTACACCGCAGGCAACGGCGCAGCAGTTGTTACCGCGATCGACTCGACGAGCTGCGCAATCAAGCAAACGATCAAGACCAATGGCCCGGTCTATGGTCTGGCCGTGGCCGTGGTAGGATCAGGGGTTTCGGGAGGCACCGGTAACCAGTTGTGGGTCACCGATGCTACTTCACTTGAGGTTTTTACCCATACAGGGCTGCTTACCAGTATCCCTATACCAGGTGGGCCGCAATACATTACCATTCCTCCAGGTTTTACAGCGTATGTAACAACACGCCAGGGGAGCGTTTATGCTGTAGACCTCGCTACACATAAGCTTTCTCCTCCGCTCTTCAGCGGCGGGTCATTCGGCCCGATGGATTATAACGCATTCACAAGCGAGGTCTACATTCCCGACATGCAGAACAAGCTGGTCGATGTACTTAGCCCGATAGACTCAGGGACGAGCAAGCTCCCTCACGAACCAGCTTATACGATTCGCCTTGGCGTTGCGCCACAGTCGATTGCGATTACCAGCGATGGAGCACTAGGTTTTATCGCACTTGCCGGAGGACACGTGGCTATGCTGGATATTCAGGGCAAGCAGATTGTCAACACGATCTTCGTTGGTGGCAACCCGCAGTTTATCATCACGGGCCTTTACCCGCCTCTGATCGGCACCACTCCGCAGCAGGCATCTATCTGGGGAACGGTAATCAACGTCGCGGCCTATGTGCTGGTGGTTGCGCTCCTGATAGTGCCGATTGTACTATTCGGCAGGTATGCACGTGCTGGCGCTGCTCGTAAGAAGAAAGAGCAGTGACCTTATTCACGCGTTGTAATCGCCAGAATTTCGGGAGCCCTTTCAAGTATGCGTGGGGCTACCAGGCGAGTCACCAACTGGTGAAAGGCAATGCCGTAAGCCAGGGATAGAGGTATGGTAATGCTCCATATCCATTCCACCTGGAAGTAATAAGGTAACCACAATGCCAGCGCAACCGGGATCAGCAAAATCGCCGTCACTATGAGCATTAAGAGCGACATCACTGCGCGTAAACACCCTGCTTGCGAAGTTTGACCTGTTGCACGAAAGCCTCGCTGCATCTGGCGCACATACTGCGGGAAGTAGACCGAGGTGAAGTTGCCGCAGCCCAGTGTGACTCCCATGCCAGCTAACCCGACGACGAGCACAGGCAGCGCAAGATTCCAATTTTGAGTAAAAAATGCCCCCAGGGCGATGAGCACAAGCAACTCTACTAAGCCCAGAGCAAACACCGCGAGATTCTTGCCCCAGAGAATGCGTTGAGGCGGGACCGGGAACAGGAAGAGCGTGGTGAGGCTCTCGCGCTCTAAGCCGAGCGTATTGAGCGAAAGTGTCAGTAGGAACAGTAGCACAACCGCGGGCGCGATGAACAGCACGTAGCTACTGCCGCCGAAGCGCGAGGAGCTGGGATTAAGCAGCGGCCCTACTAGAAAAATGGCTACATAGATCACCGATTGAAACATCATGGCTTTGAGCTGCGGATCACGCCAGAAGTACTTTAGATCTTTGCGGGTAATAGCAGTGACCTGCGGGGATAGGATACGTCCCCAGATGCTCTCGCTCGTGTCAGCAGGCCGAGCACCAGCGCTACCAGCCGGAATTCCAGGTTGCTGACGCCGTTGAGCACGAACGCGAGGTGAGCCACTAACCTCAGGCCTGCTGAGACTGCGCTCCAGTACGATCTGCCAGAGGTACAGCACGAGCAGACCTACGACCAGCAGCACGCCTAACCAGGCTAAGCTGGCGCCCCAATTCCCCTGTATGGCCAGCAGGATCGATCGCGCTGCAACGCCCGAAGGCAGCCATTGCAGGTAAGGAGAATAACTGCCACTCTGTAGACTTTCAGTGAAGTGCAGAAATCTCGTACCGCCGAAGACGAACTGCTGCAAAAGATAAAAGGACGAACCAAAAAGGGCCAGAATGATGATGCTGAGATCGCGGAAACGGCGACTCTGCAAGGTGCTCATAAAGATTGCCAGCACTAACTGGCTAACGCCCACAACCAGCATGTAGAAGATGAGCATGGTGAAGAAAGCCAGAATAGCCACAGGCACAGACACGGCCCAGCCAGCAATGACGGCAGCGAGTACAAGCACAAGGCCCAGGGTCGGGATATCGAGCAGCGTCGAGAATAACAGGCTCGCCATCAACTCTGCCCGCGTGAGCGGAAAGAGGGTCAACTTCGAGACATCCAGCCCCTCGTTGCCTGTAAATTCTAATAAGGGCAGCACAATCCAGACGAGGAGCACTCCTGTCAGTACCAGGTATAATACCTCCGAATTGGCAGGAGGAGTGAGGTTACGATAGGCAAAGAATGTAGCCACACCAATTGAACCACCGATACATAGCACAACCAGCAGCAGCACAATGGCCCCCACCAGGCTAGCTGGCCTGCGAGAGAATCCACGAGTGAGGGTTTTCCAGCGCAGCCAGAGAAGCCAGCGCAATTTATCAGCGTGTATGGTCATGATTATTTCTCTCCCTCTTACTCCAGCCAGTTCAGATTGTGGGCTTCTTCGGTGGCGCCAATGACGTTGAGGAAGATGTCCTCAAGCGTTGCATCTTTATTCTCCCCGCTCGCTTTCTCGCGCAACTCTTTTAGCGAACCCTCGGCTACCAGAACACCCTGATTGATAATGCCGACGCGGGTGGAGAGGCGTTCCACGACTTCCAGAATATGTGAAGAGAAGAAGACGGTGGTACCGTGCTGTGTCAGGTCGTGCAGGATTTCCCGTATGGTGCGGGAACTGACGGGATCGATGCCTTCGAACGGCTCATCCAGGAAGAGCACCTGGGGACGATGGATGAGGGCAGCGGCCAGTGCAATCTTCTTACGCATACCCACTGAGTAATCCACGATCAGTTTATTGGCATCCTCAGTAAGTGTCAGGATGTGGAGTAGGTCTTCCGCTCGACGCCTGATGTCGGCCTCCGGCAGGCCATACATGTGCCCGGCGAAAAGTAAAAACTCCCTGCCACTCAGTCGCTCATAGAGATTCAGGTATTCGGGAAGTACGCCCATCAAAGCACGAGCTTGCAGGGGGTCTTGCCATACATTGACCCCTCCGACGTATGCTGTTCCGGCTGTAGGACGCAAAAGACCGGTAAGCATTTTTATGGTTGTCGATTTCCCGGCTCCATTAGGACCGAGAAAGCCGTAGAACTCCCCACGCTGCACAGTCAGGTTGAGATGATTTACTGCTGCTTTCTGTCCAAAAACGCGCAGCAAATCGTGGGTTTCGATGGCAAGCGACTTATTTGTATAGGCTGAAGGCATAGGTCGCGGGATTACCGGACTTGTGAAAGGTGATATGTTATGCTCTGGAGACATAAGCGTTTTTCTCCCCATTCTCTAAACCTTGCAATACTCTCGTTCCAGGTTAATTGATATAGCCTTACCATCCCAGTACCTGGTTGTCAAGGTTCTAGACGCAATAATAGCCTATGAATCCAACCATACCAATTATCAGGTGGCGTAAGTGATAATGCGGGTAAAGCAGTGAAAGAGTGCTAATTCAGCCACTCGCCCGGGGCACTGTTGCGGACGTGCACGCTGCTATCTCGCTGTTTCAAAACTTGCGCATCGTGTGACATACGTTCCCGCACCTGAGATACGGAAGTACGGTGCCAGTAGGCCGCGGGAAATAAACCGATCCCAAGAGCGATGGCCGCTCCAAATTCAGTGCGAGTGAAAGGCAGACTTGACGGCAGATGGAAAGGAATGTGGGGAAGTATATGGAGGCGAAGCAACAACACAAATACAAAAAGGATCAGTTCGAACAGGCCAGCAGCAGTATAAGACAAGATTTCAGCGATACGCCTTTTGCGAAAGATTACAGCAAAAACTGCATTCGCTATGCATAATGAGGCAGTGATTACAAGCGTGAGGTAAATCAAAATAGTTGTCAATGGGTGCCTCCGATTGGGTCTTAGCTATGCGTCAGTTTCAGATTTGAGAAGGCAACTTCGGTCCCCTTCAGGTTAACCAGCATTCCGACTCCGCCACTTGAAAACGAGCCATCTTGAACAGTTCCAACCTGCTTCCCATTTACAATTAACGTAAAAGTCTTGCCATCCGCTATGATTTTGAAGATATTGATACTTTTTGGCCCTTGCCCTTCGTGAAATTCGCTGTTAAAAGCATGATGCCAGAGTTCGGTCCAGGGATTGGTACCCGATCGCTGGCTGTCGTCGTACTTCCAGAACTGATACTCTCCACCTGGTTTGTTCAAGATTTCGAAGGTATAGAACGTGGTAATCGCTTTGCCATTGTTGTTCTGTACACCGGCATGGATAATCATACCGAACTCGTTATTGATCGATGTATCGTCCCCTTTGACCTCTTCCATCGTCAAAGTATAGACAAAATGTCCGCTCAACGTCAGACCCGGCAGCATAGCGGGCGCCTCCCTGGCTGGATCGTTATTAGTGATATGGTACGCTCCATCTACGAATGCATAAGTCATTGAGCCACTGGTGGAAACAGGCCAATTATGGATATTCTGACTTAAAGAATCCGAGAGAATGATATTGGCATTGACTGTTGCGACGGCCTGCGCAGTGAAAGTAGCTTGCACATCAGGAGTTCCGGCGACAGATGTGCTTTTGGGGGTATTGCCAGCCGAACTCGAGCGCATATGTGCAAACCAGATCGTTGAGGTGCCAAATACTAACAGGGCAACCATAAGCAACCCGATGATCTTCAAGCGCTTTTGCAGGCGAGATCTCGTACTTGCTCGAGTAGATGGCTCTTGCGGATCAGTGGAAAGCACGGGCAGCAATCCTGTCATATAGCGACCAGGTTGACCAGCAACAGGCACACTGACGATTTTTGCAGGGCCTGTCAATTTAACAATAGTGCCCGAGGTTCCCTGTTCAGCGGATGAAGGTGGTAATATATCCGAGGTATGCGTGGCCAGCGACAAGGATGTATCTTGCACAGGCGTGGTTGGACCAGTCACTTGCAGAGAGGGCGTCGACTGCTCTATTTCCATTGGTTGTTCCGAGTGCAGTGCATGCTTTTTAAAGGTAGCTACTATAGCGGGCGATGGGGATGATGCAGTGGCAGTGGTAGACCAGGCATGAGAGGGTGTTCTCGAGGCCTGCTCGCTCTTGACTGCTGGTGCTGTGTCCTGGCGCTTCTTTGGATCAAAGAGGCCTGCACCGGTCAGGCCACTCGACAAAGTTGCACCGGGTTGCTGTGCGTGCTTTCTCCCGGTATCAGCGGTGGCCAGGGCTAAACGAAAGGCAGTGGCCATGTCCCGGGCATGGGTATAACGGTCCTCGGGGCGCTTTGCCAATGCTCGCATCATCACCTGTTCTGCTGTAATGGGCAACCCCACGCGCCTTACACCGGGTGAGGGCGGGGGTTCCTGGAGATGTTTTTTGGCTACTTCCATGAGCGACTCTCCCCGGAAAGGCGCGCTTCCTGTGACCATGTGATACAGTACGGCGCCAAACGAATAGAGGTCTGATCTCTTGTCTACTTCTTTTCCCATGACCTGTTCCGGGGAGAGGTAATCCAGCATTCCTACCGTGAACCGGCGTATGCGTGCTGCGACCTCCTCTGAGATGACCTTTGTTACTGCAAAATCTGTAAGCACCAGTCTGTCGTCGTGGGTGACCAGAATATTGGCAGGTTTGATATCCCGGTGGATCACACCACGCTGATGCGCGTAATCTAATGCAGTTGCTAACTGCTCCATATGGTGCATGACGTTGGGGAAAGGTAGCATTCCCTGGAGCGTTAGCACGTTGCGCAGTGTTTCGCCAGCTACATAAGGCATGACGAGGTAGACGAAACCGTCATACTCGCCATAGTCATGTACCGGTAGAATGTGGGGGTGGTCCAGCGCGGCAACCGCGTCCATCTCATGCCGGAAGCGCACCAGAAAATCCATGTACGGCAGAGGTTCCAGGGTGGATGCTCCTAAAAATACTTTGACAGCAACCTGACCCTGGTCGTAGGCGCGTGTCTGTTGAGCCAGGTATACCGCACCCATACTACCCCGGCCAATTACTTTTAGGAGCCTACAATTTCCCAGCACTTTTCCGACTAAAGCTTGAGCATTCATCTAGACCTACCTCCCATTGCTGCTTATCAGCGCTGCTTAGAGAATTCCCCATGATCTTATCTTAGTCATAACGAGGTAGGTCTGACAATGTATTCTGCTTGAAGGCGGGACTAAGGTAATGGTCTCTCAATTGTTAGTGAGCACCATATTGGAGAATGCAACCTCGGTACCTTTCAGGTTGACCAGCATACCAACGGTGCCGCTTGAGAACGAGCTATCCTTGGCGCTTCCTACAGTTTTCCCATTGACAGTAAAGGTAAAGGTGCTGCCATTGGCAAAGATTTTGATGGTGTTGATAGCGTTAGAGCCATGTCCCTGGTGAAACTCATGCCCAAACGCTTGATACCAGACCTCTGTCCAGGGGTTGGCCGATGGTCCTTTGCTATTATCGTACTTGTAGAATCTGTACTGCCCGTCAGCGGAATTGACTACTTCAAAGGTATAGAAGGTGTTAATGGCCTGCTTCCCTTTGGTCTGCTGGCTATAGCGCATAATCATGCCAAAAGAGTTGTTGATGCTGTTATCATCCCCCTGGATTTCTTTCATCGTCAACGTATAGCCAATGGAACCGCCAGGAAGAGTTTCTTCCAAAACAACGGCAATACCGCTATCTCCGTTGTTGGTAACATGGTAAGCTCCATCCTTAAATACGTAGACCTTTGTGCCACTGGTGGAAATGGGGAAATTGTGGATATTCGTGGCCAAGGGATCTGAGAGAATAATATGTGATAGTGCAATAGCCGTAGCTTTCGCAGCCATAGTAGCCTGCGCATTGGGAGTCGTCGCTACTCCGGCCGGCACGGTTGCTGTAGGTGTAGAGGATGGCTGCCTGCTATGCGTTCGCAGGTACAAAATGCCTAGAGTGCTACCAAGGAGGAGTATGACCATAACCACTGCCAGCGCTATTTTCTGAAGCTTTGTTGTGTTAGCTGCCGGGGGAGGCGATTGCGGATTTGGGAGCACCGGTAGTAATCCAGTAATGTACTGGCCCGGTTGGCCTGCAACAGGCACCTGTACAACTTTCACGGGTCCCGTCAGCTTGATCGTGCCAGTGCTGGTCTGTTCGTAATTCGGTACAGTCAAAGAGCCCGTCGTGATTTTCAGCGAAGGTGACATTTGGGGCGGGACAGTCGGCTGAACACCGGTTGACGAGGCAGGCATGCCATTACCCATGAAGGTGTTGAGCGAAGGAGACATTTCATTGAATCCCGGCTGACGCATTGCTGGCTGCGTACCCGTAGCTGTTGGCAACGCCTCGCCAGGAGTATTTGGATTATTGGCCGTCGCTGCTGGAAGTTCGCCGCTACCAACTTTAGGAAACATGCCTGTTCGAGAAAGCAGGCCAGTAGAGCGGGTTGGGGCATTGGCAACAGGAAGCGTGCCTGTTTGCCATTTGGGATCGAAGAGCCCGCGAGGAGCGAACAATCCTGAAGAAGTGAGACCGCTCGCGTTTGATGACGCAAATGACCCAGTTTGAGCGGTGTGTTGTTGCACCTCGGGTGCTTGCACGGCCAGGCGGAAGGCCATTGCAAGTCCTTGCGCATACGTATATCGATCTGCCGGACGCTTCGCCAAAGCTTTTAATATGACCTGTTCAGCCGCGAAAGGCAAACCGGGGCGGTACTGGCGAGGAGAGGGAGGCTGCACGTGCAACTGCTGTGCTGCTATCTGCATAGGTGTCTCTCCCTGGAACGGCGTCGTCCCGGTCAGCATCTGATAGAGAATAATGCCCAGTGAATACTGATCTGCATGTCCATCTACCTCTATGCCCATTACCTGTTCTGGGGACATATAGTCGGGTGTTCCCACCGGCGCACCGGCTCCTGTCAGGCGCACGCGCGCTACCTGTCCTTCGGAGATGACCTTGACCAGCCCAAAATCGGTGAGTAACAATCGTCCTTCGGGAGTGAGTAAAATATTGGCGGGCTTGATGTCCCGGTGAATGACCCCACGCGAGTGAGCAAAATCCAGCGCAGCGGCCAGTTGCTCGAGGTAATTGACTACTGTGGGCATCGCCAGCGCACCCTCGCGTTCCATCACATCGCGTAGTGTACCGCCGCTCACGTAGGGCATGACAAGGTAGGCCAGGCCATCACGCTCGCCATATTCGTAAACTGGCATAATATTTGGGTGTTCCAACGAGGCAGCAGCGTCGGTCTCACGCCGAAAGCGTTCCAGGAAGGCAGCCAGGTGTTGTGGTTTCAACGTGGTTGCCGGTAACAATACCTTTACGGCCACTTGACGGCGAGGTCGAGATTGTTGAGCCAGGTACACCGCTCCCATGCCTCCCTGCCCTACCAGTTGTTGAAGTGTACAGGTGCCCAGCACCGACCCTATCAATGCTTCAGCGTTCATCAAAAACTCTACCTCTTCTTTTGTGGTATGTCTATCTCGTGCCCGCCTATCCATCTGCAAACGTGTTTTACCAATTGAGATATCCCTTCGCTTGTACATGTTAGTCAATTTCCTCGCTTCTGGCAATGCACGAGCCTCATTAGCATGACCAAAGTAATGGTAACCGGTGAATATTTGGTATGCAGAGACGGCTCGCACGGGCGAGACTTTCACGCCCCTATGGTCCTGATATCAATGGCAATAAACGAGGTAGCGGTGTTGATTTGATGTTTTGTAGGAAAAGAGGTTATACGCCCTCGATCACATCTTTGGGGTCGATGTCCTCTTCAGTATCGAGGGGTAGCTCTTCGCTGCCTATATAGGTGGCCATTGAGGGTACAGTCCGGCTTTGAATGATGATCCCGCGCAGCAACAAAGAAGAGGCTTGCGCGAGCTGGGGACGCAAGCGTTCCAGACGCTCTCGATAGACATTCAGCTGATTGGCAAGCCCAGTAGTCCGAGATCCGGCGCGTTTGTGAGGGTTTAGATCAGATGCGGCGCTATCTGGTACGAATGATTCAGGCGTCCAGATATCGCTGGCATCGAGTACCTGGCCTACAGCCGACTGCACCTGCTGTAACAGGTCAATTGTTTGATTGAGCAGCATTAAAAGATCACCCTCTGCAAGGTCGATACGACGTAAGAGGCCACTAAGGGACATGCCACGCGCCCATGTGAGCGCCACGCTATGAAAGTCAGGGACGATGTCAGGAGTAAAATTGATGCTGGCCTGTTGCTCAATGTTATGGACGCGTTGTACAGTACCTCTGAGTTCGCGGCGCACCTGTGAGAGGTGTGTGTTGAGTATGCTGTGATTATAAAGCCGGCGGTCGTTATCGTAGGTGAACCAGCTACAGACTTCAGCCAGTTCCGCAGCCGAGAGTTCGTCAAGCGCTCCCATCAGCAATGTCTCGACGACCAAGATACCCGCGGGATGGAAGATGCTGCGCAGCAAGCGCCCTCGCAGCGTCAGTTCATCATGCTCATCGATGTAGCCAAGCGCACGGATGGCAAAAATTGTGCCGTCGAGTTCGGCTGCCCCTGCGCGACTGAGCGGGTAGGCGCCGATCTTCTGGCGGCGTTTTTCCAAGGCCTGCGCTGCTGCTTCGGAGGCTATACCTTTCTTCTTGCCGGCCTTCTTGCCTTTCTGGTAGCGCTGTTCCAGCTTCTCCAGGCGCATCAACTCGCGGCGCTCCCACAATACGTAACGCTGGTATTCGCGCAGGCTCGAAGCGCAAATGCGACGGAGCTGACGGGCATCACCTGGACGCCAGAGATTCAGCACGGAGTTATAGCGAATGACAAAGGAGCTGGTTACAGGCAATAATTCAGCCGTGATGCGCTGGAAGGACTCTTCAAACGGCTCCCAGGGTGAATAGGGAATGACTGCTGCTCCACGCACATCCATACCACGCCTGCCAGCCCGCCCGGTCAACTGGAGGTATTCATTGGGAGTGAGCAAACGCATTTCTTGCCCATCAAACTTGCTCAGGCTGCCTACGACGACGGCACGTGCAGGCATATTGATACCGAGCGCCAGCGTGTCGGTTGCAAAGACTGCGCGCAGATGTCCGCGCGCAAAGAGGGTCTCCACTAAGACCTTCAAGCCCGGCAGAAGGCCAGCATGGTGGAAGGCCAGCCCACGCGGCAGGATCTGTGCAAGGTCATGTACCTGTTGTAGATTGCGATCTTCTTTAGGCAGGTGCTCAAGCCATACGCCAACCTCTTCTTTGATAAATGCCTGCTCTTCGGAGGTGGTAAACAGGTGAAGTGAAGCGCTCATGGCGGCTTCTTCAACCGCTTTTCTGCCAGGAAGGAAATAGAGACAGGGCAATAAATCGGCATCGCGCAGGGCTGTCAATATCTCGCCCGGCTCAGGTGCGCTGCGCTCTACCGGATGCCGGGATTGGGTGCCCCGGTCTTCTCCCGTCCCGGCTGAAGTGGAGTCCTCACCGGCGGCGGTTTCCTTCCTGGCTGCTCTGTGCTTTTCCTTATTTCTTTCCTGTTCGTCTTCATTCCACCGATCTTCGTCGTCTTCATCATCGTCGCCAAAGGTGTAGGTGCGATTGCGTCTCATCAGCATTGCCAAACGGGCCTCACCGCCTACACCGGGAAAGCGTTCGACGCGGTTGCCTTCGGCATCTTGCACGAGGTGGAGCTTATTATCGAGAAAGTAGTAGTGCTCGAGCGGTACAGCACGCTCCTCATGCACCACCAGCGAGATAGGACGATGCACGCGGCTGATCCAATCGGCTAAATCATCAGCATTGCTTACTGTAGCCGAGAGGCCGACCAGGCGCACGTTGGGCGGCGAACAGATGATGGCTTCCTCCCACACGGGGCCACGATTGACATCGCTGAGGTAGTGCAGTTCGTCGAAGATGATATAAGCGACATCGGCCAGGGAGGAAGGGATGATGCTCTCGCCACGCGCGAAGCGGTCTCCACCTTCTTCTAAGAGCATATTGCGGTAGACTTCGGTGGTCATGACGACGATGGAGGCGGTGCTGTGTTCTACAATATCGCCGGTCACCAGTCCAACGGCATCGGATCCGTAGATTGCACGCAGGTCGCGATATTTCTGGTTGGAGAGCGCCTTGAGGGGCGTAGTATAGATAACGCGCTGCTGGCGCTGCTGCGCGCGCCAGATGGCGTACTCTGCAACCAGTGTTTTGCCCGTTCCGGTGGGTGCTGCTACCAAGACCGAGCGGTCTTGCGCGAGTTGGATGATTGCTTCCAATTGAAACGCGTCGAGGGGAAACGGATAACGCGCTGCAAAAGCTGCGATATCCGCCTGGATTTCCGGCCCGGCCACCACCTGCTCGTCCATATGCTCTTTCTTTTCGTTATCCCTTACAATGTTTGCCTGTCCCATTGTAGCATGTAGCTGAGCACATGGACAAGCAGGTCAGATTATTTAAAGTGCTAAGGCGAGCCTCAAGTGCTCCAGTGAGGTATTGCCACCGGAGCAGACCAGCCCAACTTTTTTGCCTTTCAACTCATCACGCATGCGATAGGCCGCAGCTAAGGGGGCAGCTCCTGCGCCTTCAGCAAGGGTATGGGCATGTTCGACCATCCACACCATGGCGCGCATAATCTCTTCCTCGCTTACCAGGATAAAGTCGTGTAAGAAGTCGCGTAGTATGGACTGCGGCAGCTCAAAGGCTACGCCTGTGGCCAATCCCTCGGCAAAGGTACGATTGGGAGCATTGACCAGGCGCCGCTGGCGCCAGGTTTCGTATGCTGCCGGTGACGCTTCCGACTGCACGCCGATGACCTGAACAGCGGGATTGATGGCATGGGTTACAATGCAAACCCCGGCAGCTCCGCTACCACCGCCGATGGGCACGATGATGACTTCAAGGCCTGGCTCGTCTTCCAGCATCTCCAGCGCTTCTGTGGCTACGCCGGCGATCAACAGGGGTTCGTTGCCGGAATGGATATAACGATAGCCATATTCGTGAGCGAGGGTCTCACAATGCAGCTTGGACTCGTCGTAGGTAGCGCCATGAAAGATTACTTCGGCTCCCATACCCTGCATGGCGGCCACCTTGCCCGGATTGGCTTTTTCGGGGACGACGATGATGGCTTTGACGCCGAATAGACGGGCGGCGTAGGCGACGGATTGGCCGTGATTGCCGGTGGAGGCGGCAATCACGCCATGTGCCTGCTCTTCCGGGCTGAGTTGGGAGATGAGGTTGATGCCTCCACGGACTTTGAAGGCTCCAACCGGCTGGTAGTTTTCGTGCTTGATGTATGCCTGGGTGCCAAGTAAGGCATTCGTGGCGGGATAGCTATACAAGGGGGTGCGCTGCAGGTAAGGGTGAATGCGGCGCTGGGCAAGCAGGACATCCTGGAACGTTGGAATTTGCATGTTTATGGCTCCTTCATAGTGTTAGTTAATCAATGATTGGCCAGCTCTCATCACTTGTGGGTGACGAGGTTGGCACTCGCGTGTATGATCTGCTAAATAGGGTGCAACTGTGGCGCGTTTGCGCCGTATTTTTTTCAGGTTTGCTTCCTCCTGTGTATGTTCTGCTAGATAGGATGCAGATGTGGCGCATTTGCTCCCTATTTTTTTATTTTTCCCTTGCCGCTCCCTGGTCGGGGAAGGCTCCCCAGGCGGGCGCAAAGGAGATATGGTGCAACTGTGGCGCGTTTGCGCCGTATTTTTTTCAGGTTCGCTTCCTCCTGCTTGACGCGCATTGGGGAGGAAGTTGTACCTTCCTTATTTTAATTATACCTGCCCAGGCTCTGGGCAAGTAAATGAGGTTTTAGGCAAGGTTCAATGTGAAGAAAAGTCCGTGCCAGTTTGAACAGTTACCCCGTGTCACCCTGAGCCCATGCGCTTCGCTCAGGGTAAACTCCGCGAAGGGTCTGTCGCGAGCGGCAGCGAGATGCTTCGCTGCGCTCAGGATGACAGGGCTGGACCTTGCTGTTGGTGAGGCACTGTCACGTTCATTTGAACCATGCCTTAACTTGTTAATCGGGATAGCGGAACACCCATCAAGGGCCGATAATGCAGAGTAACTTTTAAATGCGGACACTATATCATCTACCGAGAAGGGCCGA
>WNFA01000178.1_pt1 | contig 49380 bp, 49 predicted proteins | sample 5400481 | NCBI WGS metagenome assembly WNFA01 (sample SAMN13153340, study PRJNA577476) | soil metagenome | isolation source: 120 cm saprolite under Douglas fir tree site 2 hole 1 replicate 2 | place: USA:California | collected 2015-04-18 | reverse complement strand
TGGAGTCGGACTGTCCGTCCGTGTGCGTACCGTCAGCTACGGCCTGTTGTGTATCCATTAGCCTGTTTCTCCCCGCCTTGGTGATTGAACTCGGGCAGCGCCCGAAGCAGGGTCACAGGATACTTCAGGCCCCACCCCCACCGGGCGCGTGATCTCCGTTTGTTGCCAGGCAATCATCGGTAGGTAAACCAATCGATTTACGCGCTGCGGTCCTCGATCTCCCACGCGTGATCCAGCAGGTGCCATGCCATCCGGCGCGCCACGTAGCGAGGCGGCCACCGCTTCTCACCCGCCTGCGGACCGCCGGCTGAGCCGCCAATGGTATGCGGACTCCGCGTCGATGACGTGGTCGGCGATCTTGTCGCGGTCGCGACCACCGCCCCGCGGTCCCTTGCGCAGCTCGGCAGGCGCCTTGGCGACGGCCGCGTCGAAGACCTTCCACGAGGCCCCCAGCAGCGCACAAATTCGATCAGCCTCGGTGGGAGCAAGCGACCTCGTGTCGCTCGACGCAGCGATGCCGGGAGCGCCGAAATCGGTGGTCGCGTTGCCGGTCACCCGCTCCACGACCTTGAAGGAGGAATCCGCGTCGGCGCCGAATTGAATACGCGCGGCCCTGGGCACTGCCGCGTAGCGTGGCGCATACGCAGCAAGCGCTCCCAGCGCGGCCTTCTCGTCCTTCCCTGCGCGCGTCCAACCGGGCCATTCGAGCGCGGATGCGAACACGCGCTTCTCGCCGATCTCGAGGTAGACGGGAATGGGGCCGGGCATCGCGGCAAACGTACCCTACCCGGATTTGGCCAGCCTAGACTTCGGCGCATGCTCTATCACGACGCCCAGCGCAGGTTGCAGGACCGCTTCGACACGCGGCGGCTCGCCGACCGCATCGAGGAGCGATTGGTCCACGACCACCTCGACCAGGACGACGCCGAATTTATCACCGCGCGAGACATGTTCTTCCTCGCGACCGTCGACCCCGAGGGCAGGCCGAACTGCTCGTACAAAGGCGGAGACCCAGGTTTCATTCGCGTGGTGGACGACCGAACGCTGGCGTTTCCGAACTACGACGGCAACGGGATGTACCTCTCGATGGGCAACGCCCTCGCCACCGGCCAGGTGGGAATGCTGTTCATCGATTTCGAGAAACGCCACCGGATGCGTGTCAACGGCGTGGCGACCGTCGACGAGGACGACGAGCTGATGGCGGTCTATACATACGCGCAGTTCATCGTCCGCGTGGCGGTTCGAGAAGTGTTTCCCAACTGCCCGCGCTATATCCACCGCTATCAACTTGTCGAGCGCTCGAAGTTCGTGCCCAGGAAGACCGGGCGGCCGCCCGTGCCCGACTGGAAGCGCTCGGACTGGGCCTGCGACGTGCTGCCTGAGGGCGACCCCGCCCGGGAACCCGCTACGGCGGACTGAGCTCTCGTCGCCCCGATCAGCCGCGGTCGGTGCGGAACTCCTCGATCAGCAGGGCCAACCGCGGGCACGTAGCCACCGCGCGCTGCACGTGGTGAAGCAAGGTTTCACCGTCGATCGGACGTGGGTCGACCGCCGGAAAGCCCCAGTCGTCGAGCGTGATCAGCTCGGGCACGATCTCCGCGCAGTACCCGACGCCATCGCAGAGGATCGGGTTCACGCGGAGCCTACGCTGCACGTTTTCGCTCATCGCCAGTCGCGCCCCGGTGCAGGCGGCCGCGGGAAGCCGCTGACTTCGATTCCGTAGCAGCGCTGGCCGGCCAAATGCATGCCGAGGTGATCCTTGAAGGCCGCCAACGCGCTCGACAGCTGTCCGACCGCTCCGTCGGGGTGATGGCATACGCCTCTGCCTCGAACCATGCCGATCCAGCGCCGGACACGCTCATGATCGGCCGGATCAGGTTCCGACATGGCGATCCGGTGCATGGCATCGGAGAGGGCGGCGAGGCCGTTGACGCAGGGCCCACACTGACCGGAGGTCTCGGCTGCCAGGTACGTGATGATGCGGGCCGCCTCGATGACCCCGCATCCGCCATACGGCAGCACAGCCAGGACGCCGCAGCCCAGCGAGGCGCCGTGTGCGGCTCGCAACCGCTCTGGGTCCAGTGGCAGATCCTGCAACGAGGCGGCCGGCAGCCAGGTTCCGAAGTAACCGCCCAGCAAAGCGCCTCCAGCCGGCGACAGGGTGCCACCGGCCGCGGCCAGCACGCCGCCCAAGCGCGCCCCGAGGTCCACTTCATAGACGCCCGGATGCGCGACGTTGCCGCAGACCGTCATCAGCGTGCTGCCCGGACATGACTCACCGCCGTATGACTGATACGATGCCGAGACATGGGCTCCTCACGGAGTCCGCTGCAACTGAGTGCTGGGTCAGCACTCAGAGGAGGGTGAATGGAGCCGATAAGCCGGCGTGAATTCGTCAAGCGCGCGGCGGTCGCGGGCGCGATGTTTACCTCGTTCCCGACCATCCTGGCAGCGTGCAATTCAACCAACACATCGAGCAATAAACCGTCCAAGCTGACGATTGCCGCAGTACAGGGCGCGGAGGATGGGCCGCTGAAGAAAGTAGCGCCCATGTACCAGTCGCAGACCGGCATCACCATGGAGGTCGTCGAGTTTCCCTACGACCAGCTCTTCGAGAAGCTGGTGACGACGTTCCAGGCCAACGGCTCGTCCTACGACCTCTGCATGATGGACGATCCCTGGATGCCCAAGTTCGGCACGATGGGCGCGCTTCAGCCCCTCGACTCCAACTTCGGCTTCACCCGCGACTCCGACATCCCGAGCATCGTCTACGACGTGGGGACGTGGCCGCCACCGAAGGGGCCCGTGCCGCCATCCGAGCAAGGCAAGACCCAGCACCTTTACGGCATCACGATCGTGGGCAACGTCGAGATGTTCATGTATCGCAAGGATCTCGCCACGAGCGCGCCCGGCAGCTGGAATGACGTGCTGGCCAACGCCCAGAAATTCAACAAGGCCAATTTCTACGGCTACGTCATCCGCGGCAAGGCCACCAACCCGGCGAGCAGCGACTCGCTGCCCATCCTCTGGTCCTTCGGCGGTGACATCTTCGACTCCAGCTGGAAGGTCCTGCTCGACTCGACTGCATCGATAGACGCCATCACCTTCCTCACCCAGACGCTGAAGAAGTACGCGGAACCGGGCGCCGAGAACACCGATGCCGGCGACCGAGACCGATTGATCGCGATCGGGCAAGCATTCCAGTCGACCACCTGGCCCGCGGAGGTCACCGGCGTGGTCGAGGCACAGGGCGTATCCCAGGTCATCGGCAAGATGGCCTACATTCCGATCCCACAAGGCCCGAGCGGCAAGGGCCTCGGCATGATGGGCAACTGGCTGCTCGGAATCCCGAAGGGTTCGCAGAATGGGTCTGCCGCGGCTGACTTCATCAAGTGGCTGATCAAGCCCGACAACATGAAGACCTACGTGCAGAACGGCGGCATCCCGACCCGCACGAGCCTGCTCAACGACCCGACGCTCGGACAGACCAACCCGTACTTTCCAGCGCTCGCGCAGTCCCTGGCGGCTCAGCCGAACTGGCGCCCACGAACCGACCAGTGGAATGCGGTCGAGACCATATACGGAACCGCGGTGAACCAGGCCGTGGCCGGCCTGAAGTCGCCAAAAGATGCACTCACGGCAGCTGCGACGCAGATTCGCTCAGCCATGAAGCAGGCCGGCTACCCCTCCTAGATTGACGATGTGACTCGTTCGTTGCCGAGCTACTGGCCTTCACCGCGCAACGAGTGGTGAAGGCCGGTAGGCGTCGACTCAGCCGGCAGGAGCGGCTGGCCTACCTGATCCTCCTGCCCGCGCTGGGAACGGTGTTCGCGATCGTCACCATCCCCTTCATCCTCGTGATCCAGCAATCGCTCAGCTCCGACGACGGCACGCTGATCGGACTCCGAAATTACGCGCGCGCGCTCGGCAACCCGCAGCTTTACGACGCGCTGCATGCCACCGGCGTTTACACCCTGATCGTCCTTCCGATCGAGATCGTGCTCGGCCTCACGTTTGCGCTGCTCGTACATCGAACCGTGCGGCGGCCGGGACTACGAGCGGCGATCTACGTCCTGGCCATCCTGCCCCTGGTCGTGCCGCCGGTCGCGATCGGCGTGGTGGCGCGCCTGATCTATGCCCCGAGCTATGGCGTGCTCAACGTGATCCTCGAGCGATTGGGTTTGATCCACCAAGAGATCAACTGGTTGGGCAATCCGACTCTCGCCATGATCTCAGTGGCGAGCGTGGATATCTGGCAGTGGACCCCCTTTGTCTACCTCGTGATGTTCTCCGGGCTGCAGACGGTTCCACGCGAGTCGGTGGAGGCGGCCCAGATCGACGGGGTCACCTGGTGGACCCAGTTTCGCTACATCGAGCTCTTCTACCTGCGGCCGCTCTTCATCCTGATCCTCTTCTTCAGGCTGGCGGACGTCCTTCGTGTGTTCGACCACATCTTCATCCTCACCGGTGGCGGCCCCGGCACGACCACCCAGCTGTTGAGCCTCTACTTGTACCGCATCGAGTTCAAGTTCTTCGACACAGGTCAGGCGGCGGCGCTCGCGGTAGTTGTCCTGGTATCGATCAGCATCATCTACACCGTCATCGCCAGGTTTCTCCCGCTGGAGCGGGCATGAAACGCCACCGCAAGCCAATCAATCTCCCACGAATTGGGATAGCCGTGGTCGCTCTCGGGGCGGCCGGGCTCCTCTATGCATTTCCCCTCTACTGGCTCGTCGTCACCTCGCTGAAGAGCAAGGGCGAGCTCTTCGCGAGCTCTGTGCACCTGCTGCCGCACAACCCGACACTCGCCGCCTATTCCAGCGTGCTGATCGACCGCGGATTCTTGGTGCTGCTCAAGAACAGCGTGATCGTTTGCCTCTCGACCGTGGTGGTGACGCTGGTTCTCGGCCTCCTCATCACCTACCCGATCACGCGGCTGCAGGTGCCGGTTTCGCTCCGCGTGAACATCCTCACGTGGGCCCTCTCCCTGCGCTTCCTACCGCCGATCGCGGTTGTCATCCCGTACTTCGCCATCGTGCGGACGCTGCAGATATACGACCAGCCGATCGCCCTGATCGGCATCTACTCGCTCTTCAATCTGCCGTTCGCGATCTGGATGCTGAAAGGGTTCCTGGCAGAGATCCCCCTCGAGCTGGAAGAAGCTGCGATGGTCGATGGGGCCAACCGGTGGACCGCGTTCTGGCAGGTGCTGCTGCCCCTGGCAGCTCCGGGCGTGATGGCTGCCGGGATCATCGTCTTCACGTTCGCATGGAGCGAGTTCCTTTTCGCCCTGATCCTCACCGCCACCCCAAATTCGCAAACGTTCCCCGTCGGGGTTCAGGGCCTCGTCACGCAGTTCGAGATCATCTGGAACGATATGGCCGCCGCCGGCGTGATCGCCATGGCGCTCCCGCTCATCCTGATGGTGATCGGCCGAAATTACATCGTTGCCGGCCTCACGTTCGGGGTGATCCGCGACAAATGACCCCCGCGATCTACCTCAACGGCGCCACCCTGATGACGACGCCGACGCAACGTCTTGTGACGATTGCCCGCGAGGCCGGCTATGAGGGGGTCGAGGCGCGCGCCGAGCGGCTCCTCGAGGATCCAGCCGAGGCTCAGGCCACCGCGGAAGGCGTGCGACCCAACGAGGTGCTGGCCCTGAATGGCGTGGCGTTGACCGTGCGCCTCGACGGCCGCATGGACCGCGAGCTTCTGGACGCCGACCTGTCGCCGCGGCTGCGGATCTGTCACGAGCTCGGTTCTCCGTACCTTCTGGCGATCCCGCCGCGCGCGCCCGGCCTGCAGACAAGTCGGGCACTAAGCGGCACCCGCGAGGCGCTGGAACACGCTCGCGACCGAGCCGACAGGTTGGGCATTCGCATCGCGTTCGAGTTCCTCGGCTTCGGAGATTGCCCCATCAACACGCCAGAGCTGGCCGCGGAGACCGTTGACCGCCTCGACGCGATCGACCTCGTGCTCGACGCCTGTCATTGGCATGTCAGCGGGAGCAGGCCCCTACGAAGCTTTCCAGTCGATCGGCTCGCCCTCGTCCACCTCAACGACGCGCCGGGCAAACCGCAAGAAGAGATCGAGGATGCCGACCGCCTGCTGCCTGGCGAGGGCGTGATCAAGCTTGCCGACCTGATCCGCGAGCTCGGCGCGCGCGGGTACGCGGGACCCTGGAGCCTCGAGACCTTCAACCCGTCGTACTGGAACGAGGATCCGCGCACGATTGCCGATCGAGGACTCGCGGCGGTAGCACACAGTTTGGAGCGGGCGATGGGAATCGAACCCACGTAACCAGCTTGGAAGGCTGGCGCACTACCATTGTGCTACGCCCGCTTTCGCGCTCCGCCTGGTGGCCCGTAGGGGCTTCGAACCCCTGATCTCCGGCTTGAAAGGCCGGCGTCCTAGTCCACTAGACGAACGGGCCAGGCGCCACCGATTGTGCCCGAAACGCCATCTGGCAGTTCCGGCCACACCACCCCGCTGGACGTTGGTGGGCGGCGAGGGTTTCGAACCCCCGACCTCCAGCATGTCAAGCTGGCGCTCTCCCAGCTGAGCTAGCCGCCCGCGGCGGAATGGGCGCGGAGTGGACGCTTATTCTAGGCCTCGTGCCTGAATACATCGGCCGGCGCATGCCTCGGCGCGAGGACGAGCGGCTCATCACAGGCCGTGGGCGCTACGCCGGCGACATCAAGCTCGAGGGCATGCTTCACCTCGCGCTCAGCCGCTCGCCGGTGCCACACGCCCGCATGGTCGGCATCGAAACCGAGGCCGCTCGCGCGATGCCGGGCGTCGTCGCGGTGTGGACGGCGGCGGACCTGCCCCAGGCGACGCCCGGGCTCAGCGACTTCGCGCCGGTCGGCATCGAGCGGCGCGGCCGGCCGATTCTAAGCCGCGACGAGGTCAACTACGTCGGCGAGGCCTACGCGGTGGTGGTCGCCGAGACCGCGTATCAAGCGCGCGACGCCGCTGACGCCGTAGCTGCCGATCTCGAGGTGCTGCCCGGAGTGGGCGACGTGTCGACCGCCATCGCCGAAGGCGCGGCCAGGGTCCACGACGACATGAACAGCAACCTCGCCTTGTCCAGCAAGACGGCGTTCGGCGACGTCGAAGGAGCCTTCGCGAGCGACTCGGTCGTCGCCCGGATCCGCCTCACCACCGCGCGGGTCTGTGGCGCCGCGATCGAGCCGCGCACCGTTACGGCCGAGCCAGGTGACGGCATCAAGCTCTGGACGTCGACGCAGGCCGTCTTCAATGTCCGCAACGCCGTGGCGTCGATCCTGGGCCTGGAGCAGGAGCAGGTGCGAGTCCTCGCCGAAGACGTCGGCGGAGGCTTTGGCGCCAAAGGCAGCGTATTCGCCGAGGAGGTGCTCACCGCCCTGGCGGCATGGAGGCTCAAGCGCCCTGTGCGTTGGGTCGCATCGCGCAGCGAGGACGGCGCCACCACCGCGCAGGGTCATGGCTCCATCCTCGAGCTCGAGCTGTCGGCCGGCCGCGACGGCAAGCTCCGCGGCTTGCGCTGCCGCCTCATCCACGACATCGGCGCCTACGCCGGCTCGGGCGCCGGTCAACCCAACAACATCCTGCCCCACCTGGTCTCGGCCTACGTCGTGCCGGCGATGGATCTCGTGGCGGAGCTCGTGTACACGAACACGGTGCCCACCGGATTCATTCGGGGCGGCGGGCGTGACCTGGGCAACTTCGGGATCGAGCGCGTGATGGATCGCCTCGCGCTGGAGCTCGGGATCGAACCCGCCGAGTTGAGGCGGCGCAACCTCATCCAGCCGGAACAGATCCCCTACACGACCGGCTTTCCAATCGGGCGCAGCGGATACGTGTACGACAGCGGCGACTATCCGCGGCTGCTCGAGCTCGCGCTGGACAAGCTCGGCACGCTCGGCGACAGCCAGGACAACGGCAGGATCATCGGCACCGGGATCGCCTGCTGCGTGGAGTCAACTGGCTGGGGCCGCGCCGAACCGGCCCGGCTGCGCCTGGCGAAGGATGGGATCGCGCGACTCTTCGTCGGGTCGACGCCCCAGGGCCAGGGCCACGTGACGATGGCGGCGCAGGTGGCGGCGGACCGGCTCGGGTGGCCGCTGGAGAAGATCGAGGTCACCGCCGGCGATACCGAGCACGTTCCGTTTGCCCTACTCACCGCGGGCAGCCGGAGCGCGGTCCAGGTCGGCAACGCCGCGGCCCAGGCGGCCGTAGCGATGCGCAAGCTGCTGCTGCAGCGCGCGGGCGAGGTGCTGGAAGCCGACGTTCAAGACCTCCTTCTCGACGAGGCTCTGATCACGGTCCGAGGCACGCCCGCGCGCCGGATTCCCGCCACCGACGTCATCCCGGAGGAGGGACTCGAGGTGCTCGAAAGCTTCGATCCCACTCGCCCGTACACCTTCTCGAGCGGGTGCCATGCGGCTCGCGTGGCCGTTGATCCCGACACAGGACACATCGACGTCCTGCGCTACGTAATCGCGCACGACACCGGCAAAGCGATCAACACCGCAATGCTCGAAGGGCAGATCTACGGCGGATTCGCCCACGGGCTCGGGTACGCGCTGCATGAATCTGCCGTCTATGACTCGGATGGATCCTTTCGCAGCGCCAGCTTTCTGGACTACTCGATCGTGACCGCCGGCGAGGTCGGGACGCCCGAGCTCGTCCATATCGAAACCCCGACGGACACCAACCCTGAGGGATTCAAGGGCGCCGGGGAGGGCGGGACCATCCCGGTGCCTGCCGCCATCGCAAACGCGGTCGAGGACGCGCTGCGCAGGCGCCGGCCGGGAGTCGTGATCGACCGGCTGCCAATCACTCCGGACTACGTGGTCGAGCTACTGGGTTCCGGGAAGGGGTGACCCCGGTTGACTGGCGGCGCAACCTCGTCGCGCTCTGGTTCGCGGAGTTCACTGCCATCTTCGGCTTCAGCTTCGCCTTCCCTTTCCTGTCGATCTTCATCTCGGTGGACCTCGGAGTACATCCCGGCCGCGACCTCGACCTGTGGACGGCCGCCGCCGGCAGCGTCTCGGGCCTCACGATGGCCATTGCCAGCCCGATCTGGGGCATCCTCGGCGATCGGTACGGGCGCAAGCCGATGCTCATCCGCTCGATGCTCGGCGGCGCCATCACCGTCGGCCTCATCTTCTTCGTCCAGACGCCGATCCAGCTCGTCGTCCTCCGGTTCCTGCAGGGGGCGACCAGCGGCACAGTCGCGGCGGCCACCGCCCTGGTGGCGGTCGAGACGCCTCGCCAGCGGGTGGGTTGGGCGCTCGGGGTTGTCACCTCGGCCGTAGCGCTGGGCAGCGCCGTCGGGCCGGTGGTCGGTGGCCTTGCCGGTGAGGTGTTCGGGCTGCGACTGGTGTTCCTCGGCGGCGGCATCCTGCTCTTGATCTCGATGATCCCAGTGCTCGTCGTGGTTCGTGAGAGCCCGCTGAAGCCACGGGATCGCTCCCGGCCGGGCGCGCTCGCGCTGATCATGCAGCGGCCGGGGGCCGCCCGCTCGCTCGCCGTGCTAATCGCCGCGCAAGGCCTCGTCACGGTGGTGAACACCGCCACGCAGCAGCTCATCGTGCTCAGGCTCATCGAGATGCTCGGCCGGGCCGCCGCGACCGTGACCGGCGTGGCGTTCGGGGCCGCCGGCTTGACCAACAGCGTTTCGGCCATCGGCTACACCGCGGTCACACGCCGGATCGGTTACGTGCAGACGATCACGGTGGCCTCAATGCTCCTCACGATCACCATCGGCGTGCTTGTGGTGGCGCCCAACGCAGCGGTAATCGTGATTGCGGTCGGCCTGGCCGGCCTCCTCTACGGCGCCATCGTGCCGGCGACGGCGAGCATGATCGGCCTGGAGACGCCCATCGAGGCGCAGAGCACTGTGTTCGGGTTCAATGCCAGCGCGGTCGCATTCGGGTTCTTCCTGGGCCCGCTGATCGGCGCCGGGATCGCGGCCACGACCAGGGTGCCCGATGCGCTGGCGGTCACGTCGGGACTCGCGCTGGCCCTTGCGCTCCTGGTTGCCCTGGGAACGCGGGAACCGTCACGCTGAGGTGATGACCGGCTGGATGGCGAGGCTCGGCCTCGTGATATTGGGGGCGATCGCCCTGTGCGGCTGCGACGTCACGCCGGCGGCCTCGACTGCCCCGGGCTGCGAGAATGACATTGTCACCTGCATGGAACAGCGAACCACGCCCCCGCCCACCGTCATCGACCCGGCCAAGAAGTACACCGCAACCGTCCACACCTCGCGCGGCGACTTCACGATCGCGCTCGTCGATCCCGCCCTGGCGCCTCAGACCGTCAACAACTTCGTCTACCTTTCGCAGAACCACTTCTACGACGGCCTCACGTTTCACCGAGTCGTGCCTGGCTTCGTCGTCCAGGGCGGCGACCCGCTCGGCAACGGCACCGGCGGCCCCGCCTACAAGCTGCCCAACGAAACCAACCCGTCGAAATGGCCCCGCGGCACCGCCGGGATGGCCTCGAGCGCCGCGGGCGTGAGCGGCTCGCAGTTCTTCATCACCATCGGCGACGCGCCGTCTCTCGCGACCAGTGGCGTGTACAACCATTTCGGCCAGGTCACCTCGGGCATGGACGTCATCGATTCGATCCGGGTCGGCGATCGCATGACCTCGATCGACATCAGCGCCTCGTGAGAAGAGCGCCACTCGCGGCGCTAATTCTCGCCAGCGCATTCGCGCTGGCGGCCTGTGGCTATGCCGACCCCTACGCGACCTCGGGGCCGGTGGCCAACGAGAGCCCGGGAGTGAACGTGAGCCCGACTCCTGGAACCGACAACTTCAACGACGGCGCCGGCCTCCCGGTGGTCACCTTCCCGGATGGGTTGAAGTACATCGACATCAAGGTGGGCACCGGCACGCTCGCCCACAGCAACGACGACGTGAGCGTGCAGTACACCGGCTGGCTCAGCGACGGCACGAAGTTCGACTCCAGCCGCGACCGCGGCACACCGTTCACGGTTGACCTCAACGCGACCCCCAGCCAAATCATCGCGGGTTGGGTCGAGGGCATTCCCGGGATGAACGTCGGGGGCAAGCGCAAGCTCATCATCCCCGCACCGCTCGCCTACGGGTCGGCCGGCAGGCAAGACCCTAATACCGGCGCTTACATCATCCCGCCCAACGCGACCCTCACCTTCGAGATCGAGCTCATCAGCCTGAAGGTGGGACCGAGCCCGACGCCGATACCGACGCCCTCGCCCAGCCCGTCACCCAGCCCGTCGCCGAGCCCCAGCCCGTCTCCCACGAAGTAGCGTGGCCTGGGCGCCCGGGTTTCCTCTCATAAATTACGTAACGGTCAGCGAGCCCTTCATGCCCGAGGCCTCGTGGCCGGGCTGGTCACAGAAGTAGGCGTACGTGCCCGCCGCAATGGTGGAGACGGTGAACACAAAGCTGTCGCCCGCCGACACGAGCTCACTGGCCGCCAGTCGAGTGCCCGAGCTGTCGCGAATGACCAGGTCGTGCGCAATCGTGCCTGCGTTGACCAGGTAGATGACGACCTTTCCCGACGGCGCGCTGATTGTCGAAGGGTCGAACCTGTACTCGGTCATCGTGACCTTGATGGAGCCGGCCGGCTGAGAGACGCCGCCGCCGCCGCCGCACGCCGCCAGGAAAGCCATCGACACGAGGGCCACAGCGAGCGATCTCATCGGAACAATGTCACTCCGAGGTACAGGATGCCGAAGAGGAAGATCCACACGACGTCGACGAAGTGCCAGTAGAGGGTGACCGCCGCGACGCCGACGTGATGCTGCGCTGAGAACTGGCCGCGTGACGCGCGGTACAGGATTATCAGCAGCAGGATCAGTCCCCCGAGCACGTGCGCGCCGTGGAACCCGGTCATGGTGAAGAAGGCGCTGGCGAAGCTGTTCGCCGTAAACGTCAGGCCACGGCCGAAGGCCTGGATGAACTCGTACAGCTGGCCGAACTCGAACCCGAAGCCCAGCACGATGGTGGCGATCCAGAGGGTGAAGAATCGCCGCCTGTTGCCGTGCGCCAGGGCGTCGCTTCCAAAGTGGCAGGTCACACCACTCGACAGCAGGATGACCGTGTTGATGGCCGGGATGGGCCACCAGCTCACGTAGAACTCGGGTGTGCTGGAAGGGGGCGGCGGCGGCCAGACGATGTGCGACCCGTACAGATAGAAATAGGTGGCGAAGAGGCTCCCGAAGAACATCACTTCGGACGCGAGGAAGATGTACATGCCCATCATTCCGGGCTTGATCGCCGGGTACTGCGGCCCCGCCTGCTGCTGAATGGTCGCTACGGCCATCAGTGATGCACCTCGCCGCCGGCAGTCTCCTCGGTCGGAAACATCTTAACGTCATCGACCAGCACCCACCCGACCACACCGGCCAGGAATATCAGCCCGCCGATGACGGCAAGGGTGATACGGACGGTCGAATCGAACGGGATTGCTGCCAGGCCGAGGAAGAAAGCTCCTGCGCAGATCACGAACGGCCAATTGCTGGGCGGCGGCATATGGATCCCAAGCTCGTGGGCCCTGGCGTCGTAGTCGATCACCAGCTCCACGTGCTGGGGGATCTCCATGTCGTAGCGAGATGCCGCGGCGCGCGCCGGATCAGCCGCGCGCCACGCCTTGAAGGCTGCCGAGGCGACGTAGCTCGAGGGCCAGAGCTTGTAGCCGTCGTTGCGGCACAGGTCCAGAAACCTCGGCGTGCGCAGCCCGCAGCGCGGGCAGTCGACGGCGAGGGATGGGTTGGAGATGTCGACGTATCGGGGCTGCTTGGATGCGGCCACGTTCGATTCTGGATTCTATCAGCGGTGGAGATTCGCACTGAGGATGGCGTTTCCCATCGCCGATAGAGGGGTCCCCGCAAAATCGCAGATTTTGTGGGGTACATATACTGGGCGCCGTGAGGGCGGGTTTTCTGACTCGGCTATGGCCCCTGGCCATCATGCCGGCAGCCTTCCTCCTCGGCGCCTGCGAGGCGCCGGGTGGCATCTCGCCCATTTTCCCCACCCCGGTGTCGCCCAACGGCCAGGACATATACAACACTTACATCGGGATCTCGATCCCGGCGATCATCATCTTCCTCGGCGTTGAGCTGGCCCTGCTGTGGGTCGTTTTCAAATATCGCCGCTCGAAGCAGCCCGCCGGCTATGTCCCGCCGCAGATCCACGGCAACAACACCCTCGAGATCGCATGGACGCTGGCGCCGCTGATCGTGGTGCTGGCGATCGCCGGCTACAGCTTCGTCGAGCTCCAGAAGGACTTCCAGCCGGTCAGCAACTTCGACTTCGAGGTCGTGGTCTCGGGCCACCAGTTCGGCTGGAACTACACGTATCCGGAGGGCTTCACAGTCCAGCAGGAAGGGACGCTGGCCGGCGACGTGGCACCGTTCGTGGTGCCGATCAACAAGCTCATCCGCCTCCGGATCCAGGGCACCGACGTCATCCACTCATGGTGGGTGCCGGCCATCTCGGGCAAGACCGATGCCGTGCCGGGGTATGACAACTTCACCTGGCTCAAGATCGATCGCGTCGGGACCTGGCGAGGCGAATGTGCGGAGCTCTGCGGCGCCGGCCACAGCACTATGCAGATCATCGTGCAGTCGATGAGCCAGTCCGACTACGACGCGTGGGTCCAGCAGCAGCTGGCGGCGCAGAAGTCGGCGTCAAGCGCCTCGCTGAGGCCGAGTTTAGGATGAAGCCGAGTTTAGGATGAAGACGTAATGGCGGCCACGCAGGTCCTGCCCCGCCCGAAGGCGTACGACGACACCTTCTGGAAGCCCATCACCCTGTGGCTGACGACCACCGACCACAAGCTGATCGGGATCATGTACATGGTCACCGGCCTGCTGAGCTTCGTGATCGGCGGCATCTTCGCCCTGATCATCCGGCTGCAGCTGGCGCAGCCCAACCTGTCGGTGGTCGATCACGAGACGTACAACCAGCTGATCTCCGCCCACGGGGTGACGATGATCTTCTTCTTCGTCACTATCTTCCTGACCGGGATCGCCAACTACATGGTCCCGATCATGATCGGCGCGCGCGACATGGCCTTCCCGCGCGTGAACCTGCTCGGGTTCTGGCTGGTCCCGGTTTCTTTCCTTCTCTACTACGCCGCCTTCTTCACCGGTGGAGCGCTGGACGCCGGCTGGACCGGCTATGCGCCTCTGACCGAGAAGGCCTACCAGGGGCACAGCCTCGGCGTCGATTTCTGGGCCTTGAGCATCATCGTCTGGTGTGTCTCCGGGATCATGGCCTCGACCAACTTCCTGACCACGATCGTCGCCCTCCGCGCCCCGGGCATGAAGCTGACCCGCCTGCCGCTCTTCGTGTGGGCCCAGATTTCAACGTCGATCCTGCTCCTGGTCGTGGGCGCACCGCTCGCGGCCGCGATGATCCTGGTCGAGTTCGACCGCCAGCTGGGGACCCAGTTCTTCACCACGCAGGGGCGGCCGGTGCTGTACCAGCACCTGTTCTGGTTCTTCGGCCATCCCGAGGTCTACATCATGATCCTGCCCGGGTTCGGCATGATCTCGGAGATCATCCCGGTGTTCGCGCGCAAGCCGATCTTCGGCTACATGTCGATGGTCGCGGCGCTTTTCGGGATCGTCTTTCTCTCCATGACCGTGTGGGCTCACCACATGTTCACGGTCGGCATGAACACCTACGTCGAGGGCTTTTTCATGCTGATGACGATGCTGATCGCGGTGCCGACCGGGATCAAGTTCTTCAACTGGATCGCGACCGCCTGGTGGGGATCGATCGATTTCACCATACCAATGAAGTTCGCCTTCGGCTTCCTGGCCACGTTCCTCATCGGCGGCATCACGGGCATCTACCTGGCCTCGGTGCCGGTCGATACGCAGCTGCACCAGTCCTACTACGTCGTCGCCCACCTCCACTACGTGCTGTTTGGAGGCAGCGTGTTCACGATCTTTGCCGGGCTGTACTACTGGTTCCCGAAGATCACGGGGCGCATGCTGAATCGCACGCTCGGGGAGTGGAACTTCTGGACGCTCTTCGTCGGCTTCAACGGGACCTTCCTGATCATGCACACGCTGGGGTTGGAGGGGATGCCGCGCCGCATCGCCACGTACGCCAATCCCGCATGGGCCACGACCAACATGATCATCACCGTGTCGTCATTTCTGATCGCGTTCTCGGTCCTGCTGTTCTTCATCAACGTCATCCGCAGCTGGTATGGCGGCGAGATCGCGGGCGACGATCCGTGGCACGCCAATACCCTCGAATGGGCGACGACCTCGCCGCCCCCTCCCTACAACTTCCCCAAGGTTCCACCCGTGCGCAGCTTCATGCCGCTGCGCGACCTGCGGGAATCAGGAGAGATCCCGACCGAACCGGAACCGGCGCCGGTGCCGGCATAGAAACGTGGTGTTACTCGCCGGTGAATGGGTCCCCGCCTGGCTCGCGATGAGCGTCACGTTCCTGGTCGCATTGATAGGCGTGGGAGGCCTGGGTTGGTGGGTGCTGCGCGGGGACGCGCGCAACCGCGCATCCGAGGACATCGACACGGCCCCGCCCACCAAGCACTAGACTCCCCAGCGCGTTGGGGAGCTCCCCGCGCAGCGGGGTGAGGGGAGAATCGCTCTGCTAAACCTCATCGACCTCGTGATCGTGGGCGCCACGGTGGTCGGGCTGGTGAACGGCTACCGTCGCGGTTTCTGGCTTTCGCTGGCGCAGTACGCAGGCCTGGTCGTCGGCGTCGTGCTCGGCGCCGCGGCCGCCGGGCCGCTGCTCGATTACATCGGCGTCCACAACCCCGTCGCGCGTCCGCTCGGCGCCGTTCTCGTCCTCATCATCGGTGGGAGCCTGGGGTCGAGCATCGGTTTCGCGGCGGGCGAGCCGATCCGGCGGAAGATCTTGCGCAAGGGCGTACACACGATGCCCGATTCGATCGGGGGCGCCGTACTGTCGACGATCGCGGTCCTTGCCATCTGCTGGTTTCTCGGCCTCAGCTTTTCCAACGGCCCCAGCCAGGAGGTCGCTCAGCAGATTCAGCGCTCGACGGTGCTTCGCACGCTCGACTCGGTGGCTCCACGGCCGCCGGCATTTCTCGCGCGCGTGGAGGGCATCCTCGGCGGGGTCACGTTCCCACCGGTGTTCGCGGGGCTCGAGCCGGCCCTGCCCGCCCCGCTCCCGATCCCTTCCTCTGTCGACAAGCCGGGCGTGAAGAACGCCGCGCAGGTCGTGGTCAAGGTGACCGGCACGGGTTGCGGCGGGCTCGTCACCGGCAGCGGGTTTCCAATCGGCAAGGGCTACGTGGTCACCAACGCGCATGTCGTCTCGGGGACCGGAAACCACCGTGTGGAGACCCCTGATGGGACCGCGCTGAGAGCCGAGGTCGTCTATTTCGACCCCGATCACGACGTGGCGCTGCTCTACGTGCCCGACTTCACGAGCGCGGCCCTCGATCTCGGCCCTGCCGAACGAGGCACGCAGGGAGCGGTGATCGGTTATCCCGGCGGCGGCCCTGAGTCGGTGCAGCCGGCTGTCGTCGACGGTGCCATCGAGGCGGCAGGCCGTGACATCTACAACCAGAAGCCGGTGACGCGCGAAATCTACGTGATCCAGGCCAGGGTCAGGCCGGGGAACTCAGGAGGTCCGCTCGTCGACCTGCAGGGCCGTGTCTTGGGGATCGTGTTCGCGACCTCCGCCAGCCAGCCCGACCAGGCCTACGCGCTTACGGACGACGAGGTCACTGTGGCCCTCCAGAAGGCGCATGGCTCCCAGGCCCCGATCGACACCAGCCGTCTTCAGTGCGCTGCTTAGCCTCCCCACCACGTGGGGAGGTCGGCCTTGCGCGAAGCGCAAGGCCGGGTGGGGCGGATCACTATTCCTCTGACTCCGGCTTGCCTTCCTCGATGAGCAGCACAGGGATGCCGTCGACGATCGGATAGAGCACCCTGCAATGAGGGCATCGGAGGTGGTCCGGCTCTTTCAGCTCCAGTTTGGTATGGCACTTTGGGCACGCGAGAATCTCGAGCAGTTCTTGAGAGATCACGTGGCCATGGTAGTACCGTTCGACCCGTGATTCTGAGGCGGCTCTACATCTACCTGGCGAGCGCGGCGGCTCTGGTGGTGGTCGCGTTCGGCCTCGCCGGCCTGGGTGTCACGCTGCTGCAGGTCGCGTTCAACGGAGCGGATGAGTTCAGTCGCAGTGCCCTCGCCGGATTCACCGCGGCCGTCGTGGTGTCGCTGCCGGTCTGGGCGATCCACATGTGGTTCGGATTCCGCTTCGCACGCCGAGACCCTGCCGAACGTGCATCCGCCATCCGCCGGCTGTACCTGTACCTGGCCTGCGCGGGATACTCCATCGGCGCGGCGATAGCGCTCGCAAGCACCGTCACTCTGGCCACACAGCAAGGGCTCGAAAGCTCGAATAATCTCCAGCTCACCATTGCCCAAGCGGCATGGGTGACCGTCGTGCTCGCAGCGATCTGGGCGTTCCATTACCGCATCGCAGCCCGCGACCGAGCCGCCGTCGGGGAGATTGGCGCCTCCGCCACGCTGCGGCGTTGGTACATGTACATCGCCCTCTTCGTCGGCTTGTTCATGATGCTTGGCGGCGCGCAGGGTGTGATCCAACTGGCGTGGGTCAAGACCCTGAAGAGCTCCGTCTACGCCAACTTCCTGATTTCGATACCGGCCGGCCAGCTCGCCGGCGGTTTCTTGTTGTGGGCATTCCACGCGCGAGTCCTCGTCACGCGATTTGCCGAAGACGATCGCCGGTCGACATTGCGCGCGGTGGAGGGATTCATCGCGGTCGCGATCTGCATCGGCGCGGCGCTCGTCAGCGCCAGCCAGATCCTTTACTTCAGCGTGGCGCACATCCTCGGTGTCGCCAACCCGGGCGGCACCGACAACGACCTGCTGTCGGCCTTCGCCCAACCGGCTTCCACCATGGTGGTGTACGGCGCCGCGTGGCTGTTGATCCGAAGGCGCCTGGCGCAGGATGCCGGCTCTGGCGAGGGCGCGCGTCAAGCCGGGATGCGGCGTTTCTACACCAACCTTGCTGCCCTGGTATCGATGGGCGCCCTCGCTGTCGGCGCGGTTGGCGTTCTCGGGACTCTGCTGACACAGGCGGAGGCCCAGCTCATCGGCGTGACCGCGAGCGATTGGAGGGACCCGCTCAGCCTGTGGGTCACTCTGCTGGTCGTGGGCGGCGCCGTCTGGCTGGCCCACTGGCGGCCGGTGCCGTGGCTCGGAGAGAGGCAGGCGATCAGCCGCCGCATCTACCTGTGGGCGGCCCTACTGGGCAGCGTGCTCGGCGTGCTGGGAGGCGGGATCGGCGTTCTTTACATCGTGCTCCGGCAAGCGTTCAGCGGCCGGCCGCAATTGAACGATCCCAACAACCTCGGCTTCGCGCAATCCTTTGCGCTGATCGTGGTCGCGGCCGCGGTAGGCCTCTACCACTGGCGGATCCTCCGTTCTGATGCCTCGTCGCGGCACGCTGCCCCCACGCCGGCGCCCGCTGCAGCACCGGCGGTCACGGCACCGGCGCCTGCAGGCGAGCCGGTGCACGCCCCCGAGGCCGCCGCCGGCCTCCACTACTCTCTTTCTGTGGTCGGGGCGACCGAGGACGATGTGCACCAGGCGCTGGCCAATCTTCCGCCGCAGGCGAGCTACCACCTGACACCGTCCGACCAGCCCACATGAAGGAGCCTTTGGACCCACATACGCTCCTCACCACCACCCGTGCGGTGCGGAAGCGCCTCGACTTCGACCGGCCGGTTCCCCGCGAGCTCATCCTCGAATGCATTGAGGTGGCGGTTCAAGCGCCCACAGGTTCGAACCGGCAGGGATGGCACTTCGTCATCGTCACCGACGCCGACAAGAAGAAGGTCATCGGTGACCTGTACCGGAAATCGTGGTCTGCGTACTCAGGCAGTCGTGGCCCGCAGTATGCGGAGGGCGATCCCCGACGCGAGCAGCTGCCGCGCATCGTCTCGTCTTCGCAGTACCTGGCCGACCGTATGCACGAGGTGCCCGTGATGGTGATCCCGTGCATCCACGGACGCGTGGACCGTCCAGAGGTTACGAACCTGGAGATCGCGGGCCTCTACGGCTCGATCCTTCCCGCTGCGTGGAGCTTCATGCTCGCGGCCCGCCACCGCGGCCTGGTCGGCGCCTGGACCACGCTCCACCTCAAGTACGAACGAGAAACGGCCGAGCTGCTCGGCATCCCCTATGAACGCATCACTCAAGCGGCGCTCATCACCCTTGGCTTTCACACCGGCGGCGAGTTCAAGCCCGCGGAAAGGATCCCACTCGAACCGATCGTGCACTGGGACGCTTGGTGAGCAGAGACCCAGTAGCTCTCCTCGACCTGGTCGACTGGAGGCGCAGGGTTGGAGATCTGTATCGACTTGGCGGCCCGGATTCCCTCGATAAATTCAGGGCCGGCCGCGACCTGCTCTTCAAGTCACATCCGCAATCGCCGATCGAATTCGAGGAACGGCACGCTTTCACGGGCCTCAAATACTTTCCTTACGATCCCGCCTATCGCGTGCCCGCGCAGGTGCTCGCCGCCGACGGTTCGGAGCTGCTCATCGACACCGGCGGCGAGGATGGCGCCATCCGCTTTCGCAGGGCCGGCGAGCTGCACTTTCGGCTCGCGGGTGAGCCTTGCAGGCTGACCGTTCTCAGCCTCGTGCAGTACGCGGGCGGACTCTTCGTTCCGTTCAAAGACCCCACCGCGCCCCGCCAGACGTACGGCGCGGGGCGCTACCTCTTCGACACCGCCAAGGACACGGACGGCCTCGTGCTCGAGACGACGCCCGGATCGCCCGACATCGTGATCGACTTCAACTACGCGTACAACGCGTCGTGCGCGTACAGCCCTCGCTGGGCCTGCCCTCTGGCGCCGCCTGAGAACTTCCTTCGCGTTCCGGTCACCGCCGGCGAGCTGAATTACAAGCCTTAGATCGAGACTGAGCGTCCCCTCCTCACAAGGTGGGGAGCCTAGGCCGGGACCGCGCTGCCGCGCACGACCTTGATCAGCTCACCGAGGAGCTCGATCGACTCTCTGGTCTGATAGATGTTGTTGTTGAAGGTGAAGCCACCAAATCCAGCGTCCATGTATTTGCCTAGAAGCTCGGCAGCCTGGGGAACGGTCGCAGTAGTCGCCATCGCGCGCCGCTCCGGCGTAAGGCCGTCCAGGATGGTTTTGGCATCTTTCTCGTTTTCCGCCAGGACCAGGGTGACGCCAAGAGTCAGCAGCACTTCCGAGGGATCCCGATTGACCACCGCGCAGTGCTCCTCGAAGATCTGCTTCTTTCGCTTCAGCTCATCCAGACTGGCGGCAAACCAGTGCCCGATGTCGCCGTGCTCGGCGAGAAGCCGCAGAGTCCGCCGTTCGCCCATCCCGCCGATGAGGATCTTCGGGCCACCCGGCTGTATTGGGCGTGGGACATTGAGAGCGCGCTCGATCCGGTAGTACTTGCCTTCGAATGACGGCCGGTCCTGGGTGAACATCAGCTTCGCGATCGTCAGCGCTTCGCCGAGGCGGTCCATGCGCTGTCCGATGGGCGGAAATTCGATGCCGTAGCCCTTGTGCTCATCTTCATTCCACGCGGCGCCGATGCCGAGGATGGCCCGGCCGTTGGAAATTACGTCGAGCGTCGTCACCTCCTTGACCAGCAGCCCAGGGTTGCGGTAGGTCACCCCGGTGACAAGGGTCCCGAGCTTCACGCGGGACGTTTGGGTCGCGAGCGCAGAGAGGGTCGTGTAGGCCTCCATCATCGGTTCGGTCTCGGGACCGATCCCACGGATCTGATAGAAGTGATCCATGACGGTCACGAGGTCGAAGCCGGCCGCCTCGGCCGCCTTCGCGTTCTCGGCCACGCGATCGAACAGGCGGTCGTTGGGAACGCCAGGGAACGTGAAGGTGGGCATGTGGAATCCGAAGAAAGCGTTCATGAAACTAAAAACGGGCCCCGGTGGTTCAACATTCCGCCCATGAGATGGTCTACCGCCGTCGGCATCGGCGCCGCCCTGACCGTACTGGCTTATGGAACCGTGCTCGTGTTCATGGCGTTCGACCGCAACTCCAACTCCGCCAGCGACACGATCCGGCCCTTCGTCATCACGATGGGCCCCGTCTGGGCGCTGGCGATCTGGTCGGGAGTTTCGCTTCTTCGGCGCCATAGATAGAATTTGTGGCCACGGCCGTGGCCATAGACGAGACACGTAACGGCAAGGTCAACTCCCTGCAGCTGGTCCAGGTGGAAGGATTCCTGGAGGTGGCGCGACGCGGCAGCGTCAGCCGGGCTGCGGAGGCGCTCTTCATAACCCAACCAACCCTCACCGCGCGCCTCCACGGTCTCGAACGCGAGCTCGGCACATTGCTCTTCTTACGCACACCGCATGGGATGCGCCTGACCGACGCAGGGAAGGCTTGGGTGCCTTACGCCGAACGGGCCCTGCGCGCGCTCGCGGAAGGCCGCGACGCGCTCGAGCAGGTCATGACGGCCTCGGCCGGTCACCTGATGATCGCGGCAGCCCCTGCCGTGAGCACGTACGTCCTGCCCCAACTGCTCGAGAAGTTCGTCGCCACCCACCCGCGCGTCGAGGTGTCAGTGCGCACCGGCCACTCGGAGGATGTGGTGGAGCTCGTCCTGCGCGACGAGGTGCAGCTCGGGCTTGGTCGCGCCATCCGCCATCCCGACCTGGTCCTGACGCCGTTCCATACCGAAGAGCTGGTCCTCGTCTGCGCTCCCGAGCATCCCTTCACGAAGAGGCGCACCGTGACGATGGCGGAGGTCGCGGGCCAAAAGCTGATCATGTTCGACCGCACCTCGAGCTACTACGAGATCACCCAATCGGCCTTCCTTTCATCAGGAGCGATGCTGCGAGGCCTGATGGAGCTGGACTCGATCGAGGCCGCGAAGAAGATGGTCGAGCGAGGCCTCGGCGTGGCTCTGCTGCCGCGCACCGCCGTCGCGCGTGAGGTGGAGGGCCGGACGCTGCGGCTGGTCCCGATGAAGGACGCGCCGCCGATGCACAACTCGATCGTGGCCTACAGGCGCCGGGATGCCGGCAAGCCGGAGGGCATCGTCGCGGCGTTCCTCGCCCTGCTGAACCCGATCGAGTAGCTTTCGCCAGCTATCGGTTTTATTGATCGTGAAGATCAAATCAATTAATTGGACTTATACAGATCCAATTGATAGTTTGGCGCTCATGGAAAGGAATGAGTTGTCGCAGGAGCTCGAGACCCAGGGCGCAACCGCGTACGAATGCGAGTGCCCGGAGCCATGCAACTGCGACCACGAGAACGAGTAGCAGTCTCATGGATTTGATATCCACGCCTCTCCTGCCGGAGGGCTACAAAGTCCCGGCGTCGCGCCACGAGGACCCCAGCCGCCGCCTGCGCCGGCTCCTCGCCACAAGGCCCTATGTCTTTGGCCCAGGCGTGTACGACCCGTTCGGCGCCGAGCTGGTCATGTACCACGGCTTCGACGCGGTGTATTTCAGCGGCTATTCGTTCGCCATCGGTCATCTCGGCACCACCGACATGGACATCTACTCTTCGGTCGAGATCGCTGACGGCGCTCGCCGCACGGTCAGCGCGCTGCGCAAGTTCCAGCTGACGATGGCCATGGGCGACCCATCGATCGGAGTCGCGCCGATTCACCTCGAGATCCCGCCCATCGTCGTCGATATGGACGCGGGATACGGGAACCTGTTCAATGTCCAGCGCACGGTCGACCTCTACGTGCGTTCCGGAGTTGCGGCGGCGCACCTCGAAGACCAGGTGATGCCCAAGCGGTGCGGCCACATCGCGGGCAAGGCGCTCATCTCGGCCGACGAGTTCGTGGGCAAGCTCAGGATGATGCGCAACGCGGCCGACGACCTCGGCCACCGCGACTTCGTCATCATCGCGCGGACCGACGGCGTCTCCGCCACCGAAGCTCCAGAGAGCAAGCGGGGCATCCAGCTCGCCATCGATCGCGGGCTTCGGTATCTGGACAGCGGCATCCCAGACCTTCTGTGGTGTGAGTTTCCGACCGCGGAGCGCGGACCGACAGAGCAGTTCTGCGGGGAGATCCGCAAGCGCTTTCCCGGGGCGCGCTTTGCGTTCAACTACTCGTCGTCTTTCAAATGGCAGAACGAGAAGAACCCGATCACCTGGGATGAGCTGGGCGATCTCGGTGTCGGTTTCATCTTCATCACTCTCGCCCTCCAGCACGCGGCCGGTCAAGGCATGTCGGTCCTGCTGGACGATCTCAAGCTCAGGCAGGAGCAGGGCTACATGGCGCTTCAGCGAAAGGAGTGGGCGGAGGATGCCGACATCCCGACCAGGAGTCATCACCTGTTCACGGGCGTGCCCTACCACCAGCATGTCGGCCAGCAGTACGGAGCGACCCGACTGAGCGAAAACCTCGACGAGCACCTCGAGGTGTCGAAAGTAGTCTGACGGGCCACCGCGCCGCCCAACTAAGCTTGATTTGGGAGGGCGGGTTTTGATCTCCTTTCCGTTCCGCTACGCCTGGTGGCTGCTGTCGAGCCTGCGGCGATCGATCGGCAGGACGCCCGACTACGTCATCTTCGTGCTCGACGACGCGCTGCCCACGCTGCCGGATCCGCCGGGGCCCTTCTGGCAGCGGTTCGTCTCTCGGCCACACCTCAGCGTCAACGAGCTCAGCGAGCGATTCGACGTCATTGCGCGCGATCCTCGAGCGAAAGGCGTTGTGCTGCATCTCCGCCCGGTGCCGATGCCGATGTCGACCCTGCAGGACCTGCGAGACCTGGTGACGAAATTACGCGCGCGCGGCAAGCGCGTCGTCGCGTGGTCCTCTTTCTACACGACCGCCAGCTACTACCTGGCCGCCGCCTGCGACGAGATCCTCCTGATGCCGGCCGGCGTGGTGCGCCCGCTCGGATTCGCGTCGACGGGGGTGTTCCTCGCTGACGCCCTGGCCCGGGTCGGGATCAAGGCAGACTTCATCCAGATTTCCCCGTACAAGTCGGCACCGGACCTGCTGACGAAATCGAAGATGTCGCCAGAGCAACGCGAGCAGGTGACATGGCTGCTCGAGTCGAACCACGAGGAGCTCGTCAAGGCGGTCGCCGAAAGCCGCGGAGTCGACAAGGAGATGGCGGCGAAGCTCATCGACGGCTCGCCGTACACCGACAGCGCCGCCCTCGAGCAGCATGTGGTCGACGGGCGTCTGCCGGAGGAACAGCTTCCCGATCACCTCGGCCGAGGTGGTGAGCTGGCCAGGATCGCGACCTGGGACCAGGCCCGCCGCCGGTTCAGGGTGCGGCGCCCCACCACTGGCAGGGGCAGATACGTAGCTGTCATGCGCATCAAGGGCACGATCGTCGACGGGCGCAGCGACAGCCTGCCGTTCAAGCCGCCGATCGACCTGCCGCTGGTCGGCCAGGATCGAGCCGGCGACCTCAGCGTGGTTCCGCTCGCCCGCCAGGTCGCGGCGGACAAGCGCGCGGCGGCCGCGGTCCTGTTCGTGGACTCACGCGGAGGATCGGCGACCGCGTCCGAGGCGATCCGCCAAGCCCTCGAGCTCGTCGCCAAACGCAAGCCGCTCGTGATCGCGATGGGCGCGGCCGCTGCCTCGGGCGGCTACCTGGTGGCGACCCCGGGCAGGTGGATCGTGGCGCGACCCGGCACGCTGACTGGCTCGATCGGGGTCTTTACCGGCAAGCTCGTCACCGGCGACCTGTTCTCGAAGCTGCTGGTAAATCGCGAGACGGTCGCCTTCGGGAAGCACGTCACGCTCGAAGGTGACGATGATCCATTCACCGACGAAGAAAGGACGATCGTCCAGCAGGGGATCGGCCGCGTGTACGAGCTGTTCCTGGATGCTGTGAGCTCGTCGCGCCGGATGACGCGTGAGGAGGTGAATCCGCTGGCGGCTGGACGGGTCTGGACAGGGAGCCAGGCCCTCGAGCGGAAGCTGGTGGACGAGCTGGGCGGCCTCGAGACCGCTCTGCGCAAAGCGCGAAGCCTCGCCGGGCTCCCTGAGACGACGCCCGCGCGCGAGGTGAGGTCGCCGCGGAAGCCGGTCCCGCCTCGGGCGATGCCCACCGCAGCGGGCTTCGCGGGCTATGTGCTGGAGGGGATCGCGCTGCTCAGCCGGGCGCCGGCCCTGGCGGTGATGGCGTACCTCCCGCCCGACGTGTCCTGAACCGACGGCGTGCAAAGGCTCAGCGAGTCGGGCGTGGGGTCGGAGAGGGGACCGGGTGGGAGGGGCTCGGCGATGCCGTGGCCGTCGGTGGTCCGGTCGGGTGCGTGCTCGGCAAGGGACTGGGACTCGGCGACAGCGAAGGGGAAGGACTTGATGAAGTCGCAGGCTTCGGGCTTGCAATCACTGGGGGTTTTGTGGGTCCGGTACCTGGCACGCCCGTGCTTCCAGATGGTGATGGGTTGCCCAGTTTCGCGATCACGGGTGGGAGAGCGGCGTTGATCGCCTGCTGGAGACTCGAATCAGCTCCAGGTGAGGTCACGATCGCCGGCGTCAAGAGGATGGCTGCGACCACGACGATTGCCGCAACCAGCAGGCGCCGGTGGCGATATGTCAGGGGGGACGGCCTGGCACCGGTGGTCTGCGGCGAGCGCTTGAACAATATTCGGGCCGGTGTGAGCGGGATTTCCTGCGCAAGCAGGCTGGCCACCGGCGCACTTCCCCACGTAATGGCCTGCCAGACGAGCAACGTTGCGACCGCAAGGCCCAACGTGTGAGGCCCAAACAGACCCACCGCCACCGCCATCACGGCGCATGCCGCTGCCACCAGGGTTTCCGGCAGAGTGCCCAGAACGGCCCTGCCCAGGCGTGACGGGGTGCGTACCTTTGGCGTGCGTAGGAACACCCCGCGTTGCGTCACCAGGGCGCCCACGCAGGCGCGCGTGACAGTCCAGCTCAGCGCGAGCATCACCATCGCAGCGAGGGGTGTGTCTCGCCACGGCGCCCCGCATGCCGCATGAATGCTCCACGCCAATCTCAGCAACCCAGCGACCAGCAAGAAGATCGGCAGCACCAGCAGTACCCCGACAAGCTGGCGCAGCAGCAGCGGATGGCCCAAAGCGAGAAAGGGACTCGTGGACAGCAGGAAGAATGCAAGTCCGACTCCGAGAGGGTCCGCGAACCAGCCCAGACCTCCAACCAGGTAGTGATAGCGCTGGGCGAGCGTCAGTCGCGATCGCCTTAAGCCGACCAGCATTCGCAGATGGCGGCGCAAGATCTGCACGCCCCCGAACGCCCACCGAAAGCGCTGCCGCCGCAGCCCGTCGAAGTCGAGCGGCATCAGGCCAGCTCCAAAGACCTGGTTCAGGTAGACGGATTGCCAGCCGCGTGCCAGCATGCGGAGAGACGCCTCTGCATCCTCGGTGATGCACCATTCCGCCCAGCCGCCGATTTCTTGCAGCGCGGTTCGCCGGACAAGGCCCATCGTGCCCCCGAAGATGATGGCGTTGAACCGCGCCCGTGCCACCATCGTCACGTCGAAGAAGTACCGGTACGCGTAGAAGAGGCCGCGTAGGTACGGCGAATCGTTCCAGTCCCGGTAGTGCTGAGGGGTTTGCACGAAGGCAACATCGGGACTGGCGAAGAAGGGCACGCATGCATGGAGGAAGTCAGGCTCGACGACGTAATCCGCGTCCACGATGCCGACGATCTCGACGTCAGGGTCGAGGCGGCGCGTGGCCTCGTTGAGCGCGCCGGCCTTGAACCCGGGCCAGCTCGGGAGGTGGATGAACCGGAACTGCTGTCCAAGCCTGCGGCAGTCCTCTTCCACGGGGCGCCACAGTTCCGGATCGGTGGTGTTGTTGACGATCACCTGGACAGTGAGCTCTGGGTAGTCGAGCCTGGAAAGGGCTTCGAGCGTTTGCCGCACGAGGTCGGGGGGTTCGTTGTAGGCGGGCACCTGTAGACAGACGCGAGGCCGATAAGCCTCGGACGTCAGCGGCGTCGGGGTTGTCCTTTCGCGACCGAGCGCATCGGCGATCTCGAAGGCGAACACAAGGGTCAGCGCGAGCGTGCCCATCTCGAGCACGACCAGAACGATCGACAGTCCCAGGCCGAGAGGGGGCGCCTGAGTTGTGAAAGTGACGGCCAGCAGTACGCCCGCGAACACGGCGGTGGCTGCAACCAGGGTCGAGAAAAAAAGCCGGGCGGGCCAACGGAAACTACGCACCAGGACGTCCAGGGTTACGACGGCCAGGGTCAGGATCACGAAGATTGGCCCGATCGAAGCCGAGTCGCCGAGCGCGTTGCCCACTGTCGCGGCCGCCGCCCCCGTGGCAAGCACCATCACCGGCAGGCCAATGGGCCATTTGGCGACGCGGGAGCGACCGAGAGCCATAAAGGCCCCAAGTCCGATCAGCGCAAGGAGCGCAGCCGCGAGCGCGAGCTCAATCAACCTCGACTACCGCCCCGTTGCCACGTCACGAAAGAACACAGTGAGGAGCGAACCTACCCGAGCGACGCTAATGCCAGGCATTGCGGCCTGGCTCAGGATTCGCAGGCCGCCTCAGCCAGTAGCTCGAGTGAATCAATCAGCCGAGGGCCCGGTCGATTGAAGTAAGCAGAGCCGTCAAAGACAACCACGCGCCCGGCGCCGGTGGCCTCGATCTGAGCTCCGATCGCGGCCGCCTCGCGGTCGGCTCGATCCTTGCGGAAGCCGCACGGGGCCAGGACGAGTAAATCGGGTCGTGCCTGGACCACGTCATCCCAGTGAATCGGTATCGAGGGAAATCCGGCTCGGGCGAGCGGGTCGTCGATGCCTGCGAGCTCGAGCAGATCGGGAGTCCAATGCCCTGCCGGGTAGGGAGGGTCTAACCATTCGAGGAATACCCCCCGCACACGCGGCCTCTTTGCCGTCGCTTCAACCACCTTCCCAATCCGATCTCGCAACCTGCGGACGAGAGGTCCGGGATCCACCGAGCACTCTGCCGCCAGTTCTTCGATGTCTGCGAGGACGTCTTCCAGAGAGTGAGGATGCTGGCGGATCATCCGGATTCCTTCGAGGTCCGCAGCCACATGGTCCGCGGAAACAGCGCAGACCCGGCAGACATCCTGCGCCACGACGAGGTCAGGCTCCAGATCCTGGATCGCCTGGGTGTCGACGAAATAGAGCGAACGGCCGGCCACGGCTGCCTCCGAAACCGCGGTCTCGATGCCGGCGCTGTCTCTGTCGTGCAAGCGCAGAGTGGAGCGCGTCACGATCGGCAGCGAAGATGCTTCTGGTGGGTAGTCACATTCGTGCGTGACCGCCACCAGGCTGCCGCCGAGTCCAAGCGCGAATAGGGATTCGGTGGCGCTCGGAAGAAGCGACACGATCCTCATACGTGGTCGTCGGTCAGGTCGAGCTGGGCGAAGCCTGAATCGAGGCGCCGTTCGCCCGCAATCCACGCGAGCGGCTGATTGAAGACCGGACCCGCGAAGGCGAACGAGTGATACTCGCCGTTCTCTCCACAGGGGTCGGCGCCGGTGGTTCCGATCTCGCTTGCGAAGCGCTCGTCGATGATGCGGCCGAGCCATGCCTCGTCCAGCTTCGCGAGGTCGACGCAGGTAATCACGGCCCGCCCGCCCGAGGTTGCGAACTCACGAAGGAGGAGCTCCGGTGGCTCGCCCCAGATCGGCTCAACGTGCTCGAGCCCGACAGCGGTGACGCGGTCCTCGTACCACGCCCGAACGTCGGCGAGGTGGATGTCGCCGAAGATGACGCCGGTGAACCCGCCCTCGCGGAGTGACGCCAGCTCGTGACGGAGGTTCGCGTCCATCTCGGCCCAGGTGGTCGGGATGGCGCGGAGACCGATCCCGACCGCCGCCGCCTGCGCTTCGAGCATCTCGACCCGGGTGGCGTGGAAGCGAACGCGCCGAGTCGTCGAATCGTAGAAGGAGACGAGGCGGGCGACCTCGAGTCCTCTCCTGCTTGCACGGTCCAGGGCGAGGGCGCTGTCCTTGCCGCCCGACCACATCAACGCATACCTACCGCTCAATGCCACTCCGGCGAATCAAGGCCGGCCTCGAGCCAGTCGATGATGGCCCCAACCCTGGCCCAGTCCTCGGCCTTGCGAGCCTCAATCAGGTCGCGCAGAGCCTGGGGCTCAATCGCGAGCAGCGCTTCGGCGCCGGAGCTGGCATAGCGGACGAGCGCGTGATGGACGACGTCGTCATACGTCAGTCCGGTGTTGCGGGCGAGGTTCTCCAGCGTGAGCCGCGGGTCGACCAGCCGCGAGAGCGCGACGGCGGACCGGAAGTTCTCATTCGAGTCCTGAGCAGTCACGATGTGGAACCTACGACTTCGAAGCTCAGGCGCACCCGCAGCCTGGCCAGCGCAGCCAGCACCGGGGCCCCCAGCGCCACGACCATCAGCACATTGCCCACCGCGCGGAAAGTGTCGTACGCGAGCGAGGTCAGCAGGTAGAAGCGGCCGAAGTGAACCAGCGATGTCGCCGCGTCCATTCCGGGCAGCCAGCCCAGAGTCGGGTTGCCTCGATAAACAGGAATCCAATCCGTGATGTCGAGCAGCGCGCCAACGGCCCAGCCCATCACTCCACCCACGGCCGCCAGCAGCAGCACGTCGCGCCAATCGGGGACCCGCGACCCGCGACTCCATCGACCCGCCAGCCCGGCCGCGACGCCAACCCAGCCGACAGCGAAGACCTGGTAGGGCACCCACGGGCCCATCCCACCCCCCGCCAGGGCGGAAACCAGGATCGACAGCGCGCCGGCCAGAAACCCAAACGATGAGCCGAAGACGTAGCCCGCGCACAGCACGAGGAAGAAGATCGGGCTGAAGCCGCCGATGCCTTCGATCACGGCCAGGCGCAGGGCGGTGTCGATCGCGGCGATCGCGGCCAGCAATGCCACGGCACGCGAATCGAGCTGGCGCATCCCGGCTTCGACGAGAAAGAGTCCGACCACGCCGGCGAGTGTGAGTGTCCAGGCAGGGGTGCTCGCCGGCAGCCCGCTGCCGAGGAACGGCCAGGCGAAGAGGATGATGCCGCACAGCGAGACCACGCCGACCGGCAGGGCACGGATCACGTTGGCACCGCGAAGCTCATTTCGGCGACCTTGCCGTCGCGCACGTTGATGACACGATCGGCGAGCGCGTCGCGCAGATCGTCGTCATGTGTGGCCAGCACGACAGAAGCTCCGCGATCGCGAAGTCGTGCGACGAGCGCCACGAGCGCGCCACGGGCGCTCGAGTCGATGCCGCGCGTGGGCTCGTCGAGCAGGACGCAGGCCGGGCTCCCGCCCAGCACGGCCGCCAGAGCCGCCCGCTGGCGCTCACCGCAAGAGAGGTCGCGCGGATACCGATCAGCCACCGGTAGCAGGCCGAGCTCCTCCAGAATCGTCTCAGGCTGCTCTAGCTCCCCGGACCGTTCAAGGGTGAAGCTGACCTCGTCCCGAACTGTCGGCAGGTGCAGCAAGACCGTGGGGTTCTGGGGCAGGTAGGCGACACGACCTGGCCGGCGCCAGACGTTGCCGGCGAGCGGCGTGAGGCTGCCCGCGATCAGGCGCAGAAGGGTGGTCTTGCCGCCGCCGTTGGGTCCCGTCAGGACGACGATCTCGCCCGCGCGACCCGCGAGGTCGACCCCATCCAGCACCGGCCGGCGGTCGAATCCGGCGCTGACGTGTTCCAGCGACCAGGCTTCGCCGCCCGCGGGCGCGACTCGTCCAGGCCGAAGCGACGGGGCCGGAGGGCGCCAGTCGTCCGGTTCGGCGGTCGTCACGTTCCCGCGATCCACGAGCACCAGGCCGGCCGCATGTCTCAGCAAGCGGTCCAGCCGATGTTCCGAGATGATCACCGACCTCCCTTCGTCCACAAGGTTCGTCGCGGCTGCCAGCACCATCTGGGCGCCATCGGGATCAAGCTGCGAGGTGGGTTCGTCGAGCACGACGAGGCTCGGCCGCATTGCCATGGCCGAAGCCAAAGCGACCCGCTGGCGCTCCCCGCCACTGAGCGTCCGCACGGCTCGCCCGGCGAGATCCTCGACACCGGCCGCATGCAACGCTTCCTCAACGCGGCCGGCAATCTCGCGTCTAGGCACCCCGGTGTTTTCCAGCCCGAAGGCAACCTCGCGGTCAACGACGTTGTAGACCGTTTGCAGCTCAGGATCCTGAAAGACGAAGCCAACGTGGCGGGCCATCTTGCGAGTGGGCGTGGCGATGACATCGAGTCCCATGACCTCAGCGTTGCCGGCGATCCGTCCACCATGGAAGTGCGGCACGAGACCGTTGAAGATTCTGAGCAACGTCGACTTGCCGCCTCCCGATGAGCCCGCGACCACCGTCAACCCGTGTTCGATCCTCAGGCAGGCGTCCCTCAACGCGGGTTTGGCGCCACCGGGATACCAGTACGAGAGGTGGGTCAGGGTCGCGATCGCCATACCAGCACCGGTGCGAAGAGGAGCAAGCAGGCCGCCGTGGGCCATGGATGGATGGTCGGGACCGTCAGCGTCGGGTATGGAAACCAGTCGACCGCCCACCCGGCAGCGCGGGAGATGGCGAACGCGGCCAACGCCAAACCGGATGCGGCCACGAGCAGCCAGTCCGAGCGTCGCAGGGCGTGTGACGCCATCGTGGTCCTGGCACCGGAACCGAAGCCGCGTGCCTCCATCGACTCCGCCAGCTGGATCGAGTCCTCGACGCTGGTGAGCACCAGCGGGACCACGACCTCCATCCATGAGCGCGGCCCGCGGGGCCGCCACCCGCGCAGCCGCTGCGCCTCGGTCACCTGGACGAAGGAGGTCGCCACGGCAGGAACGAGGTTGAGAGATGAGGCAATGACGACGCCGCTTCGCGATAGTGGCGCCGGCAGGGCATCCATCACTTCATGTGAGTCCAGCAGCAGCGAGAACGGGGCGGCAGACAGGATCGCGGCGGCGATCGTGATCCCTCCCGAGGCGCCGAAGGCCAGCGCCTCGAGCGTGTAGGGACCGCCGAGAGCGGGAATCTGCGCGGGTAGCGAGAACAGAACGGTGGCGCCGAGATGGGCCGAAACGAAATTGAGCAGCATGGCGAAGGCCGCGATGAGGAGCACGGCGACGAGCAAGCCGCGGATTCGTCGAAGGCCGGCGCCGGCGGCGAGCGCAGCCAGCGCCGCCGCCAGCACCATGACCTTGTAAGCAGGATTGGTCGTGGAGAGCACGATGAACAGGCAGCTGGCCGACCAGGCTGCCACCGCTCGGGCGTTCATGTCCTGAGCTCAGGTCTCCTTGGCCAGGGGCGGCGCGGCAGGATTCTGATCAGCCGAGTCGACGTAATGCCAGCCGAGCGCATCCTTGTCGTGTAGGTTGACGGCGGTGTAGCCCGTCTGGGCCGCGGCCCACGCGCCGCCCGTTTCCACGAACAACGACCAGTAAGGCTTGTTCTTGGGGAAGCACTCGCTGAACTGCGCGGGTTCGTTGTCAATCGCACAGACGCCCTTGCCGAAGCTGAACGTCTGCGTCTGATACGCGATCGTCGATTGATCCATCAGGCTTGCGCCGTCGATCGTGTCGCCGGCGAATCCCACGCACTTCTGTAGTGAAGCGCCCGAGAGATGCTCGATGACGACATATGCGTGGTGGGCGGCACTAGCGTTGACGCAGGAGTTGGCCGGACTAGAGGATGACGCCGGCGACGAACTGCCACACGCGGCGATGACGAGAGCCAGTGTCGCGCTGGCCCATATGAGGCGATTGCGCACGTGGTTTCCTCCAGGCGGTCAACCACCCCGAACGCGCCGCTGAAAGCCGACCGCCAGGAAGCTTCCGTGCCGTTGCGCGCGGACGGGTCGCCGGTATGGGCGTTCAGGTCTCCTGGCTTGCGGATCGCCGCCCCAGCCCGCCTTCCCGAGGCGTTCTCCTCAGTGGCGTTTGTCGGACGGGGACTCCCCGCTCACAGTTGCGCGACAGCTCCGGTTTCGCACCGGATTCCCTTGGTACCCGCTGGAATCTTAGCGCTACTCCAGGGGGAGGTATTTCTCGGGGTGCCGCTCCCGCATCAAGCGGTAGATCGCCTCGACGACGCTCTCCCGGTTCGGCTTGGTGAAGTAATCGCCATCCGGCCCATAGGCGGGCCGGTTGGGCGAAGCCGCGAGCGTTCGCGGAGCGGCGTCGAGATGCCACCAGCCATCCTGCCGCTCCAAGACCTGCTGCATCATGAACGCTGAACCACCGCCTGGCATGTCCTCGTCGAGGAACAGCACGGCGTGCGTCCTCTCGAGCGAGCGGACGATCGAGTGCTCGATATCGAATGGATTGAGGGTCTGCACGTCGATCACCTCGCATGACACCCCTAGCTCCTCGAGGGCTCGCGCGGCGTCGAGCGCAATCGCACAGCAGGCGCCATAGGTCACCACGCTCACATCGGTGCCGGCGCGGAGCACCTCCGGCACGCCAAGCGGCACGGTGAACTCGCCGATGTTGTCGGGCACCCGTTCTTTTAGTCGGTAGCCGTTGAGCACCTCGATCACGACGGCAGGGTTGTCGCCTCGAAACAGGGTGTTGTAGAAGCCCGCAGCCTGCGTCATGTTCCGCGGGACGGCTATGTACATGCCGTGGAGCGCGTTGATCAGCACCGCCATCGGCGAGCCCGCGTGCCAGATGCCGACGAGACGATGGCCCTTCGTGCGCATGATCACCGGCGCCTTCTGGCCTCCGGCTGTCCGCCAGTGAAGGCTCGCGAGGTCGTCGGACGCCAGCTCCAGTGCGTACAGGAAGTAGTCGAGGTACTGGATGTCGCAGATCGGCCGCAGGCCACGCATCGCGGCGCCGATGGCCTGGCCGAGGATGGTCGCCTCACGGATGCCCGTATCGGTGAGTCGCAGGTCGCCATATTTGGCCTGCAGTCCTTCGAAGACGAGGTTTACGTCTCCCAGCCGCCCGATATCCTCGCCGATGACGAACAGCCGGGGGTCGCGCGCGAAGTTGGCGTCGAAGTTGCGCAGCAGGACCTGGCGGCCGTCCACGGTCGGCGACGCATCCGAATACGCCGCCGGCACCGCCGCCACTTTGAGCGGGGATTCGTTCGAGGTGCTGTAGACGTGTGATGTGTAGCGCTCGTTGTTCTGGCGCCTGTACTCCTCGATGAACTGGACCAGCTCAGTTCGTTCCGGCGACTCCGCGCCGCGCAGCGTGCGCAGGGCGAACGAAGCGCCGGAGATGATCGCCGACCGCGTGACCTTGTTGGCCTCGTTGAGCGTCGAAGCGACCTCGGCCACCTTCGGGGTGTCGATCCGCCGCAATATGGAGACGGCGCGGTCCCGCTCCCTCCGAATGGGCGCCTGGTAGGCCTCCCAGGCGAGATCGCGAGCCGCCTCCACGGACTCCTTGTCGGCCGCTTCCCACCCTTCCAGCTGCGACTCGCCCGCGATTCCCGATTCGATGATCCAGTCGCGCATCCGGGCGATGCAGTCGTACTCGACCTCGAAGCGGAGCCGCTCTTTCGACTTGTACCGCTCGTGGCTGCCGCTGGTCGAGTGGCCCTGCGGCTGAGTGAGCTCGATAACGTGGAAGATCGCCGGCTTGTGCTCAGTTCGCACCCGCTCGACACCGGTGCTGTAGACGTCGAGGAGAGCCGGATAATCCCAGCCCCGGACCACGTGAATGTCGACACCAGGGCGGTCGTCGGGGATGAAGCCGCGCAGTACGTCCGAGATCGATGCCTTCGTGGTCTCAGCGCTGACGGGCACGGAGATTCCGTACCCGTCGTCCCACACCGACAGCGCGATCGGAACCTGGAGGACGCCCGCCGCGTTGACCGTCTCCCAGAAATGGCCTTCGCTGGTGGCCGCGTCACCGATGGTGCCGAATGCCACCTCATTGCCGTTGACCGAGAAGCCGTCCTGCGCCTTTCGCAACTGCGGGTTGTTCCGATACAGCTTCGACGCATACGCCAAACCGAGGAGCCGCGGCATCCAGCCGGCGACGTTGGACACGTCTGCCGCGGAGTTCGGCATGTCGATCGACCGCGTGAACGCGCCTCGATCGTCGACAAATCGAGTCGCGAAGTGGTTGCCCATCTGGCGGCCGCCCGATGCAGGATCGGAGTCGAGATTGGTGTTGCCGTAAAGCTGCGCGAAGAACGCGCGAACGTTCGACATTCCAGTCGCCCACATGAAGGTCTGGTCACGGTAGTAGCCCGCCCGCCAATCGCCAGGACGGAAGGCCTTCGCCATCGCCAGCTGGGCGACCTCCTTGCCGTCGCCGAAGATGCCGAAGGTGGCGTTGCCGCGCAGCACCTCGGCGCGCCCGATGATGCTGGCGCGGCGGCTGCTGAACGCGAGGCGGTAGTCGGCGATGATGGCTTCGGCGGCCAGCGCGGGCTTGGAGTTGCGAAGCGTTTTTGCCATCTAGGACGCTGAACTTACGTTATCACGGGGAAAATTGATCGTCCCCACCCGGCCGGCTCGCTACGCGAGCGGGCCGGCCTCCCCACAAGGTGGGGAGGCGAGATTTAGGCTGAGCCGGCGCGTTCCGCCGTCCGGCGGCTTGTTTCCGGGACCAGCCCCGGCCGGCTCGCCGAGAGCGCGTTCTTCATGTGCGCGTACGCCTTCTGAAGGTCACCGCGCCGCTCGAGGATCTCCGCATACATGCGGTGGCAGCGCAGCAGCCGCTCGCCCGACCCGTACTTGGTCAGGCCGTTCAGGGCAAGCTCGAACTCTCGGTCGACCGCCTCGCCGTCGCCGCGCTCCTCTGCCACCCTGCCCAGCCACATGTGCGCCTCGGCGATGGCAGCCCCCTCCTCCATGCGCTCGGCGAGCCGCAGCCCCTGTTCGGCCAGCTCCGCCGCCGCATCGACGTTGCCCTCCTGCAGGCTGAGCTCGCTCAGGCTGAGGAGCATGCTCGCCCGTCCAACCTCAACCTCGGTCTCTTCCGTGAGGTCGAGGGCGCGATCGAGGTGCTGGCGGGCGCCCGCCCGGTCCCCTTTGGCCATCATGAGCAGACCCAGGTCGTTTTCGATGCGCGCCAGCGAGACGCGATCGCGGAGCACTTCGAGCAGCGTCACCGACCGGTTCGCGTACCTGACGGCGGCCTCGTTCTGTCCGGCGTGGCGGTAGCTGGCCGCCATGCCCTGATACATGAGCGCCAGGCGCCGGAGGTCGTCCAGAGAACCGGCCGCCTCGATGGCCTCCAGGTAGAACCGCCTGGCGTTTTCCCATGCGCCCTCGGCGAGGTGGGCGCTCGCCAGGACCCCGAGCAATCGGGCTTCGGTCGTCACCGGGACTGGCTTGAGGCTGCGACAGAGCTCGAGCGCGCGCTCGGCGATGGCGACGGCCTGCTCGGTCATGTACGCGAGCGACGCCTGCAGTCCCATGCATTCCGCCAGCATCAGCGCATCGCCCACCGACTCGAAATGAGCTGACGCCTGCCGCAGCAGCTGGCCGGCCGGCTCGGGCTTCCCCAGCTGCAGGTATGCGCGGGCGATGTGGTACCGGATCGGGCCAAGGCGGTAGGCCGACGACCCCAGGCTGAGCAGCTTCTCGCCCAGATCGATCGCTTCCGCGTACCGGCCGTCCGCCAGCAGGACCTCGAGCTCGACCAGGCCGTCCTTGGTCTCGTCGCCGGCCCCGCCGGGATCGGCGAGGAAGTACTCGACCGGCTTGCCCGTCTGCCGCGCAATGTGCTCCAGCGTCGGGAGCGAGGGCCGCGTGCGGCCAGTCTCGATCAGGAATATGGCCGGCGCGGTGACGTGGCCCTTGCCGACCTGGGCCAGGCTCAGTCCTGCCTCCGCGCGCGCCTGTTTGACAGACCCTGCCCGAAGGTTCACACCAGGCAGTCGTCGCCGCTCTGGCTTCTGTGGCGCGCTCTCCGCAACAGATGCGCCCGCCCGCCGCCCCACGAGGTGAGAGCTTAGACCAAATCTACTTAATGGGCGTAGATCAGCCTGGCTGAAATATCTGTTACATCTCAAACCTGCGACTGCCCCCCGGCCGCGGGTGCTAGGCGGGGTAGGTCCCGAACAGCTTGATCTCGGCCGAGGCCTCCTCGAGATCCTTGAGGGCCGCCTCCGCAGCCGCGGGAGCTCCGGCCTCGCCGTTGATCGAAAAGTCGAGGTAGAACCTGTATTCAAAGGGCCGGCCGAGCATCGGCCGGCTGTCGAGCCGCGTCAGGTTGACGTTGCGTCGCGCGAAGCAGTCGAGGGCGTGGGCAAGGCTGCCGGGTCGGTGCGCGGCGACGAAAGCAAGGGAGCACTTGGCCGACCCAACACCATCGCCAGGCCGGGTCGGACTCCCCTTCTCCACGACCACGAATCGGGTCCGATTTTCAGAATCGTCCTGGATCGACTCGGCGAGCACATACAGGCCATATCGCTTGGCGGCAGCCCGGCTCGCGATGGCCGCCGTACCGGGCTGGCGCTGCTCGGACACGGCGCGCGCGGCGCCCGCGGTGTCGTGGAACGACACAGCGCGAATCTGTCGCGAGTGCAGGTAGCGACTGCATTGGGCGAGCGCCTGGGGGTGCGAGAGCGCGCGCTCCACCGGCCCGGGCCAGCCGAGGAGGCAGTGCTGCACAGGCTGTACGTGCTCGCGCACGACCCGGAGACCGGGCAGTTCCCACAAGAGGTCGGAAACCTCCTGCACGATGCCGGCGCTGCTGTTCTCAATCGGCAGTACGGCGGCGTCGACCGCGCCGACAGACAGCGCTTCGAAAGTTAGCCGGAACGTCGCGTACCCAACCGCGTCGGCGCCTGGGAACAGCGCCGAGACAGCCTCGTCCGAGTAAGCCCCAGGCTCTCCCTGGTAGGCGATCTTCAAATGGTTGGGGACTCTATCCGAAGATCATGTGCCGGAGGGTGTCGGCGACGTGGTTGTGCTCGTTGGGCACATCGATCGCGATCGCGTGACCATTGCCATTGGACTCACCCGACGCGATCTTGCGCAGGTCGTCGTCTGTGACCTCGCGCTTGGTGTCGGCGACCTGCAGGAAGCGCTGCCACGCCGGCTCCGCATTGCCCTCGTCCAGCTTGATGCCGATCAGGCCGAGGCGGTGATGGAACGCATGCCTTCCGGAGCGCGCCGTCAGCACGATGCGCGAGTCGTCGAGCCCGACGTCCTCTGGCTTCATGATCTCGTAGTTCAGCCGGTCCTTCAAGACGCCGTCCTGGTGAATCCCCGATGCATGCGCGAACGCGTTGGCGCCGACGACCGCCTTGTTCGGCTGCACCGGCGTGCCTGTGAGCTCGGCGACCAGCCGCGAGGCGCGGGTGATCTGAGTCGTGTCGATGCCACACTCGAGCCCAAGTGAGGCCTGCCGCACCCGCAGCAGCATCACGATCTCTTCCAGCGAGGTGTTACCCGCGCGTTCGCCGATGCCGTTGATCGTGCACTCGACCCGACGCGCCCCGGCCGCGATCGCGGCCAACGAGTTGGCTGTGGCGAGCCCGAGATCGTTGTGGCAGTGAATCGAGAAGAGGGCGTCGTCGCTGCCCCGAGCCTCGGCGATCACGCGCCGCACGATGTCGCCGAACTCAGATGGCAAGCAGTAGCCGGTGGTGTCGGGGATGTTGATGACGTTGGCCCCGGCCGCGATCATCGTCTCGACCGTCTCCACCAGGTAATCGACGTCGGCGCGACCCGCGTCCTCCGGTGAGTACTGGACGTTTTCACACAGCGAGCGGGCGTACGCAACCATCTCCGCGCCGCGCTTGAGGACCTGCTCCCGTGTCATCCCAAGCTTGCGGTTGATGTGAACGTCGGAGACGGACAGGACGATATGGATCTGCGGTGTCTCCGCGTCTTTGATCGCGCTCCAGACCGCATCGATGTCCTCGCGGACCGCTCTCGCCAGAGCGGTGACGGTTGTGGTTCGAATCTCGCGCGCGATCTGCCGGCAGGCCTCGAAATCCCCCGGGGACGAGATCGGAAACCCGGCTTCGATCACGTCGACGCCGAGCTTCTCCAGGTGGCGCGCGATCTTCAGCTTGGAGTTGGCGTCGAGGTGAAATCCTGGAGACTGCTCGCCGTCGCGCAGCGTGGTGTCGAAGATGTATACGCGATCTACATTGGCTTCCTTCGTCATTTCTCCACCGGCTCCAACCAGGTCATCATCGAGCGGAGGTCGCGCCCGACCTTTTCCACGGGGTGTTCGGCGTCCTTCTTTCGCATCGCCAGGAACTTGTCGCGCCCGTTCGTGTTCTCGTCCAGCCACTTCTCCGCAAACGAGCCGTCCTGGATCTCCCGCAGCACCTGGCGCATGTTCTCGCGCACGTGGTTGTCGATCACGCGCGGGCCAGAGACGTAATCCCCGTATTCGGCCGTGTCGGAGACCGAGTAGCGCATGAAGCCGAGCCCCCCTCGATACATGAGGTCGACGATCAGCTTCAGCTCGTGCAGGACCTCGAAGTAGGCGAGCTCGGGCTGATAGCCGGCCTCGACCAAAGTCTCGAAGCCGGTCTTGACGAGCGAGCTGACTCCACCGCACAGCACCGCCTGCTCGCCGAACAGGTCGGTCTCGGTCTCCTCTTTGAACGTGGTCTCGAGGACGCCCGCGCGACCCGCACCGAGCGAGCGCGCATACGCAAGCGCGCGCTGCCAGGCATGACCCGTCGCGTCCTGGTAGACCGCGATAAGAGCCGGCACGCCCTGGCCCTGGACGTAGGTGCTGCGCAGCAGATGGCCGGGGCCCTTGGGCGCGATCATCGCCACGTCGAGCTTGGCGTCCGGCTTGATCTGCTCGAAATGGATCGAGAAGCCGTGGGCGAACATGAGCATGGTGCCGGGCTGCAGGTGGTTCTCGATCGACTCGCGGAAGAGCTTGCCCTGTCCCGCGTCTGGGGTCAGCACCATGACGACCGTCGCCTCGGACACCGCCTCCGGCACCGGCACCGCGCGGACGCCGTCCGCCTCCACACGTTCGATCGACTTGCTGCCCGGGTACAGGCCGACGCGGACGTCCTCCCCGGAGTCGCGCAGGTTCAGCGCGTGGGCGCGGCCCTGGCTGCCGTAGCCGATCACCGCGACCGGCTCGCCGAGCCTCGGCGGGCAGTCCGCGTCGTAGTGGATCTTCATGCGCTTCTCCTCATGACAACCGGGCCCGAGCGGACCACGTCCTGGATTCCATGCCGTCTCAACTCTTCGACGAAATCGCCAACCTCATTGCCGTCGCCGGCGAACTCGACCGTGCTCTCCGTAGGCCCGCTGTGGAGCAGCTTGGCCCCCAGCCGAAGCAGGTCGGACAGGTCGGATGCGCCGACCCGGGCCACCACCAGCTCGCGACTGTGCACCTCGTGGCCGGTGAGGTCTTCCACCTCGACCACCTCGACGAGGCGCTCGAGCTGCTTGCGCACCTGGTCGGCTTCAGCGTGACCGTGGTCGACCTGCAAAGTAAGTCTGGAACGGCCCGGAACGGGGCTAGGGCCGACCGAGATAGAAAGGACGTGGAAGCCACGGCGCCGGATGACGCCTGAAACCTTGCTCAACGTGTTCGGTCCGTCCTCGACCAGGACCGACAACACGCGCACGCGATTGTCACTCACTTGTCGGGAGCCTCCCAGAAGTCGTTGAGTGTCTTGCCGAGCGGGACGATGGGGTAGACGTTGGCTTCGGGATCGATCCGGAAGTCGATCAGGAACGGTCCCCTGGTGCGCTCGGCCGCGTCCATCGCCGGTCCGATTTCGGAGAACTTGTCGACGCGCATCGCCGGCATGCCGTAGGCGTCGGCCAGCTTGACGAAATCGGGCATGTGGGTGAGGTCGACCTGTGAGCGGACGCCGCCGTAGAAGTCGTCCTGGAACTGGCGGACCATGCCGAGCGAGAAGTTGTTGAGGAGCACGATCTTGACGTCGAGCTGGTGCTCCACCGCGACCGAGAGCTCCTGCGCGGTCATCACGAAACCGCCTTCGCCGGCAACGCACCACACCGGCAGCTCGGGCCGGGCGAACTTGGCGCCGATGGCGGCGGGAAGGGCGAAGCCCATGGTGCCGGAGCCGCCGGAGTTCAGGAACAGGCCGGGGCGGTCGTAGTTCCACCACAGCGCGGCCCAGATCTGGTTCTGGCCAACGTCGGCGACGACGATCGCCTCGTTGCGACACCGCCTGTACATGTCGATCAGCACGTCCTGGGGCTGGAGGTGACCGTTCGAGTGGGTGTAGCGAAGCGGGTGCTCCTCGCGCCAGGCGTCGATCTGCGCCAGCCACGTGCCACGACTCTTCTCGGGTTGAGGGAGGTGCGGAAGCATCGCCTTGAGGGCTTGCTTGGCGTCGGCGATCAGCTCGATCTGGGGCCGCACGTTCTTGCCCATCTCCGAGCCGTCGATGTCGATGTGGATGAAGGTCTTGACGTTCGGAGCGAAGCCGGCAAGCTTCGCGGTGACCCGGTCGTCCACGCGCATGCCGACCATCATCAAAACGTCGGCGTTCTGCACCGCCTTGAGGTTCCAGCCGGTGCCCATGAAGCCGGTCATGTGCAACGAGAGCGGGTGGTTGACCGGGAACGCGCCGATGCCCAGCAGCGTCGTGCCCACCGGCGCCGCCGCCTTCTCCGCGAACTCGCGGAGCTCGGCTTCCGCGTGGCTGAGCAGGACGCCGTGGCCGGCGAGCACGACCGGGCGCTCGGCTTCCCCCAAAGCGATCGCGGCCGCCTTCGCGTGCTCGAGGTTGACGTGCCCGTTGAGCTTGTAGCCGGGTATGTCCAACCGCTCGGGAAGCACGTGCGGGGCATCGGCCTGCTGCACGTCCTTGCAGATGTCGATGAGGACCGGCCCCGGCCGGCCGGTGGTGGCGATGTGGAACGCCTCGTGGATCACGCGCGGCAGCTGGTCGATGTTGGTGACCAGGTAGCTGTGCTTGGTGACCGAGCTGGTGGCGCCGATGACGTCGGTCTCCTGGAACGCGTCCCGGCCGACCTGCGTGCTGGCGACCTGGCCGGTGATGGCGATCATCGGCACCGAGTCCATGTACGCGGTGGCGAGCCCGGTGACCAGGTTCAGAGCGCCGGGCCCGGAGGTGGCGAACACGACGCCCGGCTTGCCGCAGGCGCGCGCGTAGCCGTCGGCCATGTGCGCGGCGCCCTGCTCGTGCCGGACGAGGATGTGCTTGAGCTTGGGGTGATCCGGGAGGTGCTGGTAGATCGGCAGGTTGGCGCCTCCCGGGTAGCCGAATATCAATTCGACTCCCTCGCGCTCCAGCGCCTCCAGCACCATGTCCGCTCCGGTCACTTCTTCTCCATTTCTCCTATACAAACAAGAAGCCCCCGCCTTTCGGTCGGGGGCTTTGCGATCTCTTTGCGACTTGGGTTAGGTCGCGCGAGCCCCCGACTGACCAAGGCCAATAAGGCCCAGAAGGCCAAGGAGGAGGGCTACGAGGACGCGGGAAGTCCTACCCATGTGTCGCACGATCTTAGGTCATATTGGGCCTCTGCGGTTGTGGCTCAGCCACAATTCATGGGCTCCCCACCCTGTGACGAGCTCTGTCGCGAAGCGACGGTGAGGGGAACACGCATTGCCGGGTCTCGGTAGAGTTGGCTCTCCGATGCCGACGCTGGCTCAGAAACTCTGGGACTCGCACGTCGTCCGCACCGCGCCCGGCGAGCCCGATCTCCTTTTCGTCGACCTGCACCTGGTGCACGAGGTCACTTCGCCGCAGGCGTTCGAAGGGCTGAAGCTGGCCGGAAGGCACGTCCGCCGGCCGGACCTGACGCTGGCCACGATGGACCACAACGTCCCCACCCGGGGCGGCGCGCGGGCCGCCGACGAGCTGTCCCGCAAGCAGATGGAGGTGCTCGCGGAGAACTGCCGCCGAGAGGGAATCCCCCTGCACCAGATCGGCAGCCGGCGGCAGGGCATCGTGCACGTCATCGGCCCCGAGCTCGGGCTGACCCAGCCCGGGATGCTCATCGTCTGCGGCGATTCCCATACCTCCACCCACGGTGCGTTCGGCGCACTGGCGTTTGGGATCGGCACCTCCGAGGTGGAGCTCGTGCTCGCCACGCAGTGCCTGCCCCAAACACGCGCCCGAGACCTCGCGGTGACGGTCGACGGTGAGCTTCCGCTCGGCGTGACCGCCAAGGACGTGGTGCTGGGGCTGATCGGCCGCACCGGCATCTCGTTCGGGCAGGGCCACCTGGTCGAGTACCGCGGCTCGACCATGCGCAACCTGAGCATGGAAGGCCGCATGACGATCTGCAACATGAGCATCGAGTGGGGCGCGAAGGCGGGCATGGTCGGCCCGGACGACACCACCTTCGGCTACCTGGAGCGCCGGCCGCATGCTCCGCGCGGCTCGGCCTGGGACGCCGCCCTTGATGCCTGGCGGTCGCTGGCGTCCGATCCCGATGCCGTCTACGACCATGAGATCGTGCTCGATGCCGGCAAGCTCGAGCCACACGTCACCTGGGGCACGAACCCCGGCCAGGTCGCGGCGGTGACGGGGCGGGTTCCCGAACCTCGTTCGGACACCGACGCCCGCGCTCTTCGCTACATGGACCTGCGGCCCGGCACCGCGCTGGCGGACATCGCCATCGACCGCGTCTTCATCGGCTCGTGCACGAACGCCCGCCTCGAGGACCTCCGCGCCGCGGCGCAGGTCGTCGCGGGCAAGCACGTGCACCCGAAAGTGCGTGCGATGGTGGTGCCGGGATCCGCGACGGTCAAGCGCGCGGCGGAGGACGAAGGCCTCGACGCGGTGTTCAAGGCCGCGGGTTTCGAGTGGCGCAACGCGGGCTGCTCGATGTGCCTGGGCATGAACCCGGACATCCTCGCGCCCGGCGAGCGGTGCGCGTCGACGAGCAACCGCAACTTCGAGGGCCGGCAGGGCGCTGGTGGCCGCACCCACCTGATGAGCCCGCCGATGGCGGCCGCGGCGGCGCTGACCGGGCACCTGGTCGACGTCCGCGAGCTGTTGTAGTGCAAGCGGTCAAGCGCGTCAGCGGCCGGATGGCCCCGCTCGACCGCGCCGACGTCGACACCGACCAGATAATCCCGAAGCAATTCCTGAAGCGCATCGAGCGCACCGGCTTCGGCCCCTTCCTTTTCTATGACTGGAGGCAGGCGGACGACTTCGTCCTGAACCGGCCCGAACACCAGGGCGCGTCGGTGCTGGTGACCGGCGAGAACTTCGGATGCGGGTCGTCGCGCGAGCACGCGCCCTGGGCGATTCGCGACGCCGGTTATCGCGCGATCGTGGCGCCGAGCTTCGCGGACATCTTCCGGGCGAACTGCTACAAGACCGGCCTGCTCGCGGTGACACTGCCGGATAGCCAGGTGCGGCACCTGATCGACCTCGCGTCCGAGGATCCGGCGGCCATGATCACCGTCGACCTCGAGGCGCAGGAGGTGCGGGGCGAGGGTTTCACGTATCGATTCGCGATCGACCCGTTCTATCGGGATTGCCTGCTCAACGGCCTGGACGAGATCGGCCTGGTCGAACGCCACGATTCCGACATCGCCGCGTACGAGTCCCACCGGCAAGCCTGGATGCCCGTGGTCAAATAACTACGGCTTGAGGATCGCTCCCTCCGAGGCCGACCCGACCAGCAGCGCGTAGCGCGCCAGGACGCCTTTTCGGTAGTTGGGCTCCGGCGGCGACCACCCCTTCAGCCGGGCTGCGACATCGACTCCTTCCACAGCCAGGCGCCGGCTCTCGACATCGATATCGATGATGTCGCCATCCTGAAGCGCCGCAAGGGGACCGCCGGCCGCCGCCTCCGGCGCGACGTGGCCGATCATCAGGCCGCGGGTGGCGCCCGAGAAGCGGCCGTCGGTGACCATCGCGACCGATTCGCCGAGACCTTCGCCGACTATGGCCGCAGTCACCTGCAGCATCTCGCGCATGCCAGGCCCGCCGCGCGGTCCTTCATAGCGGATTACGACCGTGTCGCCGGGTTTGATCCTGCCGCCCGTCACCGCGGCAAACGCATCCTCCTCGCGGTTGAAGACTCGCGCGGGCCCGCGATGCGTGGTCGGCGTGTGCTGGGTAACTTTGACGACGGAGCCGTCGGGAGCGAGAGAACCGCGGAGCACGACGAGCCCGCCTTCTCCGCGCAGCGGCCGCGCCAGCGGCGCCACCACTTCCTGGCCCGGCGTCTCGCGAACCGAGTCGGACTCTTCTCCCAGCGTGCGGCCCGTCACCGTCAGAGCGTCGCCGTCGACGAACCCGCCTTCAATCAGTCGCTTGGTCAGCACGCCGATGCCGCCCGCGCGGTGCAGCTCGACGGCAGCGAAGCGGCCACCCGGCTTGAGGTCGCACAACAGCGGCGTGCGCCGGCTGATGCGGTCGATGTCATCGATGTGCAGCTCGACCCCGACCTCGCGCGCCAGGGCGAGGAGGTGCAGAACCGCATTGGTGGAGCCTCCGCTGGCAGCCACCGCGGCGATGGCGTTGTCGAACGCGCGGCGCGTGAGGATACGCGAGGGCCGAAGATCCTGTTCCAGGACCGACAGCATCAACCGGCCGGCCGCCTCCGCGGCGCGAGGCTTGTCGGGATCCATCGCCGGGATGGAGTTGAAGCCATAGGGTGAGAGCCCGATGACCTCCATCAACATCGACATCGTGTTCGCCGTGTACTGGCCTCCGCAGGCGCCGGGCCCAGGACACGCGACCGCTTCGAGCTCCGCCAGGTCTGCCTCGCTCATCTTGCCGGCGGCGACGGCGCCGATCGCTTCGTAGACCTCGCCCACCGCCACGTCTCGGCCGCGAAAACGCCCCGGCATGATGGAGCCGCCGTAGAGCAGGATGCTGGGACGGTCGAGGCGCACGAGCGCCATGGCCGAGGCCGGGATCGTCTTGTCGCACGCGCAGATGGCACACATGGCGTCGAACATGTGCCCGCGACCTACCAGCTCGATCGAATCAGCGATGACCTCGCGGCTGACAAGCGAGGTCTTCATCCCCTCGCTGCCCATCGTGATGCCGTCGGAGATGGCGATGGTGTTGAACTCCATCGGGTTGGCCCCGGCGGCGCGGATCCCCGCCTTGACCGGGACCGCGAGCTCACGCAGGCCGAAATTGCATGGCATGGTCTCGAGCCAGCAGTTGGAGACGCCGACGAAAGGCTTCTTGATGTCCTCGGCCGTCAGCCCGATCGCGTGTAGGAAGGACCGCGCGGCGGCGCGGTCGCGTCCCTGATAAAGGGCGCGGCTGGGCAGCTCTTTCGGCGGCACGGTGCGAAGTCTAGCTTGGGCCGAGGTGATGCTTGCTAAGCTGTCCGGTCGTGCCGGAACGAGCCACTTCCACGAGCGTTCGCGTTGCGGTCACCGGGGGCGCGGGGTTCATCGGCACCCATACGGTCGAGAGGCTTGTCGCCGAGAACGCGAAGGTTCTCGTCATCGACGACCACAGTCACCCTTGCGGCGAGCCACTTCCAGGCGAGGTCGACGTCGTGTCGGCCGACTGCGGGTCGGAGGCGGCAGCAAGGGCGCTCGCTTCCTTCAAGCCCGAGGTCATCCTTCACCTCGCATCCAAGGGCGGCGTGCAGAAGGCTGCGCGCGATCCGGGCGACCACGTGAAGGTCAGCCTCGCGAGCACTGTAGGCCTGTTCAACGCCGCAATCAAAGCCGGCGTGCGCCGGATCGTGACTGCGTCCTCGGGCGGAACGATCTACGGCGAAGGAGCGAAGCTCCCCGCGCGGGAGATCTACAGGCCGAACCCGCTTTCGGCGCATGGCGCCTCCAAGCGCTCGGAAGAGATCTACATGACCGCGCTCGGGCTGAGACATGGGATCTCCACGCTTGCGCTGCGCTACGGCAACGTCTACGGGCCGCGCCAGGACGGCACGGGCGATGCCGGGGTCGTCGCCATCACCTGCTACCGCCTCCTGGAGCGCGCCGCCCTTCGCATTTACGGCGACGGCGGGCAGACCCGAGATTTCGTTTTTGTGAGCGATGTCGCGGCGGCAAACGTCGCCGCGATTCTGGGTCGCGTCTCGGGCGAGGTCAACATCGGCACCGGGCGAGAGACCAGTATCAACGCGATCGTCAAACGCCTGCTCGATGAGTCGGGTCGGCACACGAAGACCGAGTTCTTGCCCGCCCGCGAGTTCGAGGTGCGCCGGGTGTGCCTCGACGCGACCCGCGCCCAGCGCTACATGAAATGGAAGGCGAAGGTCTCCATCAACGCTGGCCTCGCCCAGACCTGGGCGTGGTTCCGCAAACGCCACTCGGCGCAGAGGTCCGGAACACTCGGCCTACCGTAGCCCCCACCTGAGGCGTGTCTTGTCCGCCTCGTGCTCGCCCCCAAACCAGCGGAAGAACACGGCCAGGGCCGCGATGGCAAGGGTCGCCTTGCCCAGGATCATCAAAGCCGCGCCCGCGAGGGTCTGGTCGATGAGCGGAGTGAGCGATGCGACGAGCCGGGGCACGTGCACGTAGAACTCGTAGAACGGCACACGCGAGAACAGGAGGACGAGCGCGACCCCGTCCTGCGGCAACGTGGCGACGAGCATGTAAAGGAGTTTCATGACCGGCGAGAGCTGCCATCGGGCCTGGGCCGAGGTTGCTTCTAGCACGGGCCAGTACAGCACCAGCCCCGCGGCGATGAACGTGAGGTGCTCCACGACGTGCAGCGACTCCGATTGCAGGGTCGCGTCATAGAGTGCGGGCAGGTGCCAGCCGACCATGACGGCGGCGGCGGCGACCTGGGCCGGGATCGGCTCGGTGACAGCTCTCAAGAACGGGATGCGGGCCAGAATTCCGGCCATCTGCCGCGACAGGCCGAGCAGCATCAGGGGCGGCGCGACGAAGCCGAGCAGCACGTGCTGCAGCATGTGGACGCTTTCGAGGTAGTGGTCGCTGATGGTGTCGATCGGGGTCTCCAGCGCGACCCAGAGGGTGACGAGCCCGAGGCCGAAATAGAGCGTGTGCCTGGGTTGCGCGTCGTCCACCCGGCGGGCCAGCCACGCGTGGCCGAGGAAGAGCGCTGCGACGCCCGCGTAAACAGTGGGATCCAGCGGCCAGCTCACCCTAGAAGTCCGGCGCGGCCTGGCGTCGAGAGATACGGTGGATAGGCCGCCGAGGCCAAGGAGCCGACGAGCACGCGAGGGAGCGCATCCCGTCGATGCGTGACCGAGCGCGCACAGGAGGCGACACCGGCATTCGGCGAGCATAGACGCCGTAGATCCGGCGACAGTGTTGTGCCGGACTTCCTAAGTCTGCGGCTATCGCTGGCGCGTGAGCAGCACCCCCAGCCAGCCGTACCAGAGCGGACCCAGGATCACGCCGCCGACTATGGACGCGAAGGTGAAGAACCCGAAGTTTCCGGTCGCGAGCCCGGCCACCAGGATCCAGTACGAAGCCGTCAGCGCCAGCCCGATGTAGGGCACTGGACGGGGCAGGCCCGCCGAGTTCAGTGTGGCGAGTGCGACGGCCAGGGTCCAGAGGCTGATCGCCCCGAAAACGATCCAGTACGAGGGGTCGATGGGCAGGGTGGTGTACAGCCAGCGCGCGAGGTCTTGCTGACCGGCGAGGGCGAACGTGCACTTGCCACAGCCGTGGTACAGCGTTCCCAGCTGCGGCAGCAGGGTCGCCATCCGCACACCCTGCACGGCGGTGACCGCGAACCCGACATACGCCAGCCTGCGCGCCCATGCGATCCACGCGGGCGCCACCTCGCCGGCCAGCCGCGTGATGGGGCCGACGACCGCAAGACCCAGGACTCCCCCGACGGCCAGAGTGCCATAGAGGAACCTGAACCAGCCGGGCGAAGTGCCCGCCAGGTTGAGGATGCCATTGGCGTCCCGGGGATGGCCTGGCAGGAGCTCGTAATAGAGGACGACGAGCACATAGGTGGCGGCGAGCAGAATCGAGCAGTAGCCGGCGAGGCGCCCCTCGCTGAGATTGAGAGCAGATCGCCAATCGCTGTCCTTGGCCTTGGCTTTCGCCTTGGCGGGGCTCATTTCGCGCCCATGGTACCCCTGAGGCCGGTCAGCCGCCGGCCGTGATGGGCTGGGCCAGGATCCACAGGCTGGTCATCGTGTACAGCACCATGAGCAGCAGCATCGGGTACTGGCTGAGCAGCGCGCGCTGGGCGGTGCGGAATTTCTCGCCGGCCTTGAGGTGAGACAGATACACGGCGATCACGTGCCCGATGACGATAAGGACGATCTGGGCGAACCAGACCGTCGACGCCTGGGCGAGGGCGAAGCTGGGCTTGTAGCCGGCGACCGCCGGCCAGAGCAGCCAACCCTTCGCAAGTGGGTCGCTGAGCAGGGGGATCAATCCTTGCGACTGGACCATCACATAGCTGTAGTTGTGCGCGGCGTTGTAGACGAGGGCGATGGGCACGAGCGTCAAGACGAAGGCGGTCACGGTTGCAGTCAGATCGACCTTGCGGTTTCCGAAATATATGACCAGCTCCATGAAGGCGATGAAGATGAGCAGGAACGCGCCGGTGAGCAGCACGAGGCCCGTCGTCTTGACCAGGAAGAAGCCCCATGCGCCCAATGGCAGCCAGAGCGGCTCGAGGGTGATCGT